>Ga0100402_1005159_pt1 | contig 13485 bp, 13 predicted proteins | sample CryGeyme20150102_FD_80419 | JGI IMG/M metagenome (GOLD analysis project Ga0100402, IMG submission 80419) | Groundwater microbial communities from Crystal Geyser aquifers in Utah, USA - Crystal Geyser metaG 2015-0102 | ecosystem: Environmental > Aquatic > Deep subsurface > Groundwater | place...
ACCCCCACCCCCACCCCCACCCCCAACCCCAACCCCAACCCCAACCCCCCCCCCAACCCCAACCCCAACCCCAACCCCATACAATATTAATTGAATAAATGAAAATAATTATCAATGCCTACCGTATTAATTAAAAGCTTTCTGGCTGATTTTATCAATTAAATTCTTTCTCGATTTTGTCTGCTGATTGAAGGCTTCAAGTAAGTGAGTCTTCTCATGCTTGCGAGTACGATGTTGAGCATCTTTGTATATTTATTTTTTCTGAGGAGAAACAAAAGAAGCTTTTTGAGGAGAATGAACAGGACAGCCAAAAGAAAGAAAATACTATGATTTTCTTTTGCTATGACTTTTAGATTTCGTTTTCTTTTATTTTTTCAATTTTCGGTCGGTATGGATAGACTGAATATTGGACACTTCTTTTTTTTTCTTATTGAAATGATGCATAGCCAGTCGATAGCTATTTTTTGGATTATACTTAGAGACAGGCGATTATGTTCTAACTTCAGAATGGCATCTTTCTTTTTCGTGCTCGACAGTAACTAAATTAGTGTTTTTGGGTGATTTTATCTTGTTTTTTGATATGACTGAGAACTCCTCAGATAAGTAAGAAGATCGATTATGGTGAACGCTATGCTGAACACTTAAGGTTTATATCTTATCATTGAGAGCTTTAATATGATCGTTTATCTGCCTTTGATTCTGTAAACTTTCTGCCAGGGCTTATGATATCAGATAGTTGGCTGAACTTTTGCTATTCTACTTATGCTACTCGATTCGATACGAACTATGAGCCAGAGTAACAGGAGGGTAGGCAAACTGGCCTGTGTGATTGCAATGCCCATGGCAATGGTGATGATGGCAATGATGAGATACTGGTCTTGGTGGAGGAGATATATGACCTCTGTTGGGAAAACCTTCTCCTTGCATCTTTCCTTATAGCTATTTGATTCTCCCCTCCACCTTTGAACGTAGGTTCAGATATTATTCCTCTACTTCTCTGCTTTTCTGCATGCAACAATAATTATAACAAATAAATATTATCAACTGACTCCTGTGGTTTGGAAAAAAACAGTCAAGGATATTATTATATTTGAGTGGTGAAACATCGAGTTTTCCACCGATGGATTTGTGGTGCTAGGGTGTGCTTTTATCGAGAGGGCATTTTTTAACGGAAACCTTGTAAGCGCTGCTCAGTGAGAGATTCATATTTTTTGTTCTAACAGTAGTGCCTTATCTTTTATAGATTGCGAGCTATTGCTCCTGTGAATCTATTTTCCTGATTTTTCATAGCAGAGGCTGTTTTTTTGTGTGAGGTCAATAGAGGCATCTCAACATCGAGTTTCATCTGACAGTGTTAGTCCTTTCTCTCACTATATCTCGACACAGGATTTAAACAAGAAATTCTAGACTCCATTAATCGTGTTTTCCTTTTCTTTACTTACATTAACTTCTCAAGAGAATATTCGCATTTCAAAATTTTCTTATGCGAGTTAGGATCAGTCTTATAACGATTCATTCTCGCTAAATCTTATCTATCTTTCCTCTAATGCTTGGTCAGATCTCGATGTTTGATGGTAGGACTGCATCTCTGGATTGCTACTGACAATCTGTCATTTTATTTTTTTGTTAAATAGTTAAGTTTCCTCCTCGAAGCTACTGCCCTGGCATTATGATTGAAAATGGGGTCTTCTGGTATGATAGCGATGCAATTATTAGGCCTGGTTAGAGATCTGGCATGCTTTGTATGGGGCTTATGGGATAGTGAGAGGGAAGAAGTAGCTCTTCTGAGTTTTTGCCGATGGATTTAATAAGCTTTTTTCTGTATGTAGCAAAGATTCAACCTTGGAAGGTTACGAGCATTCACCTTCATGATTTATTATCGACAGTTGATTATTATCAAGATCAAAGATAAGAATAAAATGTGAAATGTCAGAGATACCCTTTCAGCATAACTCTATATTTAATCGAATACTTCCGTCCTAATAAAACTGTTTAATCTGACTCAACAATAATAATAAAATGTTCGGCAAGAGCAGTAAAAACCCTCCTCCTACTTACGACTAAACTTCTTTCTAAATCAACTATCAGCATGGTATCACTCAACTGCAATAAATCAGGATAAATTATAAGTGGATCAACACCAACTGGAAGCATCGACATCCTCAGCTTAACTGTCAGTGGTTCAACAAAACAGAATCAGCAATGGAGCTGATATCAGAAGTCGACGGATAGACCTATCAGCCAAGTGTGATGGATGTTGGGACGACAATCTATCTCCAAATGACACCCGAGTCGAAAGAAATGGAATATGTCGGTATGCCTATTGTTAAATTTATTGGACCTCTCACTCTAAGCTAAGAGACTGAAGAACAGATCAGCTAGCTAATGGAAGTGGGCAAGTCAACTTACTTTGTGTAGGTCACTGAATTGAAATTAAAAGGACTACCCAAAATGGAATCCAACATAGGAGCTCCACCTCTAAAATAATGCTTGTTGAAGGTCATGAAAGAAGGTTTAATTTTGATGGGCAAATGGAGCACCTCTGATAAGGCTGAGACCATAATGGACATAAAAATAACTAAAAAGTATCCCAAACTAGTCATCAACAGGAAGAAATGCAAATAAATGACTATCTGGTTCAATTCACAATAATACGCCAATGTTGTACTCCAAAATCATAAAGTGAGAGATGTGCTTTATTTGGTTGTTGAGAGAATCAGATAAGGCTGCACAGAGGAGTAAATTTAAGAGAGCTAAGCCGTCAAATCTGCTGAAAGCTTAGGGAGTGAGGTTGTGAAATCTGATGAAAGCTTCAAAAAATCAGAGGAAACTCTGCCTCAATCCCCTCAAACTAAGGTGGTGGACAAAACTTAAAAATAACTGGATCTTAAGGTACAGGCTGTATAATAGGCCAAGGAGAAAGAATCCTAATCATTCAGAGCAGAAAGATAAGAGCTGGATGCTGAACTTTAAATGCTCCGACAAGCCCTCAATACATCTGACCAGAAATATGCAGATCTTCAACAATAAGTCTAAAGTTCAAAGTAAGAAGCTTGCTATCACAAAAATGAAAACCGGCTTCTAAACGACAACCTCAAAGAGCAGTTAACACTTAACGAACAATATAAATAAAAGATAGAACTCCTTTCCAGAAAAGCTTTGCTCTCAATTGACCCACAAGCCGCATTCAAAGCCTATGGATAATATGTTGATTTTACCTTCGAGTAACTTTTGCAGCAACTGGTCAAAAGAGAAGAAGAGATAAAATAGATAAATTCTAAATACAAGTATCAATTATAACACAGAGAACAGTATGAATTTGAAATCAGATAGCTAGCTGAAAAGATTGAAAATAATGAAGGAGTTATCAAACATTTGGAGAAAAAAGTGGAATCTCTGACTAAGGATAAATACCTTCTGACAGAACAAGTCTCCACCCAGCATACTTACTCTAGTCAACTAGGGTCCTATGAGTTTTAAATCGGCAAACTCAAGGAATAAATAAAAATTATCCAGTAGGATAAATCACGTGAAACTGAGTCTCTGTCCAAGCAGATCTCATCGCTGAAAACCCAGGTTAAAGAATTAATATAAGAAAACACATACTTGAGGTCAAAGGAGAAAAGCAGTAAGAGTGAATTAAAAAATTAAATGGTAGAGCTAAAGAAGCTAGTTAACAGATTTGGCGAAAGCATGGCAGAGAAGGACATTCAACTCGATAATTTACGGCTAGCAAACAAAGAGCTCAATAAAGAGCTGAACCTCCTTAGATAGAAAACACTATGATTTTAAGAGTATTATACTGATATTTGATTCAAACTACAAGCCTAAAGTATGTATCATTTAGTATCAATGAGCTCGTTTCTTGCAGCAAACCAGTTGGATAAAAGTGCCTTATATAGTTTGATGGCATCACCCTTACTGACCGACTTAGCATCGAGATCGTATATACTCCGGATAAATTATTTGAATGTGTCCATAATTTAAGGTAAGAGCCAAGTCTAGCATCTACAGAGCCAACTTTTGAACTTGTATGTCTTGTAGTCTTCTGATTATATAAGCTTCAGTTTGCAATCATCAGAGATCACCTCTGTTAGTTTCAAGAAGGCTCGATATATGATACTTCTTATGTAGCTGTAGTATATGTTTCCAGTTAGGGAAAAACTTATTTCAGCCTTGGCGATTCCTGCTCCATACCCTTTTGTTAAAAAAATTTCAGCTAATATTCTCTCTTTTTATTATTTGGCTGATGGAGGCATGCAAGTGGCATGGGATTAGGTCGATCGACTGGGTCTCATTTTCTTTACATGATTTTTATGCCTATATAGGTCTGTTCTGCCAACATACAGGGAATCAAATGCAACCGGATTATGCTCTTCTTATTGGATTGCTTGATGACCATTTTTCTTGAGTTTGGGATGGTACAAAGGTTAAGAGATATCATTCATTTGGTTGTGTTTGATCAAAAATTATTTGGCCTTCTGAATTCTACTGGGCAGTTTACCAAGCTGAAGATAGTCATAGGTGGCAATGATAAGAGCAGATGGAGACCGATTGCTGAAGGCATTTTTGATAATTCGAATAACCTCCTTGACTTCCTGCTCTGTAATAGGAGTCTTAAGTCGTTCACTACTGCTGTTCATATATAGTAAGTATATATATCCTGTGTGATATATACGAATATATATGAAAATGACTATATACGAACATATATAAAACAACATGAATAGTAAAATTAGATCATAGCTCGTACTCGACAACTGCCAAACCTTCATGATGATCCTTTCGACTGAAATCCATCTCTTCTATTATGTTCTTGTTGAGCTCTTCCAATCTATTGGCTTATTGATCCACCTCATGCTTCATCTTTACCACAGCTCGATATAGTTCTTTCACTTTGACGCTGACATCTTTCACTACATTGAAACTGCTGCTGTCGAAACCGAGTCGTCGCTGTATAGGCACATATATACTATTTTAGGCTGACCTGTTATTTTGAGGTCCTCATTGATGATGTCATGAAGAGGATAATTCCAGAGTTATCTTCTGTTTATTTTTCGATAATTTTTTTTGCTATCTTATTTGTATTCCTGAATGTAGAAAAGAAGGCAGTTGTTGTGATGAACTCTCACTGTCAATTTTTGAACTCTGAACAAAGAATGCATATAAATTATTTTGAAGGGAATTTCAAGTACGTAAATTTCGTCAATAAGATGGTTTATTATTGACTTTCGCTGGCGGATGAATTTTATTATTCTTTAAAGAAGGCCGTTTCTTTCGACCCATAAAATTATCCCTTACTTTATGAATAGTAACTAATCTGCACTGTTTTATTCACCTTCGAACATAAATAGCTTGTCCTGCTCGTATAGTTGCTGAAGTGTTATTATCTAGCTAATTTATAAATTGGCCTCTTTCCCTATGATAGAAGATGGTCTTTCAGGGCATTGCTCATCCTCTTCGAAAAATTAACTGACTGGAGCCCACTTCGAGTTTAGAAGCTCGCTTTTCAGCCGAAGCTCTTTTATGAACTCGTCATAGGCTTTTTATCCTCCCTCCAGAATAGATAGATAGCAGTAGCTATATGAGTTCAGGATTTTAATGAATTTATTGCAGAAGTAGAATTCTTAGCTGTCGAAAGAAGCACCATCTTCAAAGGAAAAATTATTGAGCAGGAATAAAAAATGATCCTTTCCCCTAGATTCCATGAACTACTCGTTAAATTTGGCCTCAATCGTCTCGATCAGCTCGGAGGTGTCAATAGAGTATATTCTCAGATCAGCAACATTGGGCAACCTTTTTGATTTGTTTTTGCGAGCATCAATGACGATGAATTCAAGGTTGTACTACATTGTTCTGATGTTGTTGGATAGAGATACCAGCGTTGCGAAGAGGGGAAAGTGATGAGCTAAAGCGTCTTGTTGAAAGTGAAGCTTGAGGGGCTGTTTGAGTGAACAGAATGAACATTTTTTCTCACAAATTCCTAACTTGAAATGCTCCTTAAGGCTTATTTCCATAGGCCCAACCAAGAAAAGATTAAGTTTATCTATTTTTTATAGAAGAAGGCTGATTCTATCAAAGGACTGCCTTTCTCTGAAGATATTATGTTCCCTGAAAAATATGATTAACGAATTCGGAGTAGTTTTTCTAAGGAGAAGAGCTCTAACAATAGATGAAACAATACATTTTGATGGTGTTGATCATTTCTAGCTAATTTTTGAAGATAAGGTTGGTGATTACTGTGAAGATGCTGCACATTTTGGTCTGAATTATAGTCTCCCTACGGTTGATTATGATGGCTAGATGGCATATGAAGTACCAATGATGAGAAAAAACACAAAGTAATCGTCTTTTTCAGCAGCTATCAATTGCCATAAAGTATAGGTCAGCTTCAACGACAACTTACTGAATCATATAAGACCTACCTTGAAAAGAGAGTCATCAGCCAACTGATGCTATAAATCTGAGGCTCGATTTAGTAGTTTTAGAGATAACGAGCTAGGGCCGGATCGTGATATTTGATCATTATGGTGACCATTTTGAATATGACTTCAAGACTATTGAAATCCTGTTTTTAGAGCATGAATACCTGCATATTGTCAAAGCTACCTTGTCGTAATAAAAATTGAGACAATACTGGTCGAAAAAGGACCGAAAGAGGCCATAGCACTGGCTGAGGGTCAATCCAACTTCTCTAAAGAACATAAAAGGCCCTAATATTTAGTTCATTCCTTGTTTGTACTACAATTTTTGCAGTCGGCAAAAATGAACCAATATTTTTTCCATCTAGGGTTTGAGATGTTTGGGCATATAGGAAGAACGAGTACGCTGGACATCCATTATGATGGTACTGTTTTTCTGAGGGTTAACAGGTTAACTGAGGATCTACTGATCTCCAATCGAATGGGTAGGGGAGAGCAGAGTGGCCTTGCTATCAACAGTTGTACCTTGAAGAAACGGGCTGTTTCCGAGAGAGGGTAATTATTAAGCAGTGGATGAAGGTAGATGTCAGGACTATCCATTTGAATGACTCAGAATTATAGATGCGAACTTAATTCACAATTTTCTTTATTCTATTACCCAGCCAGCTTAAAGACCCTTTCTAATATGCCTTTGATAGATTTTAGGTTAATTTATTTGATTGACTTGATATAATGGATCATGGAGCATTTACCTTTGCTTGTAGTGTGCTGCACTGTGATAAATTTATTAGAGGAAGATTTTGACCCAAAAGGGAAAGAAGACCCTTTGTGAGCTTGTCGGTTACGCTTGTCTCGGCCAGCTGTTGAGTGGTCATGTACTCCACCAAGTTGTGTATTTGGATTGTGTTGATAGAGGTCATAAATCTGTTGATAGTCGGGATGGTGACCATTGGTGCTGGCGGAGGTACGTGGGTGACTTGATTGGCTCTGCGAGCAAAGGAGTAGATAAGCCGACTGCTTTTCCACATATTTATTAAAATTAACTGTGATTATTGATATCATACCCTCACCCTCAACAGATATATACCTCATGGCAAAACCTCTTTTGATCATCTGCTGGCTAGCTATTAAAAATTGGAACATTTGAACGATTATTTTTATTGACTTTGAAGGTTTATAATGCATAGATTGGAAACATGAAAATGTTTGGCGGTAAGAAGATAGTTGATAAAAACTTACCTACTCTCAGAAGTTCCTCTCTTGCCAGCAAAACAATAATATCACTTTCGAAGGTCGACTTCGATTCTCGAAACATCCATCGCAATCGATCCATAAAAACAACCTCGCACACCGACAGATAAATCTCTAGATCGCAATCTGGCTTCAATATTCGCAAGAACAAAGACCCCAAAGAAGACAAAATATACTCTAGAGGGCAGTTTGAAGGAACTCCTGCCTTCAAGACCATCCTGAGAGATATCAAAGAATAGTAAACGCAACCTGCAGGTTTGGTCAGCATAGAGAAGGCTAAAGTATCGTCGAAAGGGTATGGATTGGTGAAGGCATACTCTGCCAATAGCCATCCCGGACCAATTCTGTCCTACAACGAAGATAGAATTTGCATTGTCACTAACCTAACCAAAACCAATGTTCGACACAAGCAAATATCTTTTTTTGGCATATACGACGGCAAAGATGGAGCAACCAAGGCCGATTATATGAGGGACAACTTCCACCTATGCCTTATTGAAGACTAAACCTTTCCCAAAGACATTTAATTCTCTCTAAAAAGAACCCTCAAAAGGCTCAAGAATGCTTTCAACGAAGATCCAAAGCATACTGGGGATTAATCTAGTGTATCTTTCGTCATTGTCCTCATCTTCAGTAACAGCTAAGCATATTGTAGATGAGTAGGTGTATTACCTGCAAAGTGGAACCTGTCGAGCTGTATTTTCAACCTCATTCGGATAAAAAATATTCTTTCCTTGCGCCAGTGAAACTACTTTGCTCACTAAATAACCTCATAAGAGTCGGTCTGTCAGCGATCTGGTCAAGAAGGGTTGTTGGCGTGAATTGGGAGACCTTTAATATCGTAAATTTACAGAATCTTAGCAGTTGGACTGTGTTTTGCTAGGAAGTACTGTTATGCTAATTAGGCGAGGGTTTATTTTAGAATATGAGGACCAGAGATATAGGTCGTAGATTTTGGCTGTACTTTCTCAAAAACAAGCATGAAAGCATTCACTTTGCAGTTGGATAAGCTAATAATAATATCATGGCCGATGTCTTCAATAATTTAGGCACAAAAAATAGTTCTCTAATCGTTATAGCTTTCGAACCTGTGCAGCAATGCCTTTAAAATATATAGGACCGCTCAGAGATGATACTGCCTTAGATCGGCCAAGTTTGATAATAAGCTGTTTGATAATTATTGGATCATCATAATTATATCTCTTATAAATGCAGTCGGAATACTACATGTACTCGCACTCGAGTCGATTCACCTCGACTCTCACTGGGCAGCCTGCCTATGGAGACAGATTTTCCAGACCCTTCGAGATGAATACTTCAGCCCAACATAAGCAGTTTCATGAGATGAAATCATAAATGCCTTCTGATGTGCTTGAACTGTTCAAAGCCAACTAAGTCGCCTTCTTGAAAGCTCCAGTCAAGCCAAAATGCCGACCTCTTGATCCAGTCACAACCACATGCAAAGATATCAACTCCATGTTCGATGTGCCCAACTAAAATTTGATTGAAAAACTCAAGGGGTAGAACAAAGATGAAAAGAAGCAGAGAGTGGCAGAAGAGAGAAAGGAAAGAAATTAAGCCAGGATACGAAACGAGATCGAGGAATGGAACCCTTTCGAAGATGCAAAGGCAATGAACGATCCCGAGAAGACATTGTTGGTGGGTCGATTAAACTATAAAACTACAGAAAAGAGTCTGAGTTTCTAATTCGAGGTAAGTGTTGTCACAACTGCAGAAATACGGTATTATTAAATCGGTCAGGATTGTCAGAGATTCCTAAGGAAAATCACGAGGATATGGTTTCATTGAGTTCGATAACAAGGATGACTTCGCTGCTGCCTACAAGAGTGCCAACTACAGAAAAATCGATGGATCCAAGATCATCGTTGACTACGAGAGAGGAAGGACTCTGCTCAGTTGGAGGCCAAGAAGATTCGGAGGAGGGAAAGGATACCTCCGCATGACTAAGCAAGAAGTCGAGGAACTTGAGATCATTTAAAAACAGAAGCGCAAAGAGAAGAAGGAAAAGGAAAGAGACAGAGACAGATCAAGAAGTTAGAATCGAAAGAAACACAGCCATTAGCACGGATAGAGGAAAGAGAAGAAAGAGAAGAAGGAGAAAAAAGAGAAAAAAGAGAAGAGGTCACGCCGCGGCCACTAGGATTACGAGAGAATCTGATGTAGTAAACCCTCAATAGATTAATATAATTGTGATGAACAGATAAATCGCCATAGACTTCTGCCAACGCACCTCAGACCGGAGTCAAATATGCTATGAACACTGCCACAAACAAAAAGATACCAAACATTTCAGTCAATGTCTATAAACATGCACTCAAAAATTACACAAAGGTGAAAGTTAGCTGACGAAACTGTTAGACAATAAGCCCAAGAGTATTGGAAGTTATGATATGTGAGTATAACCAACAAATATGTATTATCACATCATTTTCCTGCTTTTATCTTCGCGTTGAAGTAACTTGTCAGGTATGTATTTTCCACCAACACTTGTACTGGGAACTGCATGAACAGCTACTCAGCCGACCTCACCATCTTGTTGACCTCCATCAGGTATTTTCTGAGGATGAGAATGAGACCGACCAAGTTGATGGGCAGCAGAAGAGCACTCAATATAACCACTATAGTCCACGACCACTTGACTTAACTTGCAAAGAGCTGGTCTACCATATCTTAGCTAACAAGCGACAAGACCAATATCTAAGCACTTTTATTGAACAAACTTTCGACGAGATTTTCAGCAGCCCAATAATCGGCACTACTTTTGCTGGGAACAATTGCATTGGCCGCATTCCAATAATCGAATTTATGTTTGTAGTCCTGAGCCACATCCTGTAGACTTTGATTGGTAATTGCTGTGCAAGTGATGATTGTACAGATCTTCGTAGTGGATTTACTATTGAGAGTTTCAGCTATTTGATTTGAGTTGTATTGCGGCTTTGATAGAATGTTGATGAGCTCGAAGTATCCGGCTTGAGTTTCATTTATGGTGGATGCTGTGTATGTTTTGAGTGTAGCATTTTCCATAGCCCTATTGAGGTTGGACAGATAGACATTGACTAGAAGAGGAGGTTTGATCTGGAGATCACTAGCTAATTTATGGGCTTGAAGAGCACCAATAAAGAAAGTATCACTCGTGTGGAAAATAGTGAAGAGAGATATTGCCAAGTTGCTGAAGAAGACAATAAAGAGTACGAGTAGAGCATACATCCAAGGATTACTGAACACTTTATACTCTTCTGACTCCGATGATATCTTGATCATTTTAGAGCCAGAAAACTCCTCATCTTTATCGTATTTCTGGCGATCTATGATATCTAGCTGCAATTTGTGGATTGAAGCCTTGCTGATTACTTCTCTGAAGTTATCAAGAACAATAGCCAACCTAGCCATAGCCTTCTTTATTTATCTCTGATTCATGTATGCCAGTTTGACTCTCACTGCTATCTCTTCTCTCTTGAAATAAACATAAACTGGAATTGAACTCAAAGCAACTAGACAAATGAGGACTTCGTATATTGATAAAAAAGCGATCATCAGGTTGCGTTGCCTGGAGCTTTACTCAGTGTAATAGTCGTTTCTCATATTGAAGAAATCCGTAAAGTTAACATGCAAACCTTCATAGTTATAGCGAAGAGTATCGTTGTTGGAAAGTGTTTCCTCCGTAAAAAGTTGAGTCAGATGGTTGACTGAAGAAGGAAATGAACTGATATAGGTGATTTGTTTGTTTGGGTCATGAATCGGAGTAGAGAAAGTGAAGGGACTGTTGACGATTTGAGTGTTGTGTGTGTTAGTGATTAAAGATTTCGCGAGCATCCCCATCTCTTGATTCAGTAGCTGTGATTTTTAAATGAGGGTTGCTGATGAGCTGAAATTCATATTGACTGCAAAGCGAGTGATTTCAGCAAGAGCTAACCTGTACTCAAATATTAATCTGAGTTTCAGGATGTAGGAACTATCTTTCCAAAGCTCCTTCTCTTGTTCAATTGAATTCAACTGCAACATTGTCATGACTCCAAGTAAAATCAATAGGACAAGCACTGCAATAACCGCACAAATGATGGCGTAGCGAGAGATGGCATCTTGAGACGTATTGAATGCGTTGATGAGAAGTTGTCTAATTTAAAGCATAGGTACTTTTTTGATTCTGTTTCCGTGCCTCCAGTAACGGACCCAGTTTAGCTGGCGTGATGGTTGGCTAGGTCTTTTTATTCAGGCTCATCTTATTCAAAAGAGGCAGATTGATTGTAAATTCGATCTCCGTTAAACTCTGCTCCTGAGAAATTTTCCATCAGATTTTATCTATTTCTTGGTTGGCTCATTCCACTTTCCTGATATTTATAATTTTTGCTAAAATCTTAGATCCTTGCTGTGCCTTCTGACATATCTTCTAGTTTGATCAAATGCTGCGATAAAGGAGATTGTTCATCAAGCAACTGATAAACCTCAGCCAAATTGTTAAATTCATTGACCAGCTATCTGAGATACTATTTTCCTTCGAGATTTTATTTCATCGAGAGAATTTCAATCAATTCAACTTCAAATTCAGCAGTTTTAATTCTTGAGTATTTGTATGAAACTTTGAATGCTTTCAGGTTTAGAGGATTGATGTCCGAAAGAAAACTTTTGAAGAGCTAACTAAAAAACTAAAATCGCTATGGCAACGAATGAAGGGGAATAGAAGAGCTAGAGGACGATAGAACACTCAAAGTTGAGCTCTTGCTGCGACCTATAGAGGAATGTGATATTTCACGGGTATGTCTGAATTTTTCAAGCAGATACTATTATTTACTGGGAAAGATTACAAGACCTTAATAAATTTTGCTGGCTTGATTTTATTCCCACTGCTCCATGATTTGATTGATCCCAGGAAGTAACTTATAGGCGCAGACCTTGGCAGTCTTGTAAACATCGTCTCTTAATGTTTTTCTAAATAACCTGTTGTAAAGGTTCTCCGTCATTTATTCGATTCTGCCATTTTTGCCAATCATCATAAACTCTGAACTTGTGTCAATACTGGAAATTAACCCTGAAGCTCCGAATTCGTTGTCAAGTAAGTGCTCAGCTTTTAGTCTGATGTTTATAGGAAAAATAAACTTCTTTTTGTTCTTGGCAAAAATCATTCTGTCTTTTTATTTCAGAAGCTTTATCCTGCCCTTGTCGATGAAATTAGAAAGGAACTTGGCATGATTTTTTCCGAAAATGGTTGGCATGAATAGATTGATGTTGAACCCAACCATGTCTTCACGAGCATAGCCGAAAAAATCGCATATATTTCTTGTTATTTTCTTGATTTTTCCTCTTTCCTCCACCAAATCAATGTATATGATGCCATGATCTGAAGAAATATTATCGCCTTCAGCTTTAAGGAGCAGCCTCTTCTTGAGAGCTAGCTGTCCTGCTGCCTTCTTGAATTCAACCTATCTTGACCTATAAGGCTCCAAATATCGATAGAAGACAAAGATAGAGAAGGCAACAGAGGCGTTATCATAGCAATCGACTACGAGAGTTTCAAGTTTATTTTCAATTGATTTTTTCATCTTAGTGATCCGATCTGCCTCAGCTTGAACCTGTCCCATTTTGAGAGTTGAGTATGTGAAAATATCAAGAAATGCAGAAGTAGTGGTTATGGTTTGTTTTAGCTAATCCTCTAGCTCTTTGATGGTTTCCTCTGACCGGATCACCTTGAGAAGATTGAGCTGCTGATTTTGAACTTTATTCTTGTAAAAAATTTGGTCAAAGCATTCCCTGCAAACTGAAACTAAATCATCGATCTAGAGCTTAAGTTTGATAT
>Ga0100402_1005169_pt1 | contig 13460 bp, 10 predicted proteins | sample CryGeyme20150102_FD_80419 | JGI IMG/M metagenome (GOLD analysis project Ga0100402, IMG submission 80419) | Groundwater microbial communities from Crystal Geyser aquifers in Utah, USA - Crystal Geyser metaG 2015-0102 | ecosystem: Environmental > Aquatic > Deep subsurface > Groundwater | place...
GTAGGTGGTGCTATGGCTATGGGTTATAAGTGCTATAGAAGGAAAAAGATTAGTGCTATTACCAATAGCAATCAGGTTATGTATTCCGATACAGAAATTGTAAATGTTGAATCAAAGCGAAAAGGTTCGGTGACAGAATATATGATGAGAGAAGTTTAGAGAGAAATACCTGTTGCAGAAACAGGTGTTTTCTTGTATCTCTAGTGGGATGAGAAAATTTTTAACTATACTATCTTTAGTGGCTGTCTCAGTATCTGGTGTATCGGACGATTATACTTGGGTAGGTGCAAATAATGACCCATGGGAGCTAGCTTCAAATTGGAACCCCAATACTGATTACCCCCGTTCTGCATCCAGTACAGCTTTGTTAATTGGTGGGGCAGGTCCTGGAAATCGTACGATTAGAATGGGTTCTACAGGGTTTAATCTGGAGATAGGAAAAATTCAGATAGACTCAGGGTTTAACTATAGGATTATACCTCAAACTATCCAATTGTTAATATTTACATCTGTAACCAATGCCTCAGAACTTAATATCACAAATGTGAATGGGAATGGGTCTCATATAATTCAGAGCCTTGTTGTGCTGCAAAGTCCTCTTAAGATTTCTCAAGAATCTTCTGCCCCTTTTATTTTTACTAACGAAATTAGTGAAGTGGGATCCCAGCCACTGTTTGTAGAAGGAACATCTACTGTAGTCCTTGGAGCGCCCAATAGCTATTCTGGTGGAACATATATTACAGGGGCAACTCTAAGTGTTTCTGGGGATAGCCACTTGGGTGCCGCTTCAAGCACTCTTGAAGTAAATAATGGAACTCTCCTTTTTACCGGTCCTGTTCCTACAGGCGCCCCTTCGATCCGATCGGGCGCTTTGAATAATGCAACAATAGATACTCAAGGAAATACTGTAGCCTTCTCTGGAAATTTTACGGGAACTGGTGGATTAAAAAAACAAGGGGCTGGGAGTTTGCTTTTTTCTGGTGCAAATGCAAATACAGGCCCAACACTTATCGAAGTTGGCACATTGGAAGTGAATGAACTCAGTAATCTCGGAAATGCTACAATTAGTAGTGGGGCTAGTTTCACCATAGATCAAAGAGTAGATGGTATCTATTATCCTGTAGTCAGTGGTTCTGGCTCCTTTGTTAAAACAGGGGCTGGGATGCTTCATTTAAAGGGGAGTAGCTCAGGGTTTACTGGGACTACAACTGTTGCGCAAGGGGAGCTAAAAAATAATGGGTCCTTAGTTAATTCTCAGATTCATGTAATGGGAGGAGCTACCCTAAGTGGATTTGGGGCGGTGGCCTCAACAACAGTAGATGCCGGCGGGACTATTCATGTAGGAAACTCAATTGATGTCTTGCCTGTGGCAGGAAATTTATTAAGCTTGCCTGGATCTTTTACACCTATTGACATTGCCCCCTTAAATGCTGATCTATATGTTGTGAGCGGGACTGCAGATTTTACTGGCTCTATTTTGACCATTATTCCTGAACCTGGCTTTTATGGATTTCAGCAGCAGTATACAATCCTTACATCTGCAGGTGGCATAATTGGTGGCAATTTTGCTGGGCCATTTACTGTAGATCCTAATTTCACCCCAGCCTTATCCTATACTGGAACGGATGTGACACTAACAGTAAATGTACAAAATCCCTTTGCCTCTTTCCCTTTTACAAGTGCTAATAATCAAAGTGTAGCTAGCTATGCAACAACACTTTTTGCAGAGGGGAGTCTTGCCGGGGATCTTTTAAATATAGTTAACTCTCTTGCCGGAGAGGATTTCTCTAATGTGAATGATGCTCTTAATCAGATTCAACCGGCATCTTATAGCGCAATTACAGAAATGCAGATGGAAACAGGGGCTCAATTGATCTCTTTATTTCGGAGGTTTCCTTCTCTTTGCGGTTGTGATAGAGAGTCAAAACTGTGGATCAAGCCATTTGTTAATTTTTTAAATATTCAAAATGAGGATGACCAAGTTGGATTCCATAGTAATGCAAGTGGATTAGTGTTTGGATGGGATAAGGTCCTTTCTGATAATTTTGCCCTTGGCCTTGGCGGTGCATGGAATAGAAGTCATATCCACTGGGAAAAAAGTCGGGGATCTGGAGATGTGAATGGATTTTATGGATCTCTTTATTCGAACTATTTTGCTAACAGTTTATATTTAGGTGCAGCTGTACTTGCTGGCGTTGATCTTTATGATGGGGCAAGAACGATCTCATTTTCAAATACTCATAGAAATGGATCGAGCAACTCTCAATCCATAGATGCAATCGGGCAGCTCTCCGCTGCTTACTTTTTTGGACCATCCGATTTACAATTTTACCCTTATTTGAACTTAGATTGTCTCTATTTTCAATATGGATCTTTTTCAGAAAAAGGGGCCTCAAGCTTAAATTTATCCGTTGATAGTCGCGATGTATCTTTGATTCGAACAGAAATTGGACTAGGTTTAGAAGGGCAATATGAGTCTTTAGAAAGCTCCACCTGCCTTTCCCCTTTTGTTTCTTTGGGCTATATCAATGTGTCTCCGATTAATCGAGACTCATTTACTAGCCGGTTTGAAGGAGCTGGTACCACTTTTATAACAACCGGCTGGGATAAAAATTGGAATCTTTTGGCACTCGAGCTGAGATTGAAAACAAGCTTCAAGTGTTTTGACTTTAACGTAGAGTATCACTTGGAAATGTCCCCAAGTTTGCATCCTACACTACTTGATCAAAGAGGGGACATATCATTTAACTGGAGATGGTGACTCTAAAAGAGTTTGAAGGGCTGCCTTCCCTTTTTTATTTGGAATGGTGACTCTAGTAATATCCGCTCCTAAAGAAACAAGCTTATTCACAAAGTCCTCATAGCCCCGGTCCAAGAAATCAACATTTGAAATGATCGTTGTTTCATCTGCAAGAAGGGCAGCCATAACATAGGCAAATCCCGCCCTTAGATCTGGGATAGTAGTATCTTTTGCCTTTAATACTGTTGGCCCCTTAACAACGAGGCTATGGTGATGATTGCTCGAGGCAAAGCGGCACTGCTTACCACCAAGGCACTGAGTAAATAATTCAATGTCTGCCCCCATTTCTTTGAGCATATGAGTGTAGCCAAATCGATTTTCATAAACTGTTTCGTGAATCACGGAAGATCCAATGGCTTGTGTCATAAGGACTACAAAAGGTTGCTGCCAGTCTGTCATAAATCCGGGATGAACATCTGTTTCAAGGTGAAGCCCACCCCTAAGTGGCTTGTCGTAGAAAAATTCAATCCCATTTTGCTTTACTTGGAAGCCTCCTCCTATTTCTCGAAGTTTATTGAGAAAGGCAATCATATTTAAGTGCTCTGCCCCTTCAATAAATACTCTCCCCTTAGTACTGATTGCTGCCATCGCGTAGGAAGCCACTTCGTTCCGATCTGCAAGGACAGTATGCTCAACTTCTTGGAATTCTACTGCCTGTTGAATGCAAATTGTCCGATCTGTATCGACCATGATATTTGCCCCTAGTTTTTGCAAAAAGAGGATGAGGTCAATGATTTCAGGCTCGATAGCAGCATTTTTTATAAGGGTTGTCCCTTTGGCTCGAACAGCTGCGAGGATGGTATTTTCTGTTGCTCCAACAGAGGGGTAGTTTAAGGTGATAATTGCCCCGTGTAATCCTTGGTGAGCTTGAGCAAAATAGGCTCCCTCTTTTTTCATCTCTCTATATTCAATTTCTGCTCCCAACTTTTGGAGCGATTGAATGTGTTGATCAACCGGTCTTGTTCCAATGAGATCTCCACCAATTGTTGGGACAATGATATCTTGATCAGTTCTCCCAAGGAGCGCCCCAATCATGAGGATTGGAATTCGATTAGATCCTGAGTATCGCTGTGGAACATAGGTTGTTTTTAAGACGGGTGTAAAAATTTCTAGAGTTTTGCTTTCTTTATCCCAGTTGATCTCTGAGCCGATTTCTTTACACAAATTGACTGTAATTTCTACATCACCAATATTCGGAACATTGAAAAATGTACATTTTTTATCTGAAAGAAGAGAGGCAACAAGGAGCTTGGTCATTGCATTTTTTGCACCTGCTGCTTTGATATGACCTATTAACTGCTTTCCACCTTTGATTTTCAGAAATTCCATACGACCCTTTTCAATGTTTACTTAAAAATAGCATGTTGACTATTTCTTGTGCCAAAGAGTTGGTAATACCAATTGAAATATTTCTAGAAAAGAGAGTTCCGTTGAGCTCAATTGGAAGAACTCCCTCTGCTTCTGGTGTAATCTCGAGCCTTTTATGAGGGGTTTGCAGAGCCACCCAACTCATTGTCTTTCTCGCATTGATCTCAACGATATGGTGCACCCTTTTTTCACCCTTATCAAGGTAAATGTAAGCATCTACTCCGATATGGTCGAGATAACCCATTTTTTCGATGAGTGGCTTTGTGATGCGGAGGTGCTCAGTTATTGCCCAGAGCTCTATTTCACCTACATAGGTTCCTTGGTATCTACCTTTCGAATCATTTTTGCAAATGGTCATCCCAATAAGTTCTCCATTTTTCCATTGTGAGCTAAAATCTAAAACTCTTTCCACCCAAGGCTCTCCAATTAAAGGAAAGGTGTAAAGCTGCTTTACATTTGAAGAAGGATCGATGTGGCCAGAACCCGATGTCCCAAATGGAGTTTTTAGTATTTTTGGACCTGGAGTTTTTTTAAGCCAGTTGTTTAATTGCTCTTGTGTTTCGATTAGTTCAGAGCCGGGAAGTTGAGTAGAGTGAAGGTAGGAAAAAATCTTTGAATTGATTTGAGATATTTGATCCCAATCAAAGTTTGGGTAGGCAATGTCATGGTTTTTAGCCCAGAGAGCAATCGCTCTAGAGGGGCCCCAATGTTCAATCTCCAAATTTTTTGGGGGATTATCGATTAGACAAAGTCTAGGATCTGGATTTTTGGGTAGATGGGTAACGAGAATTTTATCGTCTGGCCTTGCATAAAGAAGTGGGAGAAATTGGAGTTGATTTACAATTTTGTGTGACGTTTGCCAGCTGCGCAAAGTTTTATTTGTCTGATGTGGATGAGTGCTTAATTCTCTTTCAAAAAAGGTGTTACAAATGTGAAGTCGCGACATTTATCAACCAAATTGGTACAATTGAGCTATCATGAAAACACATCATCCTATTTACCGCACAGGAATTGGGCAAGATAGTCACCGATTTCTAACAGATGAATCCTCTAAGCCTTGTGTTATAGGGGGCCTTATTTTTGAAAACATCCCAGGACTAGATGCTGACTCTGATGGGGATGTTGTATACCACTCTATTTGTAATGCAATAACTTCTCTTACCTGCGTCCCTATACTAGGGGGGATTGCTCGCGATCTTTGTAATAAAGATGGGATTACTGACAGTCAGGTCTATTTAGAAAGGGCATTAGAGACTCTTGGATCGCAAGAAATTGTTCATGTTGCACTCACCATTGAGGGGAAAAGACCGCGTCTTGAGCCGCATATTGAAAAGATGCGTGAGCAAGTAGCCTCAATTTTAAAAGTAGCTCCTAAAGCTGTGGGGATTTCTGCTACATCTGGCGATGGTTTAACAGACTTTGGTTGTGGCGATGGACTTCAGTGTTTTTGTATTTTGTCTACCATCGAGAATTGAGAAAATTATGGATACCAGCTGATAAGTGAATGGTTCCTGTTATAAAATGAATAGCGCGCCCTTTCCACTTAAGATATTCAATTGTGGTCGGATCAGATGAGATAAAACTGGAGACTTCCCCCGCAACCCCAGCCACTATCCCAACTGTTGATATGAATGAAAAAAAACAAGTAGCTGATGGACTTATGTTAGAGAAGGCGTTGAAGATATATCCGCAGAGATGAGTTCGTGTTGCGGCACCAAAAAATCTTAAGGTTTCTTCATTGCTTTGGGCTTTTTGGGGGAGTGATTTGTTATTAAGAGATGCAATGGGAGCTCTACACTCTGGGCAAGTTGTATCTATTGCCATCCATTTTTTAAAACAATCCATGCAGTAGGTGTGTATCGCTTTTACCCCTTGAAAGTGACCTACAGGATTTATCGCCCTGTCTAGACAAATGCCACATTCAGCTGAATTAGGTAGGGAATGAAAGGTGATTGAATTTGACATTGTATGTTCCTTCAATAGACATCTAATAGATACTTTTTATCAAGCCTTAGCTGTTTTATGTATTTACGGGCATCCTCTTCGATCATTCCCCCCACTTCATGGGCAACTTGTTGCAAAGCAGCATCTACATCTTTAGCCATTTTTTGCGCGTCTCCGCAGACGTAAATATAACCTCCCTTTTGAATCCAATCCCAAATAGCTTCTTTTTTCTCTAATATTTTATGTTGAACGTAGATCTTTTCCTCCTGATCTCTGGAAAAAGCTACATCTAATTGAAGGTGTCCCATTTTTTCAAGTTCGAGAAGGTAATCAGAGTAGTAAAAGTCAGTTTCTCTATTTCTTTCCCCAAAGAAAAGCCAGTTTTTTCCAGTTGATTGGGTGGCAATTCTTTCTTGAAGAAAGGATCTAAAAGGGGCAATACCAGTTCCTGGACCAATCAGCATAATAGAGGCAGATGGATCAGGGAGCCTAAACCCATGGGAGGGTTGAACGTAAATGGGAATTGAGGTGGATTTAACTTGAGCTAGGTTACAAAGAAAATGGCTTCCTACTCCAAAATACTTCTGCCCATTTAAGATGTAGCTTGGAAGAGCAACTGTTAGGTGAATCTCATCGGGGAAAACTTTTGGTGAAGATGCGATAGAGTAAAATCTAGGCATGAGGGGAAGGAGTACTTTACAAATTTCTGATGGATGAGGTTTGTGCTCGGAAACCAACTCAAGAAGAGAAACAGCTGTTTTTTCAACTGGTAATATTTTGTGAAATGAGACTTTCCCAATATTTGCTTTATAAAGAAGGAAGTTGCGAAAAGTTGTCATTTCCTTTGCTTTAGAATCAAAAACTTCCTCAAGCCCTGTTGCTTGTAATTCATTTAAAATTTGGTCAACAACTGCAGGATCGTTTGAGGGGACGACCGCAATACTATCTCCCACCTCAAATGAAATTTCTTCCGGGTCAATATCTAGGGCAAGATGGTAAGTTTTTTTAGTTGAACCCTCTTTAGTAAGGAGGATTCTCTCTTTGATTTTTGCGAGGTATGGGTTCGTTCTTGAGTACATTTATATAGACAGGGTGTAAAAAGTTTGGTTATATTACTCTATAAAAGGAGTTTAAGTTTATGAAGTCTCTACTTTTATTGGGTTTGTGTTTGCTTGTTGTCTCTTGCAATAGCGCGGGCTCTTATCATCGAGGATATGTTATTTCTAAATCACATGAACAGGTATCTGATAGTGAACCTGAGCATGTTACTGAGCCCCTGTCGGAATAGTGAGCATTTGACAGCTTTTCTTCTCCCAGCTTTTTTTAAGTACATCTAGCTTCTTGTTGGATATCCCGCCTAGGAGCTCAATAGCCCCCATAATCCGAACACGTGTTCGATCTTTGCCTAAAAGGGTGACTGAGTCAAAAAGGGGTGGTCCTTGTAGTTTGCCCATCATTGTTGCAAAAAGAATGTGGATGATTACTTTTTTGTAGTGCAGCCCAAAGATTTCAGCAAGCTCTCGCGAGGCTACTTCCAATCCTTGTCCGCTCCAGTCTTCTTTCTCATCAAGACTCCAAATGAGCGCTTGCAGAAGATAGGTAACCACTTCGGGAGAGGTGTTTTTAGGGCAAAGGAGCTCAGGAGTCAGTTTTAAGTTATTGATAAATAAGAAATCAAAAAGCTCTATAAATTCAGCAAATGTTTTAATGCGTGTATGGGCAAGTGGCATTAACTTTTGCATAAAGGAGTCATTAAAACTCCAATCGCGGAGTCTGTCCCAAAGTTTGTCTTCCGGTACTGTTTCAATTAGCCTTTTTTGATTGAGCCAGTTGAGCTTTTGGATATCGAAAAATGCGCCCGAAACACCAATTCTTTTTGGGTTAAAATCTTGAATGATTTCATTAAGACTGTAGATCTCTCTGTCTCCTTCCATGCTATAACCCATAAGGGTTAAGAAGTTAACAAGAGCCTCTGATAGGTAGCCACTATCGCGGAAGTAAAAGATCGATGTTGGGTTTTTTCTCTTCGAAAGTTTTTTCCCATCCTTGCCTAAAAGAAGTGGCATGTGCATGAAAACTGGAGCTTGCCATCCAAAAGCCTCATAAAGGAAAATGTGTTTTGGAGTGGAACTCATCCATTCATCTCCACGAATTACATGGGTGATTTTCATAAGGTAATCATCTACTACGTTTGCAAGGTGATATGTAGGAAATCCATCTGATTTAAGTAAGACCTGGTCATCGACATCTGCCCAAGGTGTGGTGATGCGTCCTTTAATTTGATCTTCGAACACGCACTCTCCTGATAAGGGCATCTTGAGGCGAATGACGAACGACTGGCCCCCTTTTTCCCTTTCGGCGACCTCTTCTTTACTTAATGTTCGGTATCTTCGGTCATAACCGATTCTTTTGCCCTGTGCAGAGGCTAGTTCACGCATTTCTGCCAATTCAGCTGGGGTAGCAAAGCACTTATATGCATGCCCTTTTTCGATGAGATCGTAAGCGTACTTGCGATAAATTTCAGTTCTTTCAGATTGACGGTAGGGGCCATATGGGCCTCCCACATCTGGACCTTCATCCCAAAAAATATTGCACCAGTGGAGGGCGTCAAAAATACTTTTCTCATATTCCGGCCGGCTCCGGGTTTGGTCAGTATCTTCAATTCTAAGGACAAATTGCCCCTTGAAGTGGCGGGCGAAAATAAGGTTGAAAAGAGCAATATAGGCAGTCCCTACATGGGGGTCTCCCGTCGGTGATGGGGCAATGCGGACACGAACAGTCATATAACCTTTAAGAAATTTTGCACTCTATTGTGATCTCTTCTCTCCTATTTTTCAATAGATTATATACCAATCGCAATAAATCACTTCACATTTGAGCTGCGTGAAAACTGTCGATATTGCCCCCCACGATTTGAAATGAAAATCGGCCCAAAAGAACCCGAAAATCGACAGAACCTCACTTTGTAGACACCCTCTAAGCGCTATTCCTTGTTTCAGTTGCCATAAAGAAGATGAGATCCTTCATTATATTGAAGGCCTCAGCAAGCTGTAGGTCGCTTTGACCAAATAATTCGACTGAGTCTGAATCGTAATTCTTTTTTTGGATCTCAGTTAAAAAACTTTGATAGTTTTTATTTGCACCTATACGAAGAATAGAATTAGTCTTTAGAGGTTCTTTATAGGGCTCATATGTTGTGAGCTGAGTTTGTAAATTGTATTTATACATGGGTCCTAACTGGACTCTGTGAAACGGGGAGATGTCAGATAAATCGTCCTCAAAGTGAGGCTCAATTTGGTCAGTTTCTAGTGGGTATTTAGCAAACTTTTCCCCAATGTCAAGTTCTGACAAGAGTCCAGGGATAACAATATCAGATTGGACCCCAACTAGTTGCGGGCTTTTCCCAGACACAGTGTAGTATCTTCCTCGGGTTACTTTGTACTCGCCTTGAGGGTTTACCTTAGGGTTGCTGATTGGGTCGAGGGTAAAGGTTTGGAAAGAACCCTTACCAAAAGTTGACTCATCCCCAATAACAAGAGCTCTACCGTAATCTTGTAGCGTTTGAGCAACAATTTCTGCAGCTGATGCAGAGGCTCGATTAACAAGCACAAGAAGAGGCCCATCCCATGCAGGCTTTCCTTCAACTTCTCTTAAGTGTTGTACCTTGCCTGTATTTTCTTTAATGGAGACAACAATCCCCTTATTTATAAAAAGCCCTGTCACGCTTACAGCTTGAGTCAATAACCCGCCGGAGTTGCTTCTTAAATCTAGGATAACCCCTTTTAGTTTATAGTCTTTTTTGATCTGTTCGATTGTTTTACGAATATCTGAGGCGGAAGAGCTTTTTGGATCCTGGTAGAATGAAAAAAGCTTAATATGGGCAATCATCCCATCGCCATAAGGTTCGAAGGATGTTTCTAAGCGTGTCTCTTCTAACACAATTTCATTTCTGGTTAGCTCAATTTGGACAGTTTCCATTTGTTTATTTTCTTCTTCGCCATTAGAGCGCAAAAGAGTTAACTGAACGGGCGTCCCCTTTTCTCCACGGATTAGCTCAACAGCTTCTGTGATTTCCATTCCGACAACAGGCTCATGGTTTACAGCGATGATTTTATCATTAATCTTTAACTTATTTCCATGGCTTGCCGGACTGTTTTCAATGATTCTGGTAACTGATAATCCGTCTAGATCATCGCGCAGCTGCGCCCCAATACCAAAAAGACGTTGTTGAACCTGGATCATAAATTGATTTGCTTCTGCTGGAGTAAAATAATTTGTGTGAGAATCAAGAGCGCAAGCTGTGGCTTTTAAAATATAGGAAAGGGTAATTCTTTTTCTGTCTTCAGCGTTAGCTCCGGTAATTTCTCCTTCCTTGTGGAAGCGTCTTTTTTGGAGCCTTTGATTGAAGAGGTTTTGACTATCTGCTCCCAATTTAGCTGTGGCCTCCATTTGAAGGGCCTTAATTCTGGTGAGTCTATTTGTCAGATCTTCCTCGGAGGTGGCCCAACTCAAATCTTTGAATTCTTCACTTTTGACTCCGAGGGGTAGTTCTACCGTTTCTATATCAGTTTCTATCCCATTTCTCCTGTCTATGGCTGACAAGAAAGTGGTATGGATTTTTTGAAACTGAGAAAAGTCATTATTTTTAAATCCCAATAATGTGGCCTGAAGAGTTTCTTCACTTGGATTTACCCAGTCTGTAACTTCATCTGCTAAAAAATAAGTTTTTGTAGGGTCTAGTTCCTCCAGAAAATTTTGAAGGGCTCTTCCCATTAGCTCAGTTGTTAACGCTTTGTGGCATGCGTGTGCCTTAAGAATTTCTTCTACTTTGGAGTGGACATCTCGAGGAGTTAGTTGCGGGGGTTTCCCTTCGCAAATGGCGGAAAAGCATATTAAAATTAGAAAAAGGTGCTTGCGAATCATAAATCCTCGGTGTTTAAAAATAGAATATTTTCATCTCTAATTTTTCAATATACATAAAAGGTATATATCGAGTCACGTTTGAACCTCCCTTAGCGCGAGGTCTTCTTCCTCCATTTTATTTATAAAACGTTAATAATTAACATGTTGAGATTTATAATTTCAGGATTAAACTTCTTTTTGACTCTGTGATTTAGTGTATATTTTGCTTACGAATGTAGCGGTATCTACTAAATTATTTATGATTATAGGGTTAAATTATTAAGAATAAGAGTTTGAAAATTAATTACTTAGGGTAATTATAATTTTCAGTTAAACAACAAAAGAATTCGGTTGATTTATAGTCGTTATTATGAAATAATCATTACTTAAAGAGTGAGTTTTGTAACTATCATCTAATTAAGTTGATTATTTAAATTAACTTTTAGTTATAGGGATGGTGTTGCGGAGCGAAGAGTTTATAAATGAAGATTAATTTTAGGAGGAAGGAACCATGAATTCGGATACTACGTGGGGCCAAAGCCAAGAACAGGTTCAAGGAGCGAAGGTGGTTTCAATCACTGAAGCGGCTAGAATCAACAATGTAACTAGGCAGGCCATATATGTTGCTATTAAACAAAAAAAATTAAAAGCAACAAAGGATGCTACTCGTTGGACGATCAATTTAGATGATCTAGAGGAGTATCGAAATAATAAATATTCTCGTACAAAATCAATGTTTGACGGAGAACTTTTATTTGATAATCACAAAGGATATTATTCAGTAAACCAAGCTGCTAAGCTTTTGGGAGTACCTGCACAAAAGATTTATTACGCAACTCGCGTAGGTCTTTTAAAAGCACATCGTAAGGGTGCTGCTTGGGTAATCCATACTGAAGACATCAAGGGTTATCAGGAAAATTATCTGAATAACAGACCGATGGTGGGCTGATTTCTCAAAGGTAAGAAATCGCCCTAATTTTTATAGGGCGATTTTTTTGTTTCTACACAAAAAAGGGAGTTCTAATTAAAAGGAAATTTATGAATCCTTTTAAGAATAGAACCATTCGATTCGATATTCTTACTATTTTTTTATTTCTCATTTCTGCATTAGCTTTTTTTATCATTACATTTTCATACATTAAAAACTCCGAGTCTATTCTAAAAATAGCTAGAAGGACAATTGCTGAAGTCAGCACATCAGTTGTATCGAAAACGGAATGTCTTTTAAGAAACCTAGAAAGAGTTCCAAGGGTTGCAACTGGGGTTTTTTTACGCCATCCCGGGGTTTCTGTAGATAATGAACCATTAATCTCCTACTTTTTAGATACCATAAAATATCACCCCCACCTCTACTCATTTTATTTAGGGACCCCAAGTGGGAACTTTCTTGAGGCTTGGAATTTATCACTTTCAGGAAAAGTAAATTATTTAAAAAATGCGCCGGAAAAAAGTGAGTTTGCTCTTCTGGTCATAGATAGGGATACCAAAGTTGAGGAGTTAAGGTATTATAGCAAGAATTTAGAGCTTGTTGGAGTTGATAAGCACGGATGGAAGGGATTTGATCCTAGATTGCGCCCCTGGTATGAGGGGGCAAAAAAGGAGGGGGGGTTATACTGGACTGATGTTTTTAAATTAGTGCTAACAGAAAAAACAGGGGTTGCGATCTCTAATCCGGTGTTTAATGAAAAAAAGGAGCTTGTTGGGGTTCTTGGAGCTAGTCTATATCTAGATAGTTTTTCCTTATTCCTGAGAGATCAAAAAATCAGCCCTAACGGTCAAGCTTTTATCATAAATCAATCTAATAAAATCATTATTCCAGATAATAAGCCCCCTGAAGTTACAACAGAAATTATCGAAAACGTTCTAAAAGTAGAGGGGGGGGAGAAGGATATCATTGTAAAGGTGAATGGAGAGAAATATCTCGTTTCCCTACAAGATATTTCCGTCTCATCTACACAGAGCTGGAAAATTCTAATTTATGCCCCTTTCCTCGATTTTTTTTCAAGAGTCCTTAAAACCCAGCACCAAACAGTTTGGATATCTCTAGCGACACTTACCCTTGCTGCCATTCTTGTTATCTATTTTGCGAGTCGGATATCTAGACCGATCGAAATCTTAGTAGATGAAGTGGATAAAATCAGACAATTAGACTTGGAAAGTCAGCTGGATGTGAAGTCCAATATTAAGGAAATTGCATTACTAAATTCTGCCATCGGGGCGTTAAGAACAGCCTTAAGATCTATTAATCGCTATCTTCCAAAAGACATTGTAAAAACGGTCATGGAAAGGGAGCATGATATTGCCCTTGGAGGAGAAAAAAGGGAGGTTACGTTGCTTTTTTCTGATATTGCAGGACTAACTTCTATTGCAGAGTCTCTCCCCTTGGAGGAGTTAAATGAACTTCTAGCCGCTTATTTTGATGGGATGTCTAAGGTGATCTTAAAAA
>Ga0100402_1005173_pt1 | contig 13457 bp, 8 predicted proteins | sample CryGeyme20150102_FD_80419 | JGI IMG/M metagenome (GOLD analysis project Ga0100402, IMG submission 80419) | Groundwater microbial communities from Crystal Geyser aquifers in Utah, USA - Crystal Geyser metaG 2015-0102 | ecosystem: Environmental > Aquatic > Deep subsurface > Groundwater | place...
AGCCTGGCTCCGAAATAGAACCCGCAACCGGAAAATTCCAGACTATCCTCCACCGTCGCAGTCGTCGTCCAGGTCCCCTCGGTGTCCTCGGCCGGCTCCGGCAACTTGATATGTTCCGGAATACGGAAAAGACGCAGTTGCGCGTTGTTCTGTTCCGCGGCGGCGTCTTCTTTCGCGGTTTTGGAGGAACGTCGCAGCGGCCACTCCATATTGGACTGGCCGGAGCAAATCCAGACGTCGCCGACGAGAACGTTCTCAAAGGTGATTTTGTTGCCGCCCGTTACGGTCAGCTCACGGGGGCTGGCGGAGGCCGCTAATGCCGGTAGTTTGACCGACCATTTTCCCGCGTGATCCGCTCTGGTCAAAACGGTGTTCCCGGCGAATGAGACGCGGACCTTTTCTCCGGGCTCGGCCCAGCCCCAGACCGGAGCTTCTACCCCGCGCTGAATGACCATGTGATCGCTGAAAATGACAGGAAGCCTGACCTCGGCATGCAGCGGGGCGAAGGCGTAGAAAATGAGTAGAAGTGCGATGGATTTCATAGTTTTTTGTATTTTTACAGGTGAAGACCTTTTTTTAGATGAGAGCCTGCGGCATTACGATTCCGTTTTTAAATAATCCTGTTCGATGGCTTCAAGCGAGCGACCGGCAGTTTCCGGCATCCATTTCCAGACCATCAGGATCTGGGGCAGCAGAATACAGGCGAAGATGAGGAAGGTGCCCGCCGGGCCAACCGCTTCCCGCAGCGTCGGGGTGAATTGCCCCACCAGCGTATCGGTCAGCCACATGGTTAGAATCGCAATCGACATGGCATGGGAGCGAATGTTGGTGGGGAAGATTTCTGAGGCGAAGATGAACTTGATCGGGCCGAGAGAAAAAGCGAAAAACGCGACGAAGGCACACATCAGCGCGATCAGGACATGGTTGGCACCCGTGCTGAAGGTAAAGCTGATACCGAGTAGACAAACGATGGCACCCACCGTTCCGATCTGTAGTAACATTCGCCGGCCCAGCTTGTCCACGTAGGCGACCGCGATCATGGTAAACACCATATTGAAGAAGCCAATGACCGCCATTCCGCTGAGGGCGCTGTCCGATCTCAATCCGGCGGTTTCCAGCATGGAGGTGCCGTAGTAAAAGACCACGTTGATGCCGCTGAACTGGGCGAATGCCGCCAGCAGCATGGCGAGGGCCAGGGGCTTGCGGTAGCGCTGCTGAAACAGGTCCGCGAAACGTTTTCGGTGCGCGCTCTCTTTCGCCACCGTCTCTTCGATCATCTCGAATTCCTGCGCCGCGCCATTACGGAAGATACGCCCGAGCACGGCTCTTGCCCGTTCGCGATGCCCGGCCTTGACCAGCCATCGGGGACTTTCGGGCAGCTTCGAGGCCAGGATCAGGAAGAGCGTCCCCGGAATCAGTTCCGAGGCAAACATGGCGCGCCAGGTTTCATCGACCAGGAACCACTGCATGAAGCCTTCGCCGGCACCGGCGCGCATGGAGGCGGCCCATTCGTGCAACCAGTAATTGTTGAACAACGCCGCCATGATGCCAGCGGTGATGGCGAATTGAAAAGTCGTCACGAGGCGTCCCCGTAAGTGAGTGGGCGAAATCTCCGAGATATAGAGCGGGCAGATCATGGCGGAAATGCCGACGCCCAGACCGCCGAGCCAGCGGGCAAAAACCAGGAGTTCGATGTTGTTGGCGAAGCTGCTGGCCAGGGCGGAAATCCAGAGAAGCATGGCCGCCAAGAACAGATTGCGACTGCGTCCGAACCGGTCGCCGAGCCAACCGGCCAGGCCCGATCCGATGACGGCCCCGAGCAAGCCCGAACTGACAAAGAACCCTTCCATGCCCGGCGAGAGCTGGAACTGCGCCTTGACCGGGTTGATGGTGCCCGAAATCACAATCGCATCAAAGCCCCAGACAAAGCCGCCCAGCGCCGAGGCGAGGCACAGGAAAACCAGAAAGGGCAGATCGGGTTTATGGAGGGTGGTGTTTTGGGGATTATGTGACATAAACGAAGTCAAAATTCTCTATCCTGGCAGGGAGAGGGATCATGTGTGTCTCTGGGTTGGTTCGTAAAAGAGTGCGGCGGCACCCAGTAACCCGGCATCGTCAGGCTGCCGGGCTTGGACGATTTCCACCTGGCCCTCGGCGCCCCAGGCGAGTTGTTGCACGGTTTGGCGGAAATGGGCCAATACTGGCTCGGGCTCGTTCATGACACCGCCGCCGACAATGATGCGCTCCGGATCGAAACAATGGATGAAGGAGACCAGCGCCTCACCCCACATCCGGAGGCAATGCCCCCACACCTCGGCCGCACAGGTATCGCCGGCGTCGGCGTGTGTCGTAAGTTCACGGAAACCAATCGATTCCAGGCCATGGAGGCTGCTTGCGCCATAGCCCGCATGTTCGCGGACGAGGATAGGCAGCACCCATCCTGACGCTTCGCTCTCCAGGCAGCCCGCGCCGCCGCAACTGCATTTTCGTCCTCCGGAGCGGACGATGATGTGGCCGCCAAGATTGCCGGCGGAGAAATGCGGTCCGGTCAAGGGACGCCCCCCGGAAATGACCGCCGTGCCGATCCCCGTGCCGATCGTGACCATGACCAGATTGTCCGCGCCGCGTCCGGCGCCGTATCGCCACTCGCCGATGAGCGCGCCACGGGCGTCGTTTTCGATGCGCAGTTCGTGGCCGGTCCGTGCGCGGGCCCAGCCGGGGAAGTCGAAATCAATCGCCTCGTCGTATTTACCATTCGTCGAAAGCACCCGCATGGCGCGCCTGTCGACGAGTCCGGTGCTGAGCAGGCCGAGCCCCCGGCATGCTTCGAGTGTCGTGCCGAGTCCTGCCGCCATTGCCCGCAGCTCTTGGACGACCTCATCCAAGTGAGCTTCCAGGCAACCCTGTGCATCTGCGGGAACCGTTGCGGCCGCCAAAAGTTCGCCCTCCCGCACGAGGCCAAATTTCGTGCGGGTTCCTCCCAGGTCGACGGCGGCGATAGTGTCAGGTGCGGACATAGGCTTTCAGGGTGGCGCATTCTTTTCCCTCCGATTCACCATGGGGACGAATCGTGTAGGCCCCCACGGCCGCCGGAACGATAAAAGTTTCCGCGTAGTGGACCACGAAGGGTTCGAAGGCCCCGACCGGACTTTCCACGATGGCCTCGCGGCCTTCGACGAGGTTCAGCACGTTGACGCCGCCCCCGGTATGGTGGGCTACGGGTCCGGTGAACCAATGACGCCGGGTTTCAATAAACTCGAGTTCGTGCAGGCCGGTGCGCTCCTCGCGCCAGTCCTCGCCTTCGTCGAGTGGCTCGATCCGGTTGACCAGATTTTCGCGAACCCACCCGGTCGAGCGCTCCCAGTCGATGTTTTCGGCGCCGCGGGCGAGATTGACCGGACGGGGCAATCCGTCCAGACCAAGCCGTTCCCAATCCCACATTTTAAAGGTAAAGATATAGGGCGTCGCGCTAATCTCCAGCACCATCGTGTTGGCCCCACCGCAATGGCAGGTGCCCGCCGGAATCAGAAAATGATCGTGTTTTTTCGCGGGCCACCGCTCGACGAAGCGCTGGTCGTCAAAGGGTTTCTCTCCGCGTCGGGCGGCTTCGAGGTCGGCGATCATTTCGTCCGCGTCAACGCCTTCCCTGGTTCCAAGATACACCGCGCCGCCCTCGCCGGCATCCAGGAGATAATAGGATTCATCCTGGGTGTAACCCATCCCGAAGTGCTCGCGGATGTATTCGGCGAGCGGGTGGACTTGAAACGACAGATTGCCGCCCCCCATGGTATCGAGCAGATCGAAGCGGATGGGGAATTCGGCGCCGAAGCGCGCGTGCACGTTCTCGCCCAGCAGGGCGGACGGCTCCTGAAAAACCAGGTTGATCGAGGGCAGCTCCATGAGGGTTTCGCCAAACCGCAGCAGCAGCGAGTTCTCCTCCGGCACGCAATCGAAACACCAGCCGTAGTTGACCGGCTCCGGATCGAGGTCGCAGAACACTTTCATCCATTGTCCGCCCCAGGGAGCCGGATCGAAAAACGGCACCACCCTGAAGGGTCGGTGCGCCGCCGCCTCAAGTGCCGCGCGCACCACACAGCCTTCGGCCAGGCGCGGCTCGCCGGGCTGGTTCGTATCGAGGACGAAGTCCCAGTGCGCCATCAACTCCCGCTTGAGCCGGTCGCAAATCCGCCAGTCCGTGAAGTACGCGCGCTTGTATTGCAGGCTCCATTTCAGGCACCGGTTCTCCACACCGAGGTTGGAGATGGCATCGCGGCGCATGCGCTGTTGCGCCTCCCAGCGTGCGAGGTCGGCATAGACCAGAAGGTCGCCGGGGTGGAGCCGACTGGCCCCGTTGCCCAGCACGATGACGAGGCCCGCCTCGATCCGCCCGATCTCCGCGGCAAGCGCTTCGACGCGCTGCGGGTCCAATAGCTCGTCCATCGTCAGCTCGTTCATCCGGCCGAAGACCGGATCCTCCCCGCCATTAAACGGGGCGAGCTTCTGCTCAATCAATTCATCGGAGAAAAAAGCCTGTCCGCTGCGGACGATTCGGACCGGATGCAGTGCTTGCAGTGCTTCGGCGATCTCGTCCTCGAACACCCCGGTGTAGCACTCGATCGACATGACAAAAGCCCTGTCCCCGGGAGAGGGGGCCGCTTCGACCGCTTCTTTCAGACGCCCGACCACTGCCCGCCAGCCCGCCGCGCAAGCCCCGGCACCATCCGCGACTTCGATCACCGGTTGTTTGTCGTAATTCGCGTTGAGGGCATCGAATCGATCAAATCCTTCCGTATTTTTCATCCCCTGTATTCTAGGCCGGATCGGGCTGAAAACGCAGTCGGAGATTTCGGTTTTTAGTGGTATTCTAGAGTTGGTTTATATCGATCAGCAGTGGTATTATTCCGCCATAATGAGCGTTAAAATTTCCTTGAGCGCGCTGCCGGTAATCGACCGGGCCGGTTGCTTCCCTTTATTGAACCCGGTTTTTGATTTCACTTACCGGAATCCGACCAATGCCCTGCATTTGTATGATTATCCCGCCCGCATTCGGATAGAGTCGCGGGAGTTCACTATCCGCCCCGGCGATCTCACCTGCATCCAAAGCGGCACGGTTTACAGCATCGCCTCCGAGGCTCCGGGCAAACATTGGTGTATCCACTACCAGGACAATCCGGAAGCCGGCGCAGCCGCGCTGAGGCTCCCGGGGCACTTGCAGCTCGGCGTCAACAGCCTGTTTTATCGCGAACAGATGCAGCACATCAGCCGCCTCCACGGCAGCCCTGCATCGCGGGCCGCAGTCGCCGGACCGCTGAAGCTGGAAGCGCGGTTCCGGCTCAAGGCTCTCCTGCTCGCCCTTCACAACCAGATCACCGGCGCATTCGCCGGGGGCCGCAGCCGTCTTATTGTCTCCTGGGAGGAACTCCTCGGCTGGGTCGATGCCAACCTCGACCAGCCCATCTCCATCCCGCTACTTGCAGAACGGGCCCAATGCGCGCCCGGCACGATTGCCCGCAAGTTCAAGCAGGCGCACGGGAGCACGCTGACCCAATATCTCCTGCATCGGCGGATCGACCGCGCCAAATCGCTTTTGGCCACCACCACCTTGACCGTTTACGAAGTCGGCGCCGCCGTCGGTATTCCTGACGCCCAGTATTTCAATAAACAATTTCGCAAGGTCAGCGGCATCAGCCCCAGCCGCTACCGCAGCGAGAACCAGGAATACCTCGGCAAAGCCTCCAATCAACTCGCGGCCAAGGAAGGACGCTGGCGCAGCGATACGGCAGGTGCGGGCGGGCAATGAGAACGATATGGTTAACTCCCTGAGTCCGCTGATCCGTATGAGGACCGGGCCAAAGAAAACGCCTCACCCCGCATGGCCGGATGAGGCGTTGAAAATGACCCCAGTGACGGGGTGGAAATACTCTAGCGGCGGCGACGCACGATGAAGCCAAGGCCAGCGAGCCCGAGCAAGATTGCCGCGGAGGACTCGGGGACGGCTTGCACGTCGAGTTCGGTGATGAAGGCGTGTTCGTCGCTAAACGTGCCAGGATCCATAAACACATCAAAAATCAGATAGCGATAGCTGCCCAGGCTGGCCCCGCCGTCATCTGAAATGCGAGCGGCCACCACATCGTTAACCTGATCATTTCTCCCGATGTCCACCGAGCTGATCAAGGTGCTGCCAACAACTCCCGGATTCAGTCCTGCGGTATTCGACCCATACACATCGAAGAACAAAAACGACCGGGTGGTGGTGTGGGAGGAAAACGCCGTGATGGAACCGATCTCAGTCGCGGCTCCCAAGTCGAGGGTGAAACTTGTAGCCGTATTCTGGACATCTTTCGGATCTGGATCGTTCGGGAAGAGGATTGCATCAGATCCACCTGGATTGATCCCGCCGGGAGCACCATTGGATAGCGTCGCAAAATTGGTAAAGCCGGCCTGCAAAGCACCCTCGGTAACAGACGCCGTGTAGCTCAGTCCGACAGCATCCGCGTCGAAGGCCAAACCACCATAGGAAGCTGCAACAATCGATTCGGTGACGATGGTGACTGCGTTGGCAGACAGCGCTGAAATTGCAAGCACTGCCAGTGGAGCGAGATAGGATTTCTTGATTGGATTTATTTTCATTTTACTTCAGGGATTTTGGTTAGGTTTGCAAAACAGAGTAGGATCTGTCGGGTTGAACTCATGTTTAGAATGCAGGGAATGGGGAGAATTTCAAAACCTTGTTCATTCGTGGGTTTATGTTCGCAATCTGAAATAGGATTACAAGAATTAGTTGGATAAGTAACTATTGCACTCTAGGTAAGGTTTTCGGGTGGCTCGGATCCGCCGGCAGCAAGCGGTAGTTCTACTCCGAGTCGTCCTTGTCGTGGATGGCGACCTCCCGAGGTTTCGTGCAGTCCGAGGATCCGTCTTCGCTCGGAGAGCTCGTATGCCTGCAAATATTAGTTCCGATTGAAATGGGCCTGACGTTCCGAGGGCTTTAGTGGCGGACTCTTCGGTGCTTGTTGATTCAGTTTACCGGTCGCCGATAGGACGGTGTTTGTGCGTCCGGCATTATTCGTGCCCACGTAGATCATATGCCAGGTGTCGCCGATCCGCACCGTTGTGGCCTCGGCCAATTCTTCAGCGTCAGCGGCGTCCGCCGGCCCCTGCCCCATGATTTTCCTGCACGCACGGGTGAGCGTCTTGCCATCGTCGGCGAGAAAAATTTCATAAAGTTCGGAGACCCGGGCCATCGGTCCGGCAGCGCGATTACCGCCGGAGCAGATGGCGACATATTCTCCATTACCGAGGCAGGTAATGCTCCGCGGGTCGATCTGATGCCAGATCAGGAGCCTGTCCGGCTCGATGGCGTGACCCTCCTGTGGCGTAAACACTTCCAGCTTGTCCCAGTGGATCGCGTCTTGGGAGCCCCACATCGCGCTGTTGAAATTGAGCGCACCACCATGGAGCGAATAGCCCACGTAGGTGTAATCCACGCCGGCAAAAGGGTTGGGTCCCCATCGGAAGTAGCCGGTGTGGCCGTCGCCGGGGCCGCCGGTGTAGTCGAGGATCACCGAATCGTCCGCACCGTTGATGCGGGCGAAGTTGACTCCATCCCGTGAGGTGGCCAGCAGGGTGGATTGTTCACGCCCGGCCCGCGCATTGTGATAGGTCATATAGACTTGACCCTCAATGACGTTGGCATGGGGGGTTTCCGTCTGCCGACCTTGCGTGCGATCCACGAAAATCGGATTGGCGGCAGGCTTCTCTGGAAGGTGGTCGAACTGCCCCGCGGCCAAGGCCTGGTCGTAGGAAACCCAGTTGCCGGGCTCCGTCGGCAAACCCTTGCACAAATACAACCAGATGCCGCCTTCCTGACTGTCATGATCGGTCGAGAAGTAGAGGGCGTAATCGTAGGGGAAGTCTTTGACATCCTTCATGTCCACCAGACAGGTGTAATAGGGGCCCGGCGCACGCATCCCGGCGGGCGAGTCGAACAACTTCCCGCCCCGCTCGAAGCTGAAATGCGTTGATTCCGGCTCGGAGAGCAGTGCCACCATATCGTCGCCCAGGGCCTTGCCGATGCGGAAGTAGCTGGAGGCATTGTAGTTCCAGTGGTAGCCGTGGTCGTTGGGCGAGAGCTCGGCCTCTTTCCAGAAGGGGCGGGTATCGGTGGAGCGGACGTTGCGGGGCCTTTCGTGACCGGCCGACCAGAGCTGGGCCTGCTCGACCGCCGAGTAGCTGGCATAGGGGGGCGCTTCCACGCTGCCGCGGTGGTCCATCCCGGTGGAGGCGATGACGAAGGGCAGTTCGGGGTTGCCGAAGCCGGCACGGACGTCGCGAATCAGGTCGGACAGGTTTTCCCGGTATTCCGCGCTCTGCTCCGGGTTCACCCGGTCGCTGAATCCCTGGTGCCAGCCGAAGCCAACGATCTGATAGCCCTTGCCCGCCCATTCCGGGAAGGTCTCGCCCAGCTGGTCGAGCACCTCCGCGCTTTGGGTGAAGATAGCCTTGAAAAAGGGGCCGACCTCGCCGCCGCGGGCGGCGACGGCGCTGGGCGGGCGGAAATCCTTCGCCAGGGAGCGGCCGCCCCAGGCGGTCTTGATAATGAGCACATCGTGGGACTTGTAGTGGTCGCCCACGATCTGGCCGAAGCCGTATTCAGGGCCGAACCATCGATTGTCGTTGGTCAGGGGGCCGAGGTCGCCTTGGCGGACTTCTTCGCCCAAGTTCATGGAATAGCCCCGCCGCCACCAGAGTTTGACGTCGGGCCGGGTCTTCCAGGCGCTGGTTTCCGGCTGGCTCGGGTCTACCAGTAGCGAGCGGTAGTCATATTCCGGGTACGCGTCGTCATGGATGGCGAGCTCCCGCAGGCCACCCTTGCCGCCGGGCACTTCGCGGGGGATCTCACCGTCTTTTTCCCTGGTCCATTCCGGATTGCGGCCCCATTCCACTTTACCGTAGCCCACCATATTGGATTGCCCGGCGAGGATGAAAACCTTGATGCCATTTGGATCGTTGTCCCACTGCTTGTTTGGGGCGGCCGCGGCGTGAGCCTGGCCCAGCACTAGACAGAGGGCGAAGAGGATAAGCTTTCTACGTATTGGGTCTGTTTTCATAATCATGGCTTATTCCCACTCCGCCTCGGGTAATACAGGCGAGCTGAGGGTGACCGGCCCGATCAGGCCGGAAGGCAGGAGGGGCGAGTCGGGCTTAAATTTTTGCAGGACGTTGGTCTGGGTGATGCGGTCTTCCGGTGCGCGCTTCAGGTCGCCGACCAGGCGGTTGTTCCAGACATTAGTGAGTTCGACTTCGAACTCGTTCTGGCCGGGGCGCAGCAAGTCGGCAATGTCGATGCGGTAGGGTGCCTGCCAGAGGACGCCGGCTTCCTGTCCGTTGACCCGGACGAGGGCGACTTCTTTGACTGTGCCGAGATCGAGTATGTGGGGCGCGCCGGATGGAGGGGCTTGCGGGAGCTCGAAGCGCTTGCGGTAGGTGGCGGTGTCGGAGAAATACTTCACGCCGGGATCGGGATGCCGGGACCAGTCGATCAGTTCCGGCAGCTCGACTTTGCCTGGAGCGCCGCGATCGGCCGGGAAATGCAGTGTCCACGGGCCATCGATGACGCGCGGTTCGGGCACGGCATTCACCTGCCAACGTCCCTTGCGCCCGGCTGAGGTGGTAAACGAGTAGCTGCCGGCCTGCCAAACTTCGGCTTTGGCCCGATTGCCCTCCAGTTCGAGCACGTTCAGCGCGGGAACCTCGCCGGGCCTGGCGTCTGTGGTTCCAGAGCCTTCGATGCGCACGAAATGCTCGGCGGCCTGCTGCTGGCGGAAGACCACGAAGACCGACTCCGCCGGAGCGAGTTCGAGGGGGATCTCGGTTCGCGCTCCGGTTTGCCGGTATTGGAGGCAGGGGGAAACCGTGCCGTCCACGGCATTCCAAAAGGTCGGCACCCGACCCGCGCCCACCCGGAAGCTGGCGCTGAAGCGCAGCGGGGTCTCACTGGTGTTGCAGACGAAGTAAATCTCCTCCTCGCCGGTGGTGCGGTGAATGTAGTCGATTTTCCGGTCGGCATTATCGATGCCATTCACCACGAAGTCGGGGGCGACTCCGATCTCGGCCAGAACTTGATGGATGGGGATGTTCCAGAAGACCTGACCTTTGCCGTAAACGTGCTGTTTGACCGTCGCACCATCGCAGTCGCCCCAAATTTTATCGGCGAGGGCGCGCACCTGCCGGTCGCAGTCCGGGTAGTGCTGCATGCTGTTGGAGCGCTCCGGTTTGGCCCCGAGCACGGTGCCCCCCTCGCGGACGAGGGCTTCGATCTTTTGCAAGGCAGGCAGCGAGATCGACGTGCTGTCGGGCATCACCAGCAGGTGATAGGCCATGCCGCTCGGCAGCGTTAGCACGCCGTCGCGCACCTGCATCTGCTCCACCAGAATCTCCTGGTTGAGATAATCGTAGTCATGTTCGTGCCCGAGGGTCGAGAGGTCCACCGGGTGGGCGCGGCCGCAGTGCAGGCATTTGTCTGGAGTAAAGCGCGGCTCGATGGTCGGGGTGATGCGCCGGGAGGGCACTAGATTGGGTGCCTGATCGCCGTAGTAGCCACACACGTCGGCGACGAAGCGGCCCTGTTGCAGCATATGGGAACTGCGTGCGAGGGTGTCGAGGAGCGGGCGGGCATGGGGCCACCAGGTCAGGTTGACGTTGAAATGCTCGCCGGCGTGGTACGCGTAGCCGGGTAGTCCCGCGCCGGGCGGTTGGTGGGCGAAGGTATGAAAGGTGATTTGGTTGAGCCCGGCGCAGAAGGCGAGGTCGATCAGGCGCTTGTAGTGCTGCGGCCCGTGCTGCCAGTGCTGCCAGCCGGTCAGCGACTCGGCGTTGACGAGAGTTTTGCCGTAGATATTCGCCGCGCTGGCGGCCTCCTTGGTGCACCAGAAACGTTCCTCGTTCCAGAATTCCCCCATGGGGACGTCTACCGCTCCCAGAGCCTTGAGGGTGTCGAAGCGGGCGTAGCCTCCATGGCCCGCCTCGGCCAGGATTTCCAGACCGTGTTGGTTCGCGATCTCCCGGGCGAGCCCGTAATGATTTTGGATGTGCAGATCGCTCACCAGTTTAAGGTAGTCGTGCCGGAAGCGTGCGCTGAGATCTTCGTTCTTGACCGTCATGCCGGCGAGCACCGGCAACCAAGGCAGGGGATCATAACCGTAGGCCTCCCCGAATTCGGCAACGAAGCTGGGCGTCCAGTCGAAGGGCGTTTGCACTTCGTAGCTGTCGAGGAATAGCGTCTGCAACGCGCCGAGGTCCTCGCGGCCCGCGCTGACCGCTTCAATGATGTGGTTGAGGTGCTTGCGGGTCGCCCGGGCGCTCAGGTGATCGGCCATCAGCCCCCCGGACTTCGGACTCGGGACGATCAACTTTTGGCCGGTGGCGGTGCTGACAAAGTGCAGGATCGTCCACTGGCCCGCGGGCACCGTCCAGGTGAGCGTGCCTTGCGCATCCACCTGCGCATCGAGCCGAACTGTCGATTCCGGATCCAGCACGTCGGCCCCGGCGGGAAATGCGATGACTGCGAGGGTCTGCGTCGGATCCAGCGTCTTCTCCGGCAGCGGCAGCAGCCGCTCGATCGCTCCGGGTCCGCTGACTTCCAGGCTCTGCCAGGCCACTGTCTGGCAGCCGTCTGCGGGGGCGACCCAGGGCCCGCCCGAATTCCAGCTACTGGCCGCCGAGAGGCCCAGCTCGAGGCCGAGTCGCTCCGCTTCATCCATGGCGTGATGGATGCTGGTCACCGACTCCGGTCCGAGAAAGGCCGGCCCTTCCGGGATGATTTTATCCGGATCGAACAGTGCCCCGATATCCCAAATGATCGCACCCCGCATGCCCTTGTCTTTCATCTCCTGCAACTCGTAGCTGAGCTGCTCGTTGTCGACGTAAGCGTTCATCCAGGTCCAGAGAGCGCCCGGGCGCGCTTGCCTTGGCGGATCGAGAAAGTCGGCTTCGCTGAGCGGGTCGCCGGCCTTGGGCGCGGCCGCGCCGGTAAGCGCGTCGGATGCCGCCTCACCCGCCGGGCTGCAGGCGGCGAGTAGCAGCAAAAGTGCGGCGGCAAGAAAAGGTGAATGGCGGTGGTGCGGGCGTTTCATCATAGGTAAAAATTAAATGGAATGATGCCTGTTGTCGGATGGGATAGCATGGATGGGCAAGAAAACGCCTCACCCCGCATGCAGGGTGAGGCGTGAAAATGTCTCCGATCTAAAAGATCGAATCTAGCGGCGGCGACGCAGCATCAGCGCGAACCCGGCGAAGCCAAGCAAGGCCAGCGAAGAAGGCTCGGGGACGGCAGTCACCACGGCACCCACCAGGCGGCTGCCGGTGGAGGTGTAAGCGATGCTGTCGTAGCCCAGATCATTGACGAAATCGATTCGCGTGACGAAGATGTTTTGCTGACCGACCGGCGTCACGCTACCGAACAATTCCCCGGAGTTAATGTCCGCTAGCGCCGTGCCCGACATGGTCGCGGTGAGCGAAGCGCCTCCGCTCCATTGGCCGTAGAACATGTAAATCGAACCTTCGGTGATACCGGAGATATCGACCGTGCCACTGAAATCGGTAAGGTCACGGATTCCGGGGCTGTTTAAGGCTGTGCTGTCAGGCCCAGCGCTGGGAGCCAGCAAATCCGCACCCGGGTCCATCGTCGTGTAAATAGCCCCCTGGCCCTGCTGGAACGAGTCGAAAGCCGTGTCGGTCGTCGTCATCGTCGATACAATACCGCCGCCTGCAAAAACTGAACCGATGGTATTACTAGCCGCTTGGACGAAATTATAACCCTCGATGGAACCGTTGAAAGCCACGTTGATCGAGCCGGTTAATGCCGTTCCACCGCTATACGTATTCGCGTATCCGGCATTGTTCGCATTGACGGAAATGAGGTAATCGTCATCGGTATTACCTCCGCCGACGAGGTGGTCCGTGCCCCCGGAGGCAAGCGATGCAGCATAACTAGAAGTAACCGCCAAGGCGATTGGCAGAGCGAGGAGTAGTTTGTATTTCATTTTTTGCATGTGAGGTTCTCCTTTATTTTTACAGTAGATTAATGGGTTGTAGATATTAGGAATAGGAATGCTATTAAAGCATGGTTAAATTCGCTCATTTGGGCGCGGTTGTCTAACTTTTTGTGTTAAAGTAACCACTGTATTTTGGGTAAGGTTTTTTCGCTTCTTCAAAACGGTATACTCCCGAAAGATTTGGTTGTTCGTTGCCAATCGCATCAATCGCATGGATGCGATCCAAACATTGTAGTTACGTCCAGCTCCCAAGCCGACTTTGAAAGGAAATTCGTTACAACCGATCCGGCCAGTCGGCCACGTTTGCTTACTCGACCTGGGTCATTGCGATGCGGGCAAAGCGCGCTGGCTGGCCGTCGGGGAGCGTGGCGGGAAAGGGCACTTTGACGACTTCGTAGTCGG
>Ga0100402_1005177_pt1 | contig 13452 bp, 10 predicted proteins | sample CryGeyme20150102_FD_80419 | JGI IMG/M metagenome (GOLD analysis project Ga0100402, IMG submission 80419) | Groundwater microbial communities from Crystal Geyser aquifers in Utah, USA - Crystal Geyser metaG 2015-0102 | ecosystem: Environmental > Aquatic > Deep subsurface > Groundwater | place...
CACTCCACTGGATCTGCCGCCTGGTTTAAACTGCCAACTGTTCCTATATATCCATGCCATGATATATAGGTCTTGGTTGCCGGTTATAGGCCTTTTGTGACTCCCACTGGATCCTCACACTGGAAGTCTCGTTTGAATGGCTCCAACACGGAATGGACCACTCTCTGGGGCGAAAGAGGGATATCTAAGAACCCACAGGAGCTTTTTCACAACGGATAATAGAAGCATTATAAGAGCTTCATGCAGTGGCATTCTAAATAGTAGACCTAGTTATATAATGTGAAGTTGCATGGGATAGACGGCGAGTTGTTGGGTTGGTTTGGGTTAGGTTCTGTCGGCACTACTATTAGTAAGAGCTAGCTAAGCAGTAGTAGCTAATAGTTGTATTCTAGCTACTAGCAGAGTAGTAGCTAGGAGTAGCTATTCTTAGGCGTGCAACCTGAACCCTTGTCTGCTCTTGCCATCGTCAACCAGAAAATTTAACTAGTAGAGTAGTATTTACTAGTACGACCAGGTAGTAATACACTACTAGTAGCTACTACTAGCTAGCAGTTCTTAAATTGATAGCTGACGATATCAAGAGCAGACAAGGGTTCAGGTTGGTAGGAGCCACAGCAGGAGCTACTACAGCCACCACTGGAGCCACCAGCCACAGATACGGACTCATCAAGCCGCCATGAAGGACAACAAGAACAGATACGAGATGTACTGGAGCCACGAACGACGAGGACAGATACTGGAGCCACGAACGACGAGGACAGATACTGGAGCCACAGGACGAGACAACTGCAGATACTGGAGCCAACAAAGGACGAGACGACAGATACTGGAGAACGACAGCTACTGGAGGAGCCACAGGAGCGACACGCTGCAACAGCTATGAATTGGAGCTCAGTGCGAAGTTCTTTCCTGGCTTGATTCCCAAGGTAGCCTTTTAAGGGCTCAAAATTTGGATTGATATGGAGATGCTTCAGTTCAGTTTACAGTTTGAGCGTTTGGCAGAGGGCATTACCATCCATTTCTGAAATTTTCTACCGTGTATCAATTCCGATGTGCTTGGCGATTTCCAAACGGGTCGCAGTCTTCATGTTGATAGCAGAAGAAGGAGGAGCAGGGATATTGGTTGTTGTTGCTCCAGTACGTTGTGCTGCGCCTTTAGAAAGTGCACTCATGTTGTCGTGCGGAACATCTGGGAGAGTGAGACCTGCCTCTGAATCATCCTCGCTGCTCTACTTCTTGAAACGAGCTGAGGCATCGTTGTAACTCCCAGAGGAAATCCGTCCGATATCGCTGCTTTTGCTAAAACTTCCACACTGCTTTTTCTTATCTTCGTCTTTGGCATAATGCTCTTCGTCTTTGGGGTCTTGATAATCAGGTTTGTTTTCGTCTTGGTCTTGGTCGTCTTGACATACCTCTTCGTGATCCTGATAGTCAGCTTCGTTTTTTTCTTCGTCTTGGATCTTTGGTCTTGGCTTTGGCTTTGATTTGGTCTCGGCTTTGGCTTCACCATCGTAGTCTTCTTCGTCTTCGTCAAGAACTGCTTTGGCCTTGACCTGGGTCTTAGCCTGAGCCTGAAGTTTTTGGCCTTGGCCTTGGTCTTGGTCTTGGCATTGGTTTCGACTTCGTCGTCTTGATCTTTGCCTTCGCCGTCGTCATCGTCGTCTTGGACTGCTTTGGCTTTCGCTTCCGCTCTGTGGTCCTGGGCGGTGGCTTTTGCCGTTGCGTTTACCTTTGTCTTCGGGTTTACCGTGAAATTCGTCTTGAAAATTGTCTTGGAGTTCCTCTAGGTCTTCGATTTCCTCTTGGTCCTCACTACTCTCTTCCTCGTTGCTGAGTAACAAGTAGTCCTTGTTACGGTGGTAAAGTTGACTCCAGTTTTGGCCAAAGGTAACAATTCCTAAATGGGCATGTTCCCTGTCCAGCTTGATGTTCGTTCGCCATTGGGCGCTTCGGTTCCGTTCCAGCTCCAATAATTTTTTCAATCATTTCCTTCATGTCCCTATCCTTGCCGTATTCTTGGTAGAGAGCACTTATTCCCTTATCAAACTGTTCGGTGATGAAGACTTCCTTTTCTGCATAAACGTCAGTGCATTCGTCTTCTAATACCAGCAATTTTTTTGTGAATCCTATCTTCCATAGCTTGCTGAAGAGGGTGAACAATGTTAAGCATATTCAAAATAAGACGAGTTTGCTCCATCTTTCAAGCGCCGTGTTGTCGTTCATGGTTTTTGTTGGTTGGTTGGTTGGTTCCATAGTGGTGCGAATGGTGGCGAATGTTAAATTTGGTCGATGTTTCTTTGCAGCACAATCTTAGTCGAGGCTTGTTTGCGCTTCGTAGCAATTCGCTTGACCGCGCTTGGACAAATTCCTTTTGTTTGTTGTGTTGTGTGTCACGTTGTTGTTGTCTGAAGTCATAGATAGCTACTACTCCGTAGGTGGTATCTAGTGCAATAGTTATTACAGTGAAACAGTCATCGCTACCGACAACTGGTAAGTGCGGGCAGGAGTAGATTCAGAAAAATGACTCCAGACACACAGGAACAAAGAAATCGAAATAATTAGTAAATAATACTCCGGAGTCATAATTGAATTCAGCTGTGCCATACGTTCTCTCCTGCACACTGCAGCACACCGGCAACCATTATAGTATCACGCCAAAGACAACACAATAGCAAAATAATAGGTATCAATAATTTGCGAAAACAATAACGGACGATAGCATTAGCAACAACAGCAACAACAGCAACAACAACAGCAACAACAACAAACATGAAGTACCATGACGCCTGTGAAATTCTGGGTTTGGATCCGACCATCGTGATCTTGCCAGACGAAACACAAAACAAGGAGAAGGAAGACGAGGAGGAAAAAGAGACGAAAGATCCACTGCCAACATCATCTTTGGTTCTCAAGAAAGCATTCAAAAAGAGAGCTCTGAAATGTCATCCCGATAAGAACTTGGAGGATCCAACGGAAGCCAAGGAAGCCTTTCAACAGGCTACAAAAGCCTACACATTCTTGTTGGCATGTGTGAGTCGCGGAGAAACGGGACCGTACCATCCCAAGCATGCTACGGCCGATACGTACCAAGACTACCACGACAACGACAACGACAACGACAACGACAAGATTGACGAACAGAACAACAACGACGGTGAGCAGCAGGAGGTGTACCATGATGATTGCTATTATGAATTGGGAGATCGCTCCCACTGCGTTCGTGCCGGACGTCCAGCTGACCAGAATCTTCAAGAGAAACTCTTCCAAATGTTTTTTGCCGCAATGAAAGGGACCGGTGATACTGACAGCTGTCGCGGCACAGGACTCTCTGTACGTCAAAATAACAACATTGGTTCGGAATTTATGGACGACTTTTTCGCAGAAATGAACCAAGAACAAGAACATTCTCAGCAGAAACAACGACGAATGGATCGACAAAAGCTGAAGCAACAAAAGCAAAAACAAGATATCGCATGGATGGTAGAACGGACACGTCAAGCCCAACAAGAAGGTCGAGATTGCTTTGAGGCCTGGAATATCAAACAGCTTACTGGTGAATGTCAACGTCGGGGCATTTCCTTTAAAGGCAAACAACAAAAGGATATTGTTCAGGAGCTGATCAACGACGAAGCGGAAAAACGTTCCCGGCGGGATCAGAAGATGAAATCAGATGCTGCACCACTGCTGAATGAGTGGTTAGAGGTTATCGAATTACCTCGCTGGGATGAATTGACGGGAATCAAAGTTCGGGCTGTTGACTATTTTGATGGTACGTTGCTGCTACTGATAAGGAACTAATGCTTGGTTTCTCACCTCACGATTGGACAATTGTATTATTATTGTATTAATTTTCATCCTGCGCATAGGAAACTACACGGTCGAGTGGTACGTGAATTCCGACAAGGAGAAAACCGAGACAGAAAAGATATGGTGCACACGGGAAACCAAGCAGGCATTCATCAAGCCAGAGAACCTGCGATTGTGGACCAGTGATGGATTGGTCACTTCTTCTTCCCCGTGCGACGATACTCCAACTCCTGCGCCTATCAAAGAGATGAAGAGCAAAGAAATATCGAATTCGTTGTCCAAGTCGAAGTTTCCGGTTGTTGATGTTAGTTTCACAAAACGTGATAACCATTCTGTTGCCGAGAAGCTTCCTACTGGAGATGCTGTTTTCGGATCCAAGAAACCCGAGGATTCTATCGAAGGCACTCCTGTCACGTCCAAGATCCAAAAAAAGTCAGTCGTCGTCAAAACGCCTTCAAAGAAAGTCATGTCGTCGTTGGAAAAGACCTCGGTAGCTTTTGGCTTGCCAGTAGACACAAATGAGTCTTCAATCGATAAGGAAGATTTGTTGAAACTAATCAGCGCTTTCGAGTGTATGGCTACGAAGAATGCGAATGAGCTTCAACATGCTCTGAAGCAGCTCCCTACCTCAAGTAGCAACAGCTCTGGCTTCCAGACCAATGAGACCAATGATAACCCATTCCTAGCGTTGCAGCTTATTATGATTCGTGCCAGGCGTACTTCCTATCATCTCAAGGAAGTCACCCACATGGCGGGAAATGCCAAAACAGTGAAAGCTGTGCAATCGCCGCTTGAAAATCTGCGATACGCTCTCTCCCTTGCAGACCCATATAAGATGGATATTGAAAAAGAATTTTCGCCTTCTGGCAATTCTTTCAAGAACAAGCTATTCGATGTTCTCAAGACTGAAGACGGTCATTCCTGGATAGCCACCGTGACGAAGGAGACTTTAGTCGGCGACATGAAAGGAGACGCCAATCGTCTGTACCAGTTGCTATTGGAAGGCAGACAATGGCACCAGCTTCAATTGGTGGATGCTGGCATCCTCTCGGCCGCTTCTACTCGTACGGATTTGTTCTCTCCGAAGCAAATCCAGGCGATCGGAATGCGACTAGACATGGCCAAGAAAGTCGCAGGCGAAGAGGCACGAAAGTGTTTCTCAGATACCCAAGCGCAGGAGGTTCTCGAGAGTACTCGACTTTCCGCGCGGGCCTTGGAAGTGCGAGAAATCACTCGTGGAGCTACAATTCGGCTTCGTCGTACAGACAACTTGGCCCTTGATGGGAAACTCGCCACATTCATGGGCTTTAGCCGTTTCAACAGATACAGTGTGCGTCTTCTTGAAGGGAAAGAGATCGAATTGAAGGAATCCCAGTTTCAAAAGTGGGACGGGAGTGGCGAGGCCAGCTTTGCTCAAAAGGCTGTATTTCATGCAACTCGTTGGGTCTGCTCGTTTTGTGATCACTCTCACCAGGGTCCAGGCGTTGACAATTTGCTAATCTGTTCCTTGTGCGGCGAAGCCACTGCGCAGCTCAATAGTTCAACGCAATATGCTGCAGCCTCGGGCGAGTCACCTATTGCGACAGAAGCAAAAATAGCTTCCGAAATAATTGCCAAACCCAAGTCGACGTCGTTGGGCCGAGCCTCTGCAAGTGATCGAATGCAGCGCGACACTGCATCTTTCGACGTCACCTCAAGTGATGTCATCAGCAACAAAGGCTCTGTTGAGCCCAACAATGGACGGAGTAGTATTATCAACAAGTCAAACGACAGTTCCATTAACAAAGTTGTCCCGAATACGTCGCATCGGACTCCCTCAAACAGCGAACGTGACACTATCTTGGAACAGAACAGCACCAACTTTTGTTCTTCGACGCTATCTTTTGATGTGGTGCGGTGCTATTTTGGAAGGAAATGTAACTACCTCAAACAGGGACGGTGCAGATATTTTCATCCTGTGAAAGATTTAGAATGGGTATCAACATCCAATTCCAAAGCTGAAAGTTCTTTCGTGCCTTCTCAGGTCGGTTCGTCTGAGGGGAAAAAGGATGCGATGAGTCGAAAGAGTTCCAATTCGAAGCAGGTTCAAAAACGCCCGCCAAAGAAATTTTATCGTGGTGCTACTTCTCCTAATAACGTGACTGACGTAGAACGGATGTCTTTCCCCCATTCTTATGCTTCAATGAATAAACATCAAGCCAAGGACCTGCTTGTATTCCTCGAATGTCACGAAGGAGATCTCGAATGTCCCCCATCCGCATTTGTGTCTTTGCTCCAATCGCATGGCATTTGCACCATTGCTGATCTTGACGAAGCCTTGAACAAGTATTATTCGTTGACAGCAGTGCTTCGACGTGGTATCAAAGGGAGCAAGGAACTTGATGTCTTTCGCAAAAATGCTGCTGCTGCTGCCGCCGCCGCCGTTTCGGCTGAAAATGAAGACTATTAAACGGCGAATTCTTTTGAGTACAATGCAATCAAGTTGGCATTTGCTACCATCGGAGTGTAGTCTTTTTTTCGCCAGCCCCATTCTAGCACAGACATCGTGGATACATTTATTATTTAAAAACAAGAGCAAAAAAGATGGGATGTTAGCAGGTATTCTAGTAGTTATCGGGCCTAGTCTTGGTATCGCAAATGCATTACTATTCGTGTATCGTACACACGGTAGCTGGCGTATTGGGGAACATAAAAATAGTACTGTAGAATCGATAATCCGAAGTGTGGAAAGATTGAAAGTGTTTTGGCTGCATGCCCCTGCACGGCCAGGAAAGTCTCGTCTACTACTTGTTGCAATGGTGGTATTTACTCTTGATTCCAGCTACCAGCACCTCATACTGCTGCTGCTTGATGAAAAGTGCCAATTCAGGAAATTTGAAACTTGTTCCTTTCTTCTTCTTCTCGACATTATTGTCTGACGTCCAAAGGTTGAGGTTTGTAAGACTACACCAACGATCTGATCCTAACTATTCTTTTGATTTTGTAGGGAAGAAGAACCATGGAATATCTTGTTCTCGAATTCCCATAGTTATGTCATCGAGAAATGCAACTCCCTCTCTCTCTCTCGCACACTATTTATCTCGATATCATTCAAAAGATGGAAATCAGATACTTCCAATAGTCCACATCGTCTGCGTCATATTCTTCTTGTCCATCACCCCTAAATAGACTCCCCATGCCATCTATTGCCCCAAGTTCTGGTGCTTTCTTATTTTTGTCGATACTACTGAAGCTATTGTTGTTGCTGCTGCTCGTTGTTGTTGTTCTTGTTCTTGTTGTACTACTACTACTGCTACTACTTCGTCCTTCCAATTCAGATCGGACAGGCCACTGTCCACGCAAGGATTTGTATCGTTTCATTTCTTGAGCACCCCATGCCATTTCCGTTTGCATGACAATCACATCTTCGTAATCAAACTTGACAGTGGTTGTCATTTTCTTCTTGTTCAAAAGAGTTGCGTCGAAATCATCATGATCATCATGAGCAGGCAGTTGTTGATCATTCTCCCCTTCTTCTACCACTAAGTCTTCTCCAGGCATAATAATATTATATCCCTGAACGGATTGCGGAAGAAGAACAATACAAACCATGAACATTATTGACAGGAAGGAAACCATTGTTCCCCCCATTTCTTCCAATACGTTATCGTCAACCAAAGAATCGTACGTCGTCGTAGCTAGATTGCAAGCAAGTAACGTTGGGTCAACCAATCGAATCAATTCAGTTTTGTCAACCTCTTACTTTTTGGAAATGGGATTGGTTGTTTCTCTACTGGCATGTACTACTAAGTAAAGAGAAACAAAAATTATGGCTATTGAATACAGTAGCTGGTACTCTTGACAGGAGCAATTTTTGCCAAGACTACAACAACAACTACTAGCTAATAGTAGAGACTACTAGGACTAGTAGTACCCTTAATAGTGATTGTGTCGGGTGTCCTTGTTGTTTGTTGCTGTTGCTTTTGCAGTTCACCACTGCGGCAAACCTACTGGTACTACACTTTGGTGAAGGAAAGGATATGATAGGATGGCCAAGCCAGTCCTTTTTTCAGATCTTAAGAGAAAAAGATTTAATATTTTCGCGCGATGTCTCCAACTCTTTATATAACTTTTATCCCGTGTCACGGATTATACTATGGAAGATATCTTTGAAAAAGTGACACTGTATCTTTTCTTTATTTAAACGGGACATAGTTGGATATGACTTACGTAAAATCACACGTGATTTGGGTACTACTAGAGCACGATGCATCGGATCTTAAGGGTTTTGTGACATCACTTTTTCGGCCGTCTTGATCGAGGCTCCTGAATGTAGTAGTACTACGTATGGTTGGTACTCTAGCTACTACTAGTATTATTAGCTAGAGTATCAGGTAATACTTTCAGACCAAGAAACAATAGTAGACTACTAGTAGTACCTAGTAGTAGTATTACTCGTACTTGTAGTCCTTTCGTCAAAAGTTGCCAGGTGGTCGTATTTCCTAGAGTAGCCAAATGATGATGGTATCATTATTAATTTATTGCTTGAGAGACATAACAACCATGGTGTGATTTTTACAGCTGGTTAAAAAGCATCACAAAGCCCAAAACCATTGCAACTTGCTCTCCCTACCACAATATAAAACACTGACTTTGTTCAGGGCTTGTTCACTGCGGCTTTCTCAATCTACTTTTTTTCTTCGAAAGACGTACGGTACTCTACTACTGTAGCTAGTACTAGTAGCTAGTACAGAGATTATGGATATTCTCTTGCCAACTTCATCAGCATGGCTGCTGGTAATGCTATTACAAATGGTCATTCAAATCACTGTAAAAGCAGAATCTTCGTCATCTTATCCTCTTATCTTGACCAGTTCCATTTCTGCCGCCAAGGTTTCCTTTTCCCTTCACGATATTCCACAACATTATCAGTCTTCTTACAACAACAACAACCACCATTATACTAACGCAGACGAAATTTTCCCTGAATCAGATCATTTTGTACCTTACTTACTGGTTCTTATTCTGATTACAAGTGCCATTGTGTTGGCTCTCTTGACATCATCATCAGCATCATCACTGTCCTCCTCCTCCACCTCCTCATCATCATCGCTGCCTCAAAAATGTTCCATTTGGATTCCCAACCATTATCATCATGCAGATGATACGTTTCATCATTCAGAACACAGGGGTGATAAGGAAGGCAGTAGAAGTAGTGGCGACAGCAGCAGTTCGTACGAGTACTACACTACGTATTGCCACTCGTTCTACTACGATTCAGAAAAATGCCAGCAACATCCCACAACAATTGCAATGGCAACAGCTCCAGAACAGCAGCAGCAACAACAACAACTTGAGAAATCTTCCAAATGGGATCTTGCTTTTCGGTTACCACTAAGGATGAAGCTCAGAAGGAATATATCCATTTTGGATACCATTGAAGAAATATCGGTGGTAACTTAAAAGCCTTTTTTCATTATTGGCAGCAGCATGCTGTGCGTACCTTATAATTCATAATAATATCAACTGTTGATGTTTTTCTACTCTCTTGCTGTCAAATTGGCTTCTTGTGTGGTTTGCTTGCATTACCATGAAGAGGTGCCAATGGACCGGAACGGTCTTCGAGAGAAATAGTGTGTACACTTACTTTTTTCGTAATGCATTTGGAAGGTTTGTTGGTAGATTACAATCTTTTTTCCAAGCGATGGAAGATCTCGCAGAAGAAGGGGGCTGATGTCATCTAGACAAACCATTAAACATGGAAAAATACGTAGAACATTTATTTGTTACGTCGCAAGTACACTGATGAAGACGATAAAGAAAGTCAGGCTAAATGCATGAGTAGAAGAATCAGTTTGGAATTATTCAAACGTCAGTATCAGCATACTTACTACCCGGGTGCTGTATCTTTCTGAGTTGCATGTCGAAAGCCAAGTGAGCTTCATCCATTGAAACGTGCGATACTCTCTTTCCTTTTCCGTTCTTACTACTAGCTAGTAGTCTACTACTAGACTAGTAGTACCAGGCTAAGCTACAGAGAAAAAGCCAAAAACCAGTGGTATGCTTGAACCCTACTGTATTAACTTGGTTTGTGGAGGTGTTCTCTTCGATAGATCGAAAACGAGAATTTTGGAAGCTGATTGCCATCAATTCGAATCAAGATACTACAGTACTCTACTACTAGCTACTGCTGCTAGACTAATACACCAAGCTAGACCTGCTACTACTGCTATTAGTAGAGCGAATCTTTTCAACCGACGTTATTAAGAGCTTCTTCAGAAAAGAACGTTGTCGCGCAAAATCAAAAATCAAAGGAGAACAGAAAAAAAAAAAAGCCCGCCTCCATCCACAAAAATACACAGAGAGCAACGCGAGTGTACCGTTTTTGCAAGGATTCAACTGCCAGATACTTCAAGTACACATTCACAGCATGACGAGTGAAAACTCTTGCAATCATAGTGAAAGCAAACAAACTGCAGCGGCTACAGCAACCGCCGCTACTCCCGACCTCGACGATCGGCACAGCAACAATTCGGGCGTCGGAAGGAATGATCCGGGAATTCCAAAAGAAATACCTACAAAAACACAGGTTCAGCATAAGTCGTATGGCAGTGTAGAACGTGATTCTTTTTTTGCCTTTATTCCTCAACTACTGCAGGCAGGAGCTAAGATTGCTGGAAATGAATTCCTGATTTCCAAGCGCGCTATTTGTGGTTGTCCTCGCTGGACATACGAGTATCTTAATGAATCGGTGCAATATTACAAAGCAAATCCCAAAGTTCTCTACAATGAAGTCATAAGTGGGTTCACAGTGTCTATAATGCAAGTTCCTGAATCTATAGCCTTCTCCTTTGTGGCTGGTGTACCACCACTCAGTGGATTACATGCCACATTTTGGATGGCTACCATCACAGGTCTCCTGGGTGGGAAACCTGGTATGATTAGTGGAGCAGCGGGTGCATTGGCTGTGGTAGTAGCTGATTTGACCATTGATGATGGCGTTCTCGATTATCTGACACCCAATCAGCGTCTGAATGTCCTGTATGCTACAATGATTTGGTGCGGAGTGGCTCAAATTGTGTTTTCTTGGTTGCGATTGGCCAAAATTGTACGATTGATACCCGAAACGGGGATGATCGGGTTTATGAACGGTCTAGCCATTATTATTTTCATGGCCCAGTTACCGGCCTTCCAAAAATGTGATGAACATGACTTGTTTGTGGAATGCCCTCTCGATGAGCGGCAATGGCTGACCTTTCAGGATGATACCTGGCAACTCATTTTCAGTCTCGTGCACGTTGGTTTATGCATGATCATCATGAAGTTCTTTCCTCTCATTCCTAGAATTGGACGTCTCATTCCTGCTTCCTTGGTTGGATTACTGGTTGGAACATTGCTGGAACACGCGCTCTTTAGACCCGTATTTGATGTCGGCACTCGTACTGTGCAGGAAACGGCAGAAATGAGTGGATCTCTTCCTGAGTTTGATTATCCCAAGATTCCTACCGATTCCAAAACTATTGGAATTGTGGCACAGTACGCATTCACCTTGGCAACTATCGGAAGTGTCGAGAGTGTCCTTACTTTGCAAGCCTGCAATGAAATTACAGATACGGTGCCCAAAATGAGCGATTCGAATCAAGAACTTTTTGCCCAAGGATTGGGTAATCTTGTTTCCGGAATGTTTCAAGGTAAGTTCACGATGGGAAAATATTTTTGTGCTGATAATTCCGCTCAAAAGTACACGAGTTCTCCTCCGACGAAGATGACACTCACCCTTATTTATTCGTTGACTTGACGTCAATAATACTATTAAATCATCGCTGCAATGCAAACAAACGATCAGCCATGGGAGGTGATGCTATGATTGGTCAAAGCACAATCAACATTATGAATGGCGCGAGGCATCGTGTCAGCTCCACCATGTCTGGAATATTCATGCTCCTCTTTGTTATCGCTCTTTCTGGTTTTATCGAGCTCTTGCCAGTAAGCACTTTGACAGGAGTTCTCTTTATGGTGGTTATTTCTACGTTTCAGTGGAAAACATTCGCAATTTTGCGGTATGGACGTTTGAGCGATAGTAGCGTTGTTCTCTTGGTGACTTTTATTGCCGTCTTTTTCAATTTGGCGGTGGCTATTGCTATTGGTATAATCTTTTCTGCTTTGGTGCATGCCTGGGACTCGGGGGATCATGTCGACGCTGATATTCTCTACAAGCCCATGCAAGTTCGTAAGAGTAAAGGAAGTGGGTCTGGTCGAGATACAAGTCAAGTAGAGGCGAGCAACGAAGGTGGTTATGATGATGATGATGATGATGATGATAGTAAAGATAGCGACGAGAATGAAATTGTGGACGTCAAGTATGTGCATGTCAAGGGATCGATATTTTTTGGTTCTACTCGGCACTTCATCAATATGTTCAACGTGAGCAACGATCCAGACACCATTGTGATTGATTTGAAGGACGCTTTGATTATTGATCATTCTGCCGTTGCGGCCATTGGAGGTATCACTCATCGTTTCGCCAAGGTTGGGAAGCGCGTCTTGCTTGTCAATGTTCCGCACAAGTCCCACGGACGTCTCCATCGTACAGGCGACCACGAGGTGCTACATCAGCAAATTGTTACTCATCCCCAAGAGCTTCACGATGTCGAGCATGACGCGGAAGGACTGGACGATGAAGCGGAAACTCTAGATGAAAGGACTGATGCAGATGCCAATGAACAACAGGATTCGGGAGCCCCAGAACCATCATCTGATATTCCCGACTCATTGTCGCTTTTTTCTGGCTATCAAGGTGACGATGGAGTGGAAGTCACGCATGAAGTTCCACCACATTCATACGGCGGGCTTAATGAGTTGCACATGTTCCAGGCCCCGCTTGGGGGGGTTGTTGCCGAGCTGGAAAAGCTTTGCAACAAGTCAGGTCGCTTTGAGGTCCATGGAGTTCACTCAAAGAAGAAAACTTAGAAATTTGCAGGCAGTAGCCGCGTACGCTTGGATTTCGAAATTATTGATATTCAAATACCTACAGTAGCTTTTTTATCGACGAAGACAGAACAGAAACTGCTCTTGCTACTACTACTAGTAGTACTATTTTCGTTGAGTCGAAGTGATAAATTTTTGATTTTGCATGTGGAAGTCAATGAAGTCAATTAATCACGTAGAGCGTTTCCTTTGACCGCCACAAACACAGCATATGTATTTATTTATTGATTTATAGTCTAGTAGAATCCGCCTCTCACCTCTCATGTGCGAATGCAGCAAGTCTCTCCTCGGGCAACCAAATATTCCACAAGTACTCAGACATGGTGCATATCTTGCCCAAGAAATCCGCTTGGTACAAATTTTGTTATTGACTTGGAATCATTGGGCTCGGCTCAATGCCTACGCACGGTCAACACCGGACATTACCATCCATAAAACGAATTTTATCCCACGTATCAACTCCAATGTTCTTGGCAATCTCCAAACGCGTGGCCGTGCGCATATTGATAGCAGCAACTGAGGAAGCAGTAGCTACTACTACTGCTACTGCTAGTACTGCTACTGCTACTGCTACTACTACTACTACTACTACTACTACTACTACTACTACTACTACTACTACTACTACTACTACTACTACTACTACTACTACTACTACTACTACTACTACTACTACTA
>Ga0100402_1005179_pt1 | contig 13446 bp, 14 predicted proteins | sample CryGeyme20150102_FD_80419 | JGI IMG/M metagenome (GOLD analysis project Ga0100402, IMG submission 80419) | Groundwater microbial communities from Crystal Geyser aquifers in Utah, USA - Crystal Geyser metaG 2015-0102 | ecosystem: Environmental > Aquatic > Deep subsurface > Groundwater | place...
AAATAGGAATCATTCGTCAGAGGTGGCATCACTGAGCTGTAGCACATTTAAAGAGGAGAGGATTTAGAATCGTTGATAAGAGAGAATTAATTGCTAAGATTGGCTAATCGTAAGTTGATCCATCATTGTCATTCAACTGTGCAAACATGTGCCGATAGATTGTATAAGGCATTTCCTTCTATGCCAATTTTTCAAACCTCGACTAAAGATATTGAAGAATTGTCTGCTAACTTTGCATCATATCTTGAAGAGTTTCTGAGCTCTACCATGGCATCTCACGAGTCATTAGCAAGCAACTATCTGTAAGAACATCGCTTGGCAATTATTTCTCTCGAAGAAAAAACGCTAAACTACCAGACTACCATCAATGAATTGTCTCTCATCATTCAGAAGTTAGAGCTAGACCAACAATAAAAAAAGAATGTGATCGATGAGTACAAGCATTAGATTGAGAAATGGGGGATCAAATATGATAAATTAGAGCAAAGCGAGATGAAATGGAGGAGTCGTTACGAAATCGTCAGATCTCACTATGAAGGCAAATAATAAGAAGTTGAGTATATCGGCCGAAGTCGATAGCGTTTGAGGTGATACTTAGTATTAATTATGCTAAAAATAGCCATTGATTTCATCTTCAAGCCTAACCTCTTCATTCCCACCAGAAAAGTAGCTCACTTCAACGCACTCAAGTAAATGGCCGAGGAAGGATCGGTGGAGCTGGTGATCACAGACAAAGATGATACGATCACGGCTTATCGATAGTTTGCACTACATCATCCATCAATTCGATAGACTATAGATGAGCTGAAGAAGAAGGGCATACCTGTGAAGATCTTATCAAATGGGATCAAGGCGACAGACCCTGTTGAGCAACTACAGATGGATATTATGCATACTCGGCTCAAAAAGCCTTTTAATGGGCAGGAGGTATTTGAGTGTATTGGTAAGCATGAATTGAAGAAAGTCTGGATTGTTGGCGATAGGCTGATGACAGACATATATTTGGGCAATCAAATAGGATGCTCCAGTCTTTTGGTAGATCCACTGGAACCATCGAGCATATCAAAGCATGGCTTGGCGGTCTATATCCTAAGAAAGGTCTAAAACATCTTCTTGGCCTATCACACTGCCAAATGATCTCATTTTACCTTTTTGCGTCATTTTATCAAGTTAGTAATAAATAAAAGATGAAAAGTCGACCTCGCAAGCAACAATTCGAGACCTGTCCTGTAAAATAGCTCACCATTCACTCATAATAAACCATCGAGCATTATCCAGTAAAGCGTACCTTCAAAGTACCCAAGCTAAAACATCCAACTAGCATTCCTCATACAGAATAAGTTGGTGATAAAGTTCAGGGGCCTATTGAGTTTGATTTGAGGGAGCACAGGAGAATAAAAGCTGCAAAGGATGTGCCAGGTGTTGGAGACTACAATATATCGGTGCCTATCATCAAACCAGCCTACTAAACATATGAAAAACCCAATAACATTGTTTTAGTAAAAATTAATCACGTAGGAGGTACTTCCTCTTTCTCCAATGAATCTGAACGTTTCGAGGGACAGTCAATATACACCAACTCCCCAACTCCAGGTCCAGGTAGTTACAATACTATCAATAACCCCTCTGAATCCAAAAGCAGATAGACATATATATCGATCAGCTAAAATTACAGCATTTTGAACCAGATGCTCAAGCAAAATCGTGAGAGAATGGAGTCGATTCCAAACTACAATTTGCCGGTCAAGGATACAGATCGGAAGTATAGTGGGATGCCTCGACATTTGCATGATATTTTTCAGAGCATAAAGAGAGCAAAAGAAGAGGAGGAGAGCGAGAAGGTGAGTTCTTTGCCTTTGGAGCACTGGTTATAAATGAAGAAAAACCAGGAAAAGATTCCCATACGATCGGATCGATATGACTTCAGTGAACCAAATCAAAAATAACTTCTTCTGAATCAAAGTGAACAAACTAAGCAGGAAGACAAACCTATTTCTCCAAAACTGACAGAAACAATGTACAAATTAGATGAACTCAAAAGACTCGAACAGATAAGAGCCAATAAAATCAGAAGAATACTCAATGATGGCAAAAAGATGAACTATTCTTTCAATGACGTGGCTTAGAAAAAGAAAAATATTGGAAGAAATTTATATAACAAAAATATGGTTAATATACTATACGGGCACAAAGAAAGACAGAAAGGTCGGTACTTTGTCAGTTGAGACTTGTTCGTCTGATTTTTATTGGGTTAATTATTTGACGAATGAACATAGAGCAACAAATTGATCGGAGGATCACCAAATTTGACATTTTATGTATTTTGATTTGAGCATAGTTTGCACTAATGTTTCATCGATCCTGAGAGTACTTTCAACTCGGACATACCTCATTTATTTGCTTGACAATTTAGCTAAAAAAGATAGCCGACCTTCAATGGGAGTCGAATCAGACCACTCGAGCACAATTTTTTTCAACTGATCATTGCTAAACTCCTGAAGTGAGTCAATATCGAGGATGGGGTTTTTGGCTTAATGACTAACTAAGTACTGAGATTGATATATTCCAATTTTTTACATGTATTTTTTCTGAAAGGTTTTATCTTAGTTATATGGTTGTATCCTAGATAGAGTTACTACAGTTCATTCATGTCGACCATGTGGAGAATTTCTATACTAACAATATGATTGTTCTCTGTTAGTCATCAAAGATACCCAAATTGAGGTGCATCATTCTGCTGAAATTGGCATTAAGAAGAGATTTTACTACGCCTGGCTCTCGGTTGTTGTCTATATAGCAGTTGAGCATACCTAGCTCTATCTTGAAGGCTTGACTTTCGTACATGCTGGCGAAAATCAGGCACCAATTCTTGTGGAGGCCTTCTTAATCTGAATAAATAAGAGAAGGAACATATTTTCCAGAGGGTGCCATTATAGAGAATTTATTTACGACGTACAGTCAGCAACTTTTGCAGTTGAGAATTATATTTAGATTTAAGGAAGAAAGCATACCCGATTGGAATAAGTACCTCCATGTGTTGTTAATAATAACAAGTACTAATAAGCTTAAACCAAAAGAGAAGACTCAAATATTTATCCCGATTAAATAGCAGATTTCTCTTCATGAAACGACAGCAAAGACAGCTACTTCTTTTCTTCATGCCCCTCCCCCCATTTTTGATATTATAGTTTTTTATAAGTGATATTTAAATGACCGAGAAGACACGCGAGATAATTATTTCCAAGCTAACCCGCTAAAAAGTATAATCTGCTAAAAATTTCATCGAGCAGCGTTATTCTAAAATGTTGGTTCAGTAGCAACAGAAGAAATAATATTGGGATCAATTGCATCAAAAAATGTAGCATTTGGGTCTATCGAACCAACAGCAATAATAAATTAAAAACAAGATCAGCCATGAGTAAGCTATAATGCTGCGGGAGGAGCGGAAAAAGTTAACTATATATGACTTCAAGTCTGTGAAGGTAATCGGGAAGGGAGCATTTGGTGAGGTGCGATTATGTAAGTGGAATAAAACTGGGGAACCTGTGGCTGTCAAAAAATTGAAAAAATGCGAGATGATTTTCAAGAACAAGGTGATGCAGTCGAGAGAAGAGAGAAATGTGCTGGCCTGCTCTTAAAAGAACCCTTGGGTTGTATCCCTCAAGTGTTCTTTCCAGGACAGCGATAACTTGTATCTCGTGATGGAGTATCTACCTGGAGGGGATCTGATGAACTTGCTCATGAAAAAGGACATATTCACACATTAGGAGGCTCAATTCTATACGGCCGAGATCCTTCTCGCTCTTGACTCAGTCCATAAGATGAAGTACATTCATCGTGACCTCAAGCCAGACAATGTACTCCTGGACGCAAATGGACATATCAAATTATCAGATTTCGGATTGTGCAAGCACACGGAAATCAGGCCGAAGAAATTGACGGATACTTTAGCAAAAAGAGAATCGAATATCAGTCAAGGATCGATCTAGACACATCAGACAGGAAGGGAGTTCCACAAAAGAAATAGAAAATTGGCTTATAGTGCTGTTGGAACACCAGATTATGTTGCTCCTGAAGTACAGGGAAAAAGTAAACTACTTGTAACTTAGTCGGCTACACAGAAACTATTGATTGGTGGTCCATGGGGGTGATACTGTTCGAAATGTTGGTCGGCTATCCTCCCTTCGCTTCAGAAACACCTCGCTAGACTTGGTTCAAGATTCAGAATTGGAGAAAATATTTTTGTATTCCATCTGATGCCAAAGTAAGCAACGCTGCAGCCGATCTCATCAGGTAACTGTTCAATCATTCAGAAAATTGATAGCTGACCCGAAGGAAAGATTGGGAGTCAATGGTGTATAATAGATCAAGTCTCATCCCTTTTTCATGGGGATTAATTGGTCAAAATTGCGATAGAAAAAATCGCCATACATACCGACTGTCAAACACCTCCTCGATACTCAAAATTTTGACGATTATCAGGAGTAAGAACCCTGGTATCCGATCGAGGTCAAAGGTGCCAAAAATCGCAAAAAGAACACATAATTCATTGGATACACTTACAAACCTGTTCAATAGGTTAACTCAGCTTTAGTGAAAGCATTAGTGGATTTGGATAACTATAAGGTGACTCCTCAGATCACAGCGTTGAACGGTTTGGAGTACTTGTCCTTGGAAAGGAACTAAAATGAGTTTTTTTCACCAAATAGGTTCAAAAAGACCCAGGAAAAGACAGACAGATTCAGCAAAGAGTATTCTAACACTATGGCTATCTTAGCCAGGAAAAAGAATGAGGAGAAGGAGAAAGAACGATACAAATTTTATTACGGCGACACCCCAGAAAAGAAAAATTCACCAACCCACAAAGGTGGCAAGAAAAGTCCCAAACAGTCACCCAAGAATAGTCCCAAGCATAGTCCTAAGCACAAATAGAAGCAGAGTCCCCCAACTAAAGATAAAGAGGAAGTTCGTAAGACCAAAACTAAACAGTTATACAAAAAAATTTGAGATTTGCATATACTGTGTTGAGGACTTATAATTATAAATTAAGGCAGGAAAAGGCATAGCAAGAAACAGGAGGCAGTCAGATAAACGATGAGAGGTGGAGCTAGATTGCCTAAAGTAGCAAATATTGAGTTTTTTTGCAGTAAATCGGGAAAGAAGAGTTGATTTGAAGGATGTAGGAATGGTGGATAAAAAGAATGATCTAAGAGAGAAGTTGAAATCCCAAGGATGACCATTGAGGATATAAAGGAGGTCGTATTGAAAAATAACAAAAGGAGTGACATGTTGACCTATACATACTCTTCATAGGTCGATTTATAAATAGCGCGACTTCATAATACTAAATTACAAATGGGGAAAAAGACAACCACCGCCATCAAAAGACCAGCCCAAAAGGCCACCCATCCAAAAAACAACAACCTCATCTAGCATAAGATCCAACAGCTTCAACTAGCCCTCTCCGAAGTCCTCGACGAAAATTAAACAGTAAGCCATTTATCTATTCAGCTCAGACATCGAGTTATCGAACTGTAAGCTTTGCTGGTCGCAGCTCAGATGGAGCTAGAAGACCGGGAGTAGCGAAAGGATACTAGAGATGAGGCTTGCAATAGAAGGGCAGAGAAGCAAGTTAAAGTGGCTAAGTGGTGATAATCATCTATTATTTTTGATATAGCTATTTTTGCCTGTAAAAAATGGAGGGAAAGAGGCCCTGAGAAGGTCGGGAACTAACCTCCAAAAATGGGCTAAAGTTTGGCACATGTCTGTGAACAATTTTAAATCCCAGCCTATAAATTTGGCTAAACTCGGTCTCTCATCAACCTCTCTCATTGAATATCCAATCTTCCTTTCTGCCCTCCTTTCAGATTATTTAACCAGCAAATTCAAGATTATTGGCTTTCCAGTCATGAAACATTGCTTTTATTCCCTCGTTATTTTATCTTAACTTTATTGTATTTGCCCTCTTCTCAATGAGCATCTACAGTGGCTTTGCGACCAGACAACAGGAGCACAAGTACAATTCACTCCTCTAAACCATTATTATAGCCCTCAAAAAGCGAATCATCAAGTTTTACCATGGCGAGGAATGCGACGAGGATAAGTTTAAGTTATTAGTGAAGAAAATCTACAAAAAGATGTATTTGCTTGAAAGGGGGAAATACATGCCTCCAAAGTATAGCTCATGCTTTACGGATTTGCTGGAGGAACTCAGCATCCAGATCAATTATGATAACATATCGGAGTGCTCGAGTATCTCTTCGAATTTGACCTTGAGGAAGTTAGGACAACTCGATGAAGAGGAATTTAGCAGTCATCAGGTTCTACATAACAAAATGCAGTAATTTGAGCACAAATAGCGGTAGAACGACAAAAGAAGCCTGACTGCTTTGTCGGTTCCCAGAAACAGCAAAATCTCTAAAATATCCATCCTCAATCAGGAGTAGCTTGAAGTAAGGAGGTCGAAACCTATGGCTGAATCGATGTTCAACACAGGGGATGTCAGAGCTCAGAGAAAAAAGAGAATGGGAGCAATGGTCGATTGGAAATAATTGAGGGGGACATCACATATGCCAAAGTTAGAGGATTTTGCTCCAAAAAGATAAGAAATAATTCCTTTCACGCCACATCAGCATAGTCCAAAAAACATAAGCAAGAGTAATCTTTTCAAACCGAGTCACAGTCCCAACGGTCAGCCCTTTCGAAGGCACAAATATGTGCGATCTTCCATCAGAATATAAGACCTATAATCATGAGCCTCCCCATTTTTTATTGTTCTTATCACTATGTTTGTCCTTTGCAATAATAATTTATACTCAGAAGGCTTATAAATTTTATTTCAAAATCATGGCATACCTCCACCAAAACACACTTTCCATTAAATCCCGTACAATTCTATCTACTCTTCTCGCTGAAGTTGTCCTCCTTTCGGATTCTCTCGAGATATTTAGGGAAGCTCTTGCCAAAATTGAAAATTTCGACAGTGTCGCTCTGTTCAGATATCTAGATGATGAAGAAAAGGGGTATTTGAGGGAAAGCGATTTCCAGAGACTCATGGGAACCAAGCATAAAAAATTGTTGACTTATGCTTTTAGCTGGGTAGACGCTATGAAGATAGGAGAGATCAGCAGATTGGAGTTCGCTAATTTTCTGCTGCCCAAGGATAACCTCGAATTGAGATAGTTGGTAGCCAGGCGGGTGGAAACTACTCAGAAATAAGAGATGCAGTAAGGGACTCTCTCCTTACAAGTCGAGGTATTTTCCAAAATGCTGATGGAAATCATGAACACCGAAATGAAGATCATCTAGTGGCGTCGATAGCTGCTAAAAAGCGAGGATTATTCGCTTGAAGGAGTAATTGGAGCTTTGGATTTGCATGGACATGGTTGGGTTTGTGCTGAAGATTTGTTGCTATTCTTGAAAAATTATGGAATTGATGTGACGATCAGACAAATATAGAAGTTAGCTGAGATTATAAACGACAACGGAAATGGAAAGATAACCTTAGAGCAGCTCAAGTGGACAGTCGAGGGATTGTAGAACAAAAATAAAACCTATTTAAGCAAAATAAAAAAATCCAACAGGCAGGAAGTATCCAAAAATAGGTCGAACAAAGCTCCATCGCAAACTTAACAGCAAGATCCTTAAATAAAATAATTTACTCTCAATGAACCAATCAACTCTGATCTGAACACATATTACCAAACACTTTTATCTTCTTTCAAAGCATCCGAGGAGTAAGAGCAAAAAATAGATGCCCTTTTGGTTCAGGAAAATCAATAAATTATTGAAAAAATCGACAGGTAGTGTGATAAGGTCATGACTGATTTCAGACTGAAGAAGGAACTGATACGGAGGGAGGAGGAGAGATAAAATATGTTGGCCGAAAAGGAAAGGGAAAGGAGATTGATAGAGGAGGAAAGGAAGTCGAAAATGATCGAAGAAGAGCTCAAATCGCGAATAATCGAAGAAGGAAGGAGAGTCAAATAATTGGAAGAAAACTATAGAAGGTCCATAATACTGGAGTCACAAAGAAGAGATATAACGCTCTCTACGAAATAGCGCTAAGATCGAGTAGTCTAAGCTATCAGACGATCACACGAACTTCGCCTCAAATAAAAATTCTCCAAGGCGGCAACTTCAGCAATCTACACATCTCCACACTTCCCTAAAACATAAATAAGTCCATAAAGAAGATCACCTCTGAAACGAGATTATGCCAATCTTACCAATCTCAGCAGGTTGACGCAAGTCGAAAGCCACAGGAAGGCAACTGAACGCAGTCCAGTTCGATACCAGGACTCCTCTGTTTATCTGAGTGAAGCCAATAACCTCAAGGCTATAATACAAAGATAGCGTGAGAAATAAAAATAAATTCAGGAGCAGTTTGATAGTGGAAGATACAAAGCCAGCAAATACAGCAGTCAATCGTAATTCTTTGGCAGTCCCAGTGCCAGAACAAAACAAGGAGTTGACAATATAAAATAGCATACTTTTGGTGAGAGTAGGATGAGGTCAGGAAATTCGCCCAAAAAGGTGCACTTGTATTCGGAATACGGTCGTTTTGGCACCGCGACTAGCCATTTCGGCTCAAAATGATATTATAACTTCTAATGTTTGTTTGAGATTGATGGCAATAATATCAGGATGTGTTGGAGAGGTCCTCCTCTTCTCTGCCCCAATTCATAACCTTCGCTGTATCTCTGAACCTCGACTCAGCAGAGTTGCAGCCCAGCACTATGATGTACGCTTATTCTTTATTGTCTAGAGTCCAAGTCGTAGCAAGGCATCCTCCGGCTTTGCTGGTGATTCCCGTTTTTATTCCAACAACTTCACTCCTTTCCAGTAACTTATTTGTATTGCTCCAAAACATAGGCCGACATACAACTTTCCCATCTTTAAAAAACTTGAAAATTCCTTTATGAGTCTGGGCCTTGACAATCTTTCTAAAGACTCCATTTGCCATAGCTTCCCTACACATCAGGTAGACATCTTCACAACAGCTATAATTATTGATGTGATCGAGGCCATGAGGATTGGCAAATCTGGTTTTGTACATTCTGAGCATTTTAGCTTTGTTGTTCATATAGGCGATGAATTAGAGGTTATAGAAACGGATGCTTTAGTGATCTTCGGTCAGGTCGATACTTCTTATTTCTAAACTAGATTCACAGAGAGGTACCTTCGATCATCGACTTGTTGCCCATCTTGTCGAAGTAAAGAACTGCCCCGAGGTTCTAGCAGAGCACTGTGGCTGCGTCATTGCCAGAAGGAAGCATCAAACCGTAGAGCAAATCTTCAATGGTCATCCATGCGTTTTATTGAAGGTCGGCAGTCGTTCCGTTCATCACCGAAGCCCACCTTGTTACTTTGAAGTAGGTCGACTTCAGACTCATATTGTACTTCTAGCAAATCTCCAAAGTACAAATAGCTGTCATAACTTTTGTTATTGAGGCAATTTATCGCTTGGCACTCGACTTGAAACCTGAAATGAGAGAAAGAGCTACCGAATTGAGCATTAGGAGAGTAGTAGAACCAAGCTTTAGCTGAGAGTGGCTATCTTGAATTGCTGCGGATGTTTCCTGGCATCGATTTGCTTTTGTTAGCTATTTTAGGCAATCGCACCATATCCCGATCACTTATCTATGGACTGTACATCTCTAAGCTGGTAATAATTTTAATAAACCCTATAAATAAAATCACTAGCATAACAAACCCACCATCATGAACATGAAAATATTGCATGAGGTTTTATAACTATCTGGTGTTGTTTCTTTTTTTGTTGGGGTATTTTTATGATTGAGTTAATTATAATTGGGTTAATAATGAACATCAGCAGACTAAATTATAGGCAAACTTTGCCCTTCATTCATAGCACCATCAAAAAAGCATAGTTTATAGCGGTTGATCTTTAAATGAGTGGGATTCAGACTGAGTAATAAACCACGCCTTCTATCTTAGATTCAGTAATTTTCTCATCTATGTAGTTGGAACTCAGGTATCAGAAACAACGACAATCTATTCATAAATTTATCCCGCTTCAATTCGGACTCTCAGCCTTCACAATTCATCCCGAATTAAACAAGTACTCTCATCGTTACTGAGAATAGTCGCCTACCCATTCAACTTTCATATCTTTCCGCTTGCACTACCCTCTGATCCTTTCAAATTTAGCTTCCACGCTGGTACGATGACCTTCCTTACCAAAAACAACTTCGATTTTAATCGGCTCTTCTATGAATCGATCTATTTCTCCAGAAGGGATAAGTTGGATGTCTACAAAAAAGATTAAAACGCTGGGGTGTTTAAGAAGTAAAAAAGAAGAAGTGCGATTGTGAATTCACCTGAAGTTAAGGCGTTTGTTGAATTACATTGGTCGAAAGTAGAGGAGTGGCTGAGCTCATCTTAGGAAAAGATAGAAATCGATATATTTATGGTGAAGTACCAGAGCTACATGACAATTCAATAAATGATACAGGAGAAATATCCTGACTGCTCCCTAACTTTTAGTTTTGATGATGAGGTAATTCATCGCAGGAAGGTCATGACGATCAGCAAGATAGCTCCAGGACAACTACAATAAACAACACAATAGGAACTAGCTGAATAAGTCCCTCTTTTCAACGAAGTGATGAATTCACTAATCCAATCCAAAAAACCTCTGATAACTCACAATGGTTTTCTGGATCTCATGCACATCTACCATCGTTTTGTCGCATAATTACCACCTGATTGGACAACTTACAAACACAAACTAAAAGCATTGTTTCCAAACATATATGACAATAAGTATCTTTTTGCCAACTCACCAACGTTAAATAAAATGACCAGGCAAAGAAATACTGGTTTGGAGAGTTGCTTTACAGCGATGAGAGTTTTTGATGAGGAAGATAAAAAGAAGGAGTTGGCTGGAATTTAGTTGGATGGTGATTTTGGGGAATATTCGCTTGATAAGTTAGAATGCCACGAGGCTGGTTTCGATGCTCTGATGACAGGCTATAGTTTTCTCAGAGGAGCCAACATCCTTAGTATTTTTCCTCTCACATAGCAAAAGACCTCAACTCGCTCAAGGATCCTTTCTAACTTCTCTCACATCTCGATCTCTACCGTAACAGAGTAATTTTTGATGTATTCTTAGATTCCTCAGGGAAGTATCAAGGTTCCATTCAACCTTTAAACCTAAGACAGAGATATATATGTTGAAGATGGTAATGAGCCTATTTATTTCCAGTCCGTTTTACACCAGTCAGTTGATCAGGAAAAGGTCTAACAATATTTCAGTTCACATTTCGGCCCTGTTAATTTTTTCTGGACCACAAGAGATATGACAAATTTCTGCATCATTTTTATCAATCCACAAGATAAGCAAACCTACGAATAACATCTAACCTCTTCAGCTGGAGCAAAAACTTCAATAATATGTTTAATTGTTCTTATCCAGGTGAAATATAAGAAAAGAAGTATTTGGTGAGAAATAAAATGGAGGAGGACATATTCATCAACAACCACATTCAGAACGAGCTCACCTCAAAAGACTAACTCTGAAAGACAATAGTAAAATGTGATTATCAAGAAAACCTTTCTTGATTGTTCCAGTATATTTTGATTAATCTTTTATAAAAAAGGTCAAATCTTAAGAGTGATTATAACTTCCATTGATAATTTTTTCCTTTTAAACGCTACAAACTGTAGATATCAATTTTTTTAGAGTCTCGACATCTTTATTGACCCTCTCAGCTCCTTCAGTTTCATCATTTTATAGTTGTCGATAAAGAGACATCTATCGTTTCGCTGATTCGAATATTGCCAGTAATGCGTCTCTAATCACCGCTTTTCTTCCTGAAAAGTCAATGGAACTCTCAATAGGTGAAGTGTCAAGCTTTACTACTCCTGTTGCTTGCTTTAATGAAAGACAGACCCTGATTCATGATCCTCTATGATGCTTCGGGGTAGCAAGCCAATGATGAAACTTCTGCTGGTGTTCTCGGCTGTCTTCTGAAGAGAAGACTCTCTAATTGTTTGGGTTTAGGCAGTGAGGATCGAAGCAGATGTTGAGGCAGGCATCAATTTGCTAGCTAATTTAACTATAATATCAAATTGCCCTTCTCAGTCTAAATCAGGAAAATAAACAGTTGATTAAATCATAGTTAGTCAATATTAACATTTTCGATGTCATTTTTGGCTTCAGCCTAGCTCTTCCTATGTTGCGGAGAGGTCAACAAAAATTAATTAAGATGAACTTTAATATGACTATCATCGATGATCTGTTCTTCTTCCTGATTTTTCATGACTGATTGCCAAAGTTTGTCCTGATTCTGAGAGGTCTAGGAACCACCATGTCTAGATCATTTTTTGTTTAGTAGATGGTAAACAAACCTGTATGATTCCCTAAATCAATCAAAGTCTCATCACGTTTATTTATAACTTCCTCAATATCTGGCGCTTTGCTCTCATTGTTTACATTTCTCTTAGTATTTTCAAATATTTTAATATCTAATTGTTTGTCATCTTTTTTGGCCCTATCTTCAATTAAATCATCAACTCTTAAATTGTTTTTTTAGAAATGAATGAAAACAAAGTTAATCACAAGACCGGTAAAAAGCAGACCGACAACGACCATACCAATCCAAGTTGACTCTTCAACGTTATTGATCAACAAGATGAGCCCGTAGATGACAGTCAAGGTTATCAAATTGAGTAGATAACGCATTTTGTTGATGTATATCCCTCCAACTCCCAGCACCAGAAACATAACTAAAAGCCAACCCTGCATCAACATAGGGTTGATCTTTGTTGTGTTTTTGATGGACAGATAAATGAAGCATATCACTAATGTGCACAACCATAGAACAGGATAAGGTTTATGCTTGAATAGATTTTTCTTGGTGTATTCTAAAGTTCCTCCCACTTCTTCCGGATCTTCCTCTCTGAAAAATGATCGATAACTAATAATACTCATGACCACTAGATATATCACTTCCACCACAATGCCAGCAGCAGTCACACCAGTGAAACCAGTTTGCTCTGATATAGATAGATAATTTCTCAGATCATGGGATCGTGGAAGAGAAGAACATTGACCGGTGCTATTGATCTGAAGGCCAACTGGACAAAGTGTACAAGCTGAACTTGAGTATCAAATTTCATCCAGTAGTCCTAGGTTTTCCGGTCTATTTTCCTTTCTAGACTCCCTTTTTGTTGTTGAGTTATTCCCCATGTTGATAATGATGATGGGGTTGTCAGGGTCGGCAAGCAAACTTGAGGAACGATATGGCCCACCTGACAGGACAAATTAACTAGTTAATCAGCTATTTTTTTTTTACACAAAGTCTGTTCGGTGGACTACCTCTTTCTTAAAAATTATCTAAAGACCATTATAAGAAATTAATAATCTTTGATCTGATATAGATTTTGATATTCCAAAGTATATCTAAAATCTATTGACCA
>Ga0100402_1005181_pt1 | contig 13444 bp, 9 predicted proteins | sample CryGeyme20150102_FD_80419 | JGI IMG/M metagenome (GOLD analysis project Ga0100402, IMG submission 80419) | Groundwater microbial communities from Crystal Geyser aquifers in Utah, USA - Crystal Geyser metaG 2015-0102 | ecosystem: Environmental > Aquatic > Deep subsurface > Groundwater | place...
TAGTGGTGTGTGTGTGTATACAGAGTAAGCATAGGCACACGACCTAATAGAGAGAGACCTAACTCCTGAGTCCTATCATAGGAGACAAGGTAAACTGCCGTAGTCCACCTGGGCTTAATTTGAGTAGTCAGTAGTAGGCTGTGCTACGCTAGTACAGTAGTAATCGTATGGTGCGATCCAACTCTCATAATGAATAAATGGATTGTATTATTATTTTTAGACGACTTCCGCACAGACTCTTCCAGCACAGCAGTGAGTACAACAGGAACACTCGAGCTCTTCACAATCGGCAAATACTTGTGCTCGTTGCAATGCAAAATTCCTACATACATTCGTCGGCATAACTCCCGTGAAGACATTTCTGTTCAATCGGACATCTTCAATGACGCTCCTGTTTTATTACATGGTGCATTGATAACAAGATAACAAGATAACAAGAAAACAAGCAATCGTTAGAAAGGTTCGGAACCTACTTTCATAAGCAAAAACACGCAATATTCAATAAATATGTATGCCTTACCACTTGGAAAATTCTTCTGGAATGTCCCCAGTCATTCCATTCGCGTCGACGCGGAATTGTTGGATGGTCGACAGAGACCCTAGTTCTGTGGGAAGGGTCCCAGAAAAACGATTTCGGTCCAGAAAGATACCCGTTGTGATTCCAGTCAATAGTCCCAACTCCGATGGAATCTCACCAGTGAGCAAATTATTCGAAAGGATCAATTCGGTCAAACCTTGGGCCAATCCAATTTCTGTACCCAGATTCAATTGCAAGCGATTCGTTCCCAATCGTATTTGCTTGATAGCTGGTGGTAAATTTGCTGTGGGCAATGGACCCGTGAATATATTACTGCTCAAATCCAAGCTTTCTAATGAGACCATGGTACTAATTTCAATGGGTATCGTACCCGTCAAGTCATGAAATTCCAAATTAAGTGTCACGAGCTGTTCCAAAAGTCCCAATTCGGAAGGAAGAGGTCCAGTCAATGCATTGTCAACTGTACCATTAACCTGACGTGCTTCGACATCCCCCTCGGCGTCGGCGTCAGCAGTACCACCACCAGTACCACCATTACTCAGCACCAATTGAGATAACATTGTCAAGAGACCCAACTCGGGAGGTAACGTTCCGGTAAGATCTGGTGTTCCAGTGTTACTACCACTACTGTCACCACCACCACCGCCACCGCCACTGCTTATAATTTCCAATGCTACAATCTCTTGATTTTCATTGCAGATAATGTACTTCCAATCACATTCATTCGTAGCACTGAGCCACGAGCTAGTAGCAGCAGCAGTCGTATCGTCCTGTTTGGCGACTCCTTCTGCTACCGGTTCCCACGCGGCTTCACCTCCGGTACTGTAATAAAATGTTGCTAGATTGTACCTTTGAAATTGTTGTTCTATAGAAACGAAATTGTCACTGTTTTGTTGTTGAAGGTAGACATCCTTTGTCGAAATCCATTCAAAAGCATCCTTTTGAGGTGTACCTGGTGTCGTAAAAGCTACACCATTATCAGAAGATCGTTGTTGAATCAATGCTTCTAGTTGTGTTGTATCAATGGTAGGTGATGGTGTCGTTTCATCTGTGCCAGTTTCCGCAGTAGTACTAATAGTCGTAGGTGTCATAGTAACACCAACAGTCAATATTGTTGGCATTTGCGTTGACGAGTTGGAATTGGAGGTAGAGGGAGCAGATGTTGTGATTGACGGTGAATTGGATGATGGAATGGAAAGGGTTGGACGCAACGGTAAGGTTCGAATGGTCGGTTGAAAGGTTCGATTGATAGGATCAATGGTAGGATATTCGGATGGTGTTTTGGTGGGTACCATCGAAACAGTTGGTTGTTCGCTGAAGGTAGGATACAGAGTTGGTGTCGAAATTACTACCACCGCCGATGGTGTGGTAGTGGGTCGAGTCGTAACAGAGCCCATTCCTGGATCGGAAGAAGGCATGTTGTTGTTGTTGTTGTTGTTGTTGCTGCTGATGCTGTTGTTATTGTCTTCCTCGTCATTAATGATGTATTCTCCAATAACATATCCCACTACTCCGCCCACACAAAAAAAGAGTATTGCACAGATACAACAGATGAGAAATGCCATCTGAAAGGTTCGTCGTTTCTCCTGTTCCTGTTCTTGCCTGTTTTGTGCAATTTTTCGATTGTATTCTTCATCATCCTCATCATCCTCGTCTTCTTCGTCTTCTTCTTCGTTGTTGTTATTGTTTTCGTCGCCATTATCATATTCCGTTGGTGGTGATGCTTGTTGCTCATGATTATTATGATTATCATTATTATCATGATTATCATCATGATCATTATCATTATTATGACTCTTACTGGAATAATTTAATAATTCATCCATTTCATTTTCTTCAAAGTCATCTAACGTCTCCTTGTACATTCCATGTTGTGTTTTCACAGGTGTAGTGGTTGTAGATTGTCGTTCTGTCGATGGAACAAAAATATCTATTTCTTCCGTAGTCGTCGTAGTAGTATTGTTGTTGTTGTTGTTGTTCTTGTTGGTTGCTGCTGCTGCTGTTGTTGTAGCTGCTACTGCTTTTTTCATATATTCTTGTACACGTGTTCTCAAATCTTGAGCCATGTCATGATCTTTCAATTGGAAGACATGTGATCGATGATGATGATGTTGTTCGGCTTGTGTTTTAATCCGCATCATTGGAATTTCGTAATGTTGTGGTGATATTTGAACCTTGATCATATCCTTCCAAGGAATATTAGTACTAGTAGAACCACCAGTACTACCAGTACTTTCATTGCTGTTCGGTTCGATAGCAGTAGTAGTAGTAGTAGTAGTAGTAGTAGTAGTAGTAGTAGTAGTAGTAGTAGTAGTAGTAGTAGTGGTTGGACGAAAGATCATATTGTAATTTGTCAAAACCAATGTTCCTACATCATTTTTGTAGCGAACGTGTTCATACGTCTGTATCTGTTGGGGTGGTGGTGGTGGTTGTTCTCGTTCGTGCATGATATCATCTTCGGCAACCATAACAGCATTCAACGTAGCACTTGTCGGAGGTGCCGAAGCTGCAATTTCATCGTGACGATTTCTATCCAAATCATCATTGTTACTTCTTCTTGTTCTACTACTATTGGTTCTGTTGGTGACATTTTCTTGACTTGAAATATCTGTATGATAACTTCGTTGTTGCAAAGGAGCTTTTTCTTGTTCTTGTTCTTGTTGCTCATGAATATTAGTGCTACCATTATCACTGATACTATCATTCAGCTGTAAGAAGGCTTGTACATCGTCTTGATTGACATCTTCATCGTCATCATCGTCATCATCATCACCATTCCATTCGTCTTGGTCATCATCTTCATCTTTCCACACATCTCTTCCTATTGCTGCTGCTGCTGCTGCTGCTGCTGCTGCTGCTGGCGGTGGTGGTGTACTGCTGCTGTTGTTGTTGTTGTTGTTAGTAGTAGCAGTATTATTATTGTTGTTGTTATTACTAGTATGACTAGTACTGCCGCCACCACTACTGCTAGTAATGGGTTCATCTTGCCAATCCATAGTATGAAGCAAAATATCATCAGTATCATCATCGTCATCATCATCGTACTGGAACACTCCCGTTGTCAACGACATACCACCACTACTACTAAGATTATTGCCACCACTGTTGGTTGTTGCAGCAGCAGCAGTAGTTGTTGTTGTATCTTCTTCAGAAGTCAAGCCACCAGGATGTTGCATTTTCTAAAGATAATGAAATAGAGTCTAGTAATAATAGATGGAGCTTGTAATTGGCACTTTCTCTCTCTCTCTCTCTCTCTCTCTCTCTCTCTCTCTCTCTCTGTGTGTGTGAGTCAACAAAAATAATAACAAGAGTGGATATAATAATATGGGAGTTTGAAACAAGTAGGTTGGTTGGTTGGATGTTGGATGCAGCTTCCCTTGTTATAATTATTTACTCCGTATTTATTTTACTCGAATGAAGAAAGAATAACTACAGTACAACAGTTTGCTATTACTATAGTACTAGTCTACTAGTAGCTAGAGTATTGCTTAATGTCCCTTCGATCTTCATTACCATTATCAGTAGTAGTAGTAGTAGTAGTAGTAGTAGTAGTAGTAGTAGTAGTAGTAGTAGTAGTAGTACTAGTAGTACTAGTAGTAGTATTCGGACGGTGCGATTTTTGATTTTTTTCATTTGAATATTTAAAAAAGACCGTTCCATATTATAATGGTTTATGGTATGACCCTCAACGATTGTTAGTAGTGTTATTTTCGAATACTCAAAATATTTTTGTCCAAAACGAAATGTACTGATATTATATTCGCTATTTTTGTCCTATCCAAACCCAAAAAGTTTCCCAAAAAAAAAAATTCGAAATAAATCATACCATTGCTGTGCGGAATAGCTGCTGTTGCTGTTGCTGTTGGTAGTCTACTAGTAGTAGTCTACTAGCTAGTACACACTCTTTTAGGTTTTGCCTTTTTTGTTTGTAGATGATGTTGTATTCTTACTATGGAAAATACAACATGTACTGTGTGCACACTGTGCGACAGTCGATAAATCCAGGGGAAAAAAAAAGGATGATACAACAAAATTAAATAATTATTGTACTACTAGTACTAGTAACTAGTATCATGTATTATATAATACTATTATTCAGCATACAGCAGTGGCAGGTAGCAGGTAGCAGCAGTATTGAATATTGATACTGTTGCTGAAGTTTCCTACAGTGGTATTAGCTATTAGCGTATTACCCTCCTCCTCTTTTTATGACGGGCGACACGACGACCCACATCATGTGTGTGTGTGTGCATGTTCGTCGTGGTGATAATAAAGAGGAGCAAGATCATCCTGTTGTTTGTTGTTCATTCTTCATATTCTTCTTCTTATTATTCAATATACTTGCTGGTTGCTGGTTGGGTAGGAATTAAGAATCATACGGAATAACGAATTGTTGTATATTGTTTTTGGTTTCGTTCCATAATCGTGGATGCATCATCCACATGATACCACCGTATAATACTGCGGATCGTGTCATTTTCATCATCATCATCATGCTGGTGCCTGCTGGTGCTGGTGCTGGTGCTGATGGTACCAATATTGCAAATACAGCTCCTGCCAATCCACTTCCCAGTACTGTATCCCATTCTTCATTAGTATTGGTATTGGTATTGCAGTAGGTATTGTCAACAACAAAAGCATAATGATGTTTTTGCTGTTGTAGTCGTATTACTGATACCAACAACCTACAAGCACAAAATACAGCTGACATTTTGGCCCATTCTATACCAAACTGTTTCGATTTGGTATGTAAATGCATTGTTTCTGTTGAAAACCTTCTCAAGTCTGGATATGGTAATATCATGAGAGGACTTTTACAGGCAGATAATGTTGTTGTCGTTGTCGTTGTCGTCGTTGCTGCCGTTGCTGCCGTTGCAGTAGTAATGCTAACGGGATTGGTCGGTGTACTAGTAGGAGGCATCATCACCGTCCAACTATACAACCGTTTACCAATGGCTAAACTAGCCGCCAAAGTGTAACCACTACAAAATCCTGCAACGGCATCCGTAATGGTAGATTTGACAATACGGTTTACATTCCGTAATACCAAGGACTGCACTGGTGCTGTTGCTGTTGCTGGTGGTGGATGGTGTTCTTGTGGTGATAGGGATAGTAATGGTAGTGGTCGTGGTAGTAGTGGTCGTGGTAGTTGTGGTCGTGATGGTACTGTCTCTGCTGTTGCTGCTGTATTAGAATTCCTATTACTATTCCTATTCCTATTCCTATTCCTATTACTATTACTATTAGTATCAGTAGCACTTGTCAAGGTATTTTTGTTATTGTTGTTGTTGTTGTTGTTGTTGTTTGTAATCAAATCCAAGAATACGGAAGATGACTTTTGAAACGGCGATTGCCATCGCGCAGCAGCAGCAGTAGTAGTAGTTGTTGTTGTCGTCGCAGCAGCACGCTGACTAAAGTGTCGAAATCCACTGCTGTGGCTGGAGGCTGTAACAACCGCTTTTCGAGTGACTTTTGCTGCTGCTGTTGTTACAGCACCAGCACCAGCAGCAGCAGCAGCACCTGTTCCTATGACAGATGCCGATACTACAGTTATCACTTGTCCATTATTATTATTATTACCACATAGGAATAGCAGTTGTATTACCAGTACGAGTACTCCGAAACGAAGAAGAAGAAGACAAGACCAATCATTCGTGTGTTTTGGATGCATGGAGAAAAAAAAAGTCAGTGTTAAACTTTGAACCTTCAACAGACGAGACACCAGTTGCCTACTGTAGCACTGTAGCTGTAGCCTGCAGCTGTATTCTTTTTATTTTCTTGTAATGATTTGGTTGGTTGGTTGGTTGGTCGGTTGGTTGGTTGGTGAGTGTTGCTGCCTGAAAAGGCCAACAATAGAAGTAGAGCTGAAAGAAGAAGAATATCTGTCTGTGATTGACAAGAAGATGACGGAAGTCGAAGCGAAGAAGACGAAGAGTTCAACAAAAATTCAAAATCCAGAAAACGAAACGAACTCGAATTGTCGCTTGCTGTAATAGTAGTCTCTAGCTAGTAGTCTAGCTACACTAGTAGTAGTAGTAGTAGTAGTCGTACCTAGGAGCTAGTCCTAGCAGGAGCTAGTAGTAATGTTCACTGCATCATTATTTTTTGAATAAGCAAATTGATTGGCTGACACCAATTCTATTAAGTAGACTACCTGACCTGTACTCCTGGCTGTCGTACTACCAGGTACTAGGCACTACTACTAGCCCTACTACTACTAGTAGTACTAGTACTACTACTACACTACTACTACTAACAATAATGATATGAGTACCGTACCAGGTACACCAGTAGTACCAGTTAACTCTAAATACTGTATCGTAAATTTCCTTATCCCTATTACATTAAACAGTAGTCTATCTGTTGGTGGTCCAAGTAGGTTAGTCTAATAGGTGCGGTAGACAGCAGTAGACCAGTAGCTACTCGTACTCAGTAGCTACTACTAGACTACTAGAGTAATCTACCTGGTATGATTGATAATAATAGTATTATCTACTACTACTCGAGGAGTCTACCATCAAGCGCACGAAGACGACAACAACAGCAGCATAGTTAGTAGACTAGCTTGAGCACCTAATCCATTAAAAAAGAGTACAACTTGTCACTTGCAACACACCAACACACCATGTCTACGTCCGCTTTCCCACCCAAACAACAGCAACAGCAACAGCAGCAGCAAGATACAGCATCCACAGCCACTGCACCAGCAGGTAACAACAATAACAACGATAAAAACAATAAAAACAACAACAACAGTACTAGCACGACTACGAGTACTGGCAGTAACAACAACAGACAACAACAACAACATTATGAAATCGATCGTCTTCATCGCGCGTGGAGATCATTGGCGTCCAGTGTTGTCATGGCGACACAAAAAGCTACAAAGGCAGCAACACTAGTAGGGACTGCCTCGACTACTACAACAACAACTACAACGCCCATCATTACCAATACTAATACTACTACTGTTAGTAGTAGTAATAACAATAACAAGGAAGTATTGAAGGAATTAGACGAAGCAGTGGTAACGTTTTTAAAAACAAGAATGGAATGGAATCGATTGGTACATCATTTGGAAGCAGAATTACAAGGAACGAAACAAGAAGAACAAACCATGGATTGTTATTTACGGACACAATCCAAAGTCTTGGGAAATAAAAGAAAAAGAATAAAATGAAAGTGTTTGTGAAGTGCTGAAGAATATGTAAAATAAAATATAATACTGTATGAAGCAGCAGCAGCAGCAGCAGCAGCAGCAGCAGGAGAAAGAGGAGCCATAAAGGATGAAGGATAGGATGGAAAGCAGAAAGGAAACGAAAAGATATACTCTACATGTTATTTGCTTCAATTATTTAAAAAAAGTACTGGAAGTACGTACGTTACCTATTAACAGCAGTAGGCTAGTTAGTAGGTTACTTTGATTGTATCGCACCATACGCATTGCGTATTGTAGTCTATTCTACTCTGTTCTGTTAGATTAGTATTTACTACTATTATTCCTCCCACTTGTAATAGTAGCAGCTGCATGTTGGGTCCAGGCAGTTGGAAGTGACAATGACAATGACGATGATGACGACGATGGCACTGGTAGCTTGGATTTGTACACGTGAGGAAATCGACGATACAACAGATTCAAAAAGTTATCAGATACCATACCAGCTCGACAACATTTTTCCAATATCATGGTAGGGATACATTCGGTTGGTGGTGGTGTTTGTTGTTGTTGTTGTTGCTGTTGTTGTTGTTGTTGTTGTTGTTGATCATCATCACGTCCACTCATCATCCTCGTGACACTACCACCGACATGATTGTCACAGCACGTTTTCAGTGCCAGATAAAACATGTACGGTGTCAGGAGAGAAGAAGAAGAAGAAGAATTTGGTTGCCGGTGTTGATACTCTTGAGATTCAACTTCCTCCAGTGTTTGCAGTGCAATTCGTAACGTTTCTTTTCGATACTGTGGATCCGTATTTCGGGGCAAATGAGCACAACAATTCAAAACGGCAGTATACGTAGAAGCATCCGGCAGCAGGTCCAAATTAGTATCACTTGAATGCAGTTCAAACAATTCTCGTAATTCTTGCAACAATTGATAGGCACGTATGGCCTTGTCTTGTCTGGAACTTCGGGACCAGGCCTGAATGACACCCGTCCAACAGTAGGCCGTAGGACGAGGACAGGACATCACATTCATATTCATGGCGTTCGACACAGTACTATCATCATCATCATCATCGCGCTTCTCATTGCTTGCTTCCGAATACAATTTTAACATTTGGTGCAACACAGCTTCCGCTTTTTCACCACAATCCATTGCACTGCTGCTGCTGCTGCTGCTGCTGCTGCTGCCCTTGCGAATAGCTTCAATGACTTTGTTGAACACGTGTTCACTGGGATAGTCTGATAATCCCACTTTGGCTTTTTCTAAAAGTTGATTCAAAATAGCCTCAGCTTTTATGCCCATTTCGGTATCACCGGTGGCAATCAGGACCGTCAATAACGTATAGTATATAATACTACTGGGACGTAAATCGGGATCATTGCCGGAAGCAATATACGCCGATTCCAATCGTTGCAACAATGATTCTACCTTTTGATACGCTTCTTCTTGATTTTCTTTTTGTGCATTGTTGTTGTTGTTGTTGTTGTTGTTGTTGTTGTTGTTGTTGTTTCCCACTACTGCTGCTGCTGATGCTGCTGCTGCTGCTGTTGAACGCGACCAGGCACTCATACAATAACCATAATTTTTTACTGTAACCTTCCAATTCGATTCGCTACCAAACTGCTGCAGTTGTTGTTGCCGTTGTTGTGCTTCCATATCATCCAACAGTGATTCACACAACACGGCAGCTTCTGTTGTTGTACCAACTCGAGATAAAGCATTCATAGCAGTATGGTACCAATTCACTTCTGGTACAGAACCATTGCTATTTTGGTGGTTGGACGTGACATCTCGGACCAATGCCAATGTCATGGAATCAATTTCGGGCGTTCGTTTTCGTGATCGAGCCAGTACGGTCAACATGGTAGCATTGTGAATCAATGTTGGTACAATGGTAGCATGTCCATTGGACAATTGCACGTCCAGAGCATGATCATCATATAATTTATGAAATACATCCATAGCCATTTTGGCAGCCTCACCATGGCGTTGCGGATTTCGGGACCATGCTACAAGAACCGATGTGTAATGTTGTGGTGTTGGTTTGACAGCCGTTTCTGGTGCTGGTGAAGACGAATTATTGACATTCGAACGCCACGTAGTTCGCAAAGTATTCCAGGCCTTGTGGGCCTTAGCTGCTGCATCTGGACGAGTACTGTCGGCCAAAGCCTTTAACAGAGCAGAGTAACTGGTACTGTCGGGACGTAAAAAGCGGTACGATTTCAGGTCGGCAAACAACGAACTCACGTCATCCAACTGAGCCACCTGAAACTTGGCCATCATGAGATTGTTAAATGATTGCATCATCATATCTTTGCGTAGGTTCTCGTCCAAATCCAAAGTGCTTTTGCACAATGCGTCGTGTTGTTTTCCCCAATGCTCCAAAAGTTCCGTCCGACGTTGAATGGCTTGCATCATGTCGGACCCTTGCAAATATGGAATTTCAGCTTCCCATGCTTTGATAGTTAGTAAATAATGACGTAGTAGAGCATTGTAGAGTAGTAGTTGTGTCTTTGAGTTATCGTCATTGTTGTCGTTGTCGGTGTCGATGTCGCTACTGCAGTATCGTTCACGACCCAAAGCTTCCAATTGATTCAAAACATTGTGAATTGTGGAAGCAACTTGTCGTTGTTTTTGTTTTTGTTTTGATTGTGAATACTGTTTCGGTGTGAAATGACACAACAAGAACTGCCACGATTCTCCAGCATCTATCACCATTTGATAGGCATCCGAAACAAAGAAATTGCTGTCATGGAAAGAAAGGGAGGGAATACCACCAGCTTCGGCATAATCGAGACACGACAGCAAACGAGGCTTTGCCGATGATTGCAAGAATAATTCCATCCAACTTTCTCCCCATTTCGTCCATATGTCATCGATAGAAACAATACTCTTGTCGTTGAAAGCCGAATCGTCAGACTGTCGGAATTGTTTTTGTTGTTGTTGAATTAAAATTCTAATTTGCTTGGCAGCAAGCAGGGCATCACACAGCGATTGAAGTGCATAGTAGAATTCAGCTTGGTGCTGCTGCGATGTTACAGTTGCATCATCTCCTTTTTTAGTTTTCAATTTCTTGTCAAGTATTGGCAATACATATTCTTGCAGGACGTGACACAATTGCTTCCATGCTTCCACTGCAGCGTGGTGATTGCTCTCGTTGTCATAATGACTACGACTATCAGTTTCAATTTTATGATCGTTGTTGCTAGTCGTACTGCTGTTGCTACTAGTAGTGTCGTGTGCCGAAATTATGACGCGTGACAAACACCGAATAAGATGAGCATTGGTTTCTAATTTCGGAGTCCAAGTAAATCCCCATGTTCGCAATTGATCGACGACATCACTGGCTTCCTGTGCCACCGATGCTAGTATTCGTACTTGTCCTCGTCGCTGGATGTCGTCGTGATTGTGGTTGTGGTTGTGGTTGTGGTTGTGATGCGCCATTGTTGTCGAAACATTGGAATATATTTGTAATACTTGATGATACTGTTCCATTTCTGGACATAATTCCAAATCTCCTCCCAACAATTCGTACCATCGATGCAAAACGTTACGACCGGCTTTGTCGCAGGATAATGACAATGTCGTAGTACTGGTAGTAGTGATAGGTACTGTTGGAGACAAATTAGTAGTAGATGCCATATTCCAAGCTTCCAAAAGAATCTGAAAGGGACGTGATGTTTCTGGTCGCGTTATTGAGTGCAAGTGCATGGCAATCCATGCATCGAGGAGACCTTGCATACGTTCTAGTAAAAGCATTGTCGAATGATCACAATACTGTTGGTGCTGAGAAGGAATAGGAATAGCATGCGCATGCCCATCACAATGACCACCAACAAGTAACCGTAACCTCGGCTGAAGACATGTCCAACATTCTTCTAGGACTTGCTGTACCTTGTTATCGTCTCGAACGGCAGCAGGCATTTGAACAGTATTGATCTTATCCACAAGCTGTTGTATCTCTGGTTCCATGTTTAGTATATTGCTGGCACTCAAACTGGCGTTTGCATTCGTGTCTGTGTTACTTGTGTTTATAGTTGTCGTGCTGAAAGTGGAAAATGGACGTCCGCGCAAATGACTAGTAGTAGTACTACTAGTTGTAGTTGTAGGTACAAGCACATCTTTGATGATATTCTTATACTTACAATGTGACTGTCCATAAGGGTATTGCAATTGCAATGCATGTCTTGATTCACTGGCGATAACGCATCTTTGGATCTTTTGAGTATTGGATTGGGAAGAAAAAATTACGGTACCACTTGATGAACGTACTGAGGAAGAGAAGACACGAGAAATGAGGAGCCGACACAGTTGGTGTTGTTGTGCCCTGGAGTGTGCATGTGCAAAACTACTTCTGCTTGTACAACTGCAACTGCAACTGCTAGTAGTAGTAGTAGTAGTTGCCTTGCATGAGGACCTACTGTTCAACAGAGTATTAGAGCCTGAAGGTGCACCAAAAGTCAGCTTGAACTTGGGATAAAGGTATTGCATGCTTAGTAGTAATCCGTTCTGTTCCTCGTTGTGCTAATTGGAACTTTTATGGAGATGAACGCATGAGTGGTAGTAGTAGTCATCAGTAGTCTACAAGCTAGTGGCAGTCTACTACCTATTACCTATCTACTCGTAGTACTTTTATTTTGGTTGGAGGAAAGATTTGTAGTAGTATTCAAAGAAAGGAGAGGTTTGCTCTCTAGTAGTAGTACTTGAGCAACTCTGCGACTATTTAACCGGAGATCTTCACTCTATCCGTTAGTATTTGTGACGTCATATTTGTGAGATTTTGCGGTTCCTCCTGCTTGCTGGACTACTAAATAATTGTGTGGCCAGGACGCAGCTGCCGACATTCCCCGCGGTAATCATCGCAGTACTGTTTTATTATGGAGTTCCAGTCAGTACGAATGAAAGACCGGCCGCCGTACTATCAGCCAGCAACAACTACTAGTAGACTCTAGCTAGTAGTCTACTAGTAGTAGTAGTAGTTTAGTAGTACCAGGTACCAGTACTAGTAGTAGACACCAGTGATGATGATGAAGGATTGATGATGAGATGAGCCTAAAACACATACACTCTACGGATCTCTCCCTTTCTCTCCCTGCACCAACTACGTACAGAAATAATCAAAAATATAATTAATCTTAAACAAGAAGAGTACGACCATGGCCAATGATGGAAAGAAGAATACTAAGTCAACAACGGAGGTTGAGACGCCTCAAGATACGCCTCTCTTTTTACGAAGTAAGTTTAGTATTGTTGTTTGGCATTGGAATTCATTGTTGTTGTGGATCTTGGTTTTGGAGGCATCCTACGTAGGATCCTGCGTAGCTTTCTACAGTACTCTAGAGTACTCTTTTAGCTTTCAGAATACGTGAGATCGAGAAAATGACATTACTGCACTTGCCTTTTTATGAGTTCGCTCTAGAATACAATAGTTTTTACTCTCTCTATATACAAGGATAAACGACCTTAGTCCTTGATCGTTAACCAAGAACTGTGCTGTTCTTTTATTAGAGTAGATGACGTTGTGGTTTGCAAGTCTTTTTGAGGCGAACAATGGAGTCAAAAAGTCTCACCAGCTTTCCCATTATTATTATTATTATTTGATCTTTTCTCGCCAAAAATAGAAACCTACCACATGATTGACAGTTGTGATCCTGCCATTGCCTGTTGGTCAGATGATGGAGAAACTTTTGTGGTCAAAGATCCTTCCAAATTTGAAAAGGAAATCATTCCACAATTCTTCA
>Ga0100402_1005185_pt1 | contig 13430 bp, 11 predicted proteins | sample CryGeyme20150102_FD_80419 | JGI IMG/M metagenome (GOLD analysis project Ga0100402, IMG submission 80419) | Groundwater microbial communities from Crystal Geyser aquifers in Utah, USA - Crystal Geyser metaG 2015-0102 | ecosystem: Environmental > Aquatic > Deep subsurface > Groundwater | place...
ATGCAAGATCACAAAGAAAAGCTTATTCTACATATTGGTCAAACCATCGACCTCATCTGCAGTAAGATCAACATAGATAACTTCAAAAAATCTCTAGATAATTTTAATGAAGTAATGAAGAAGTTGATCTTTGGAGACGACTACGAGAATGCTGCAAGGAGAGAGTACTACGTGACCCGAAAGGCCTTGATGGAAAGTTTGTAAGCTAATGAGGAATGTATGAGCATCTTCATCAATATATTCTATACCAACTGATTTTATGTGTTTTTTCTCTTCACTTGTCTGCTTATCAGCCATATGTCTATGCTCTAGATGAAACCATTTTTCTTAATTTTATTTTTTCTAATGACTGTCAATACATCAGAGACTGTCAGTCCGAAATATATAACAAGATTGAATAATACGAGCAATTAATAATCAATATGTTCGGCAGTAAGTTATACCAAAACGAGTCCAAGAACCACCCTTCAGCCTAAGAAATCTACTAGGCCCACAAAAAACTCAAGGCAGTCAAGTATCCAGTCAACGCCATCTCCATCGCCATGTTTGTCAGGAAGAAAATCAACCAACTTAGCCCCGCCATCAGAGAGGATCTGAACAAAAAAATGGACAAAAATATCAATGCTTATCGACAGGTTCGAGGAGATGGCAATTGTTTCTTCCGGGCACTCGCTTTCAGCTTCATAACCAATACCAAGTACACACATTTTGATGACATTTTCACCCGAATCAAGGATATATCTCTCGATTCATGCCGAAAGTAAACAATCCCGAAAGAGTTCCAACCTTTTTATAACCATAATTTGCTAAAAGCCGTCTTCGAGGCCTACTGGCAAAAATAGTATGAGTTCTTCTTGAAGATAACCAAAGAAAACTACGGATATTTAAACCATAAAAGAGCACTCGCAAGGATGCTGACTTAGAATCCTTACCTCGACTTCATCATAATTCTCTACTTTAGGGCCACCTGCTTGATGGCCTTCAAGAAGCACAAAGAGGAATACAAGTAGTTTTTGAAAGGAACAGAGGAAGAAGAGATCACCACTTATGGCTAGGAGTCAGAAGGAGTCATCATCAATCTTATGTGTAAATTCTTCAAGACTAATGTAATAATTTATTAGGTCCGAAAAAATTAGATAGTCAGCTATGAGTACAACGAAAAAAGATTTTCAACTTACGCATCAGTATTTTCCAATACTAACATTTACCTCCTTTTCAACGAAAACCACTACGATCTCTTCGAAAACAACACAAATCCTATGGCTGAACTCGAAGACTAAAAAGAAGATGTCGAGTTCTATCAAACCTCCAACGCCAAGAATATTCCAGGAGTGTGTATTTAATGTGAAAAGACAACATAAATCAACTAGGAAAATGGACTATGTGCAGATTGTTTCAACAAAAGCATGGCCAATCTAGACACCTTCAAGAAAGATCAGTTCAATGAAGGTTTCTGCAATCAGTGCAAAAGAGTCAGAAGCAAAGTGTCAGAACAGTTGCAAATATGCAAAGAATGTCTGGCTAACTTACAGTATGAGCCTCAAGAACCTCAGTATCATCCTGATCCTGCTGTTGCAAGAACTAATTATCGCTGTAAAAAATGCAATCTGGCAAAGACTAACTCCTAAATTGCATAAAATTCGATCTGTTATACTTGCATGTTTCCAGGTGATGCTAAACAACAGGAGGAGTACAAGAAATAAATGAAGACTTCTGTCAACACTGCTCAAATTTTCCATAAAGAAAACTCTGGTGAAAAAAGCTCTTTGAGTTCACCTTTTTCCAAGGAAGAGTCACTTTCTTCTTCTGACTTCACCACTCTCAAGAATAAACTTGAGTCGAAAATTGGAAAATAGAAAAGTCAAAAGTTAGATTAGGAGATAGAGCTACGTTCTCAGATCCAAGGAATGAGCATGATGAAAGCCAAATTTTACGAAAGAACCAAACCATTTCTTTATAAATGCAGAAAATGTCACACTGCTTTTGAATCCTTATAATAGCTTCCTGAAGAGCAGGTATACTGTTCATTCCATCTCAAGCATCTGACATCAGCTTCAGGTCTGAAGTCAAGCAACCCTATAGAGTCAGGAGTCAAATCAAGTGCAGCTAAGAGTAAAATTGAGTAGGCCATCTACAATTGTCTCAGATGCAAAAGAGTATTTTACACATATCTGATAATCATGGATGAACATGACAAAATTTGTGTAGATTGCCTTAGTAATGATAATTTTTATTATAGAATTGGAAAAGAAAAAAAATATGGGTCTTGGAAGTAGCGCCATTAAAAGTTCAGGACCTAAGTGTAAAATATGTCACAAAGATGACAATTTTTACAAAGTAATCAACGGTGTATGCACACGTTGCTCCAAAACTGCCCAGTCGACCCTTCCTCATCGCGTTTGACTATGATTAAAGCAATTATTATACACTAATTATCATGTCATTGCTATCACTATGGTCATAAACATTCGAAATCCAAAGATAAGTTGCAGATTATAGTTCAAACATAATTTAAATTATCCTTGATGAGATTTAAAATCAGACCACTGCAGTCGCAGAGCAAACATGAAGATATGTGCACTTCAGTCAGTTGGTGCTCCTTCAATTAACTCACCAGGTATGTCTGCTCCCACTCAGCATCGGTGACGATAATATCATCTATAAATGGAATGTCAACACCGGACAGTCTAGTAAATGGCTTGACCTTGACTCATACGCCATCGATCATGACTGGATGCCCTTCAGCAGAGGCACCAGTGATGTTGCAGCTGTCGGCTTAGCTGATGGCTCCATCAAACTTATCAATAAAAATGGCAAAGTTTAGAAGCACATCACCAACGAAACTCATAAAAAGTCCATCATTTCGGTCAAGTGGAGTTACGATGGTGGAGCTCTAGCGTCCACAGGTCAAGATGGCTCAGTCAAGATCTGGTCCAAAAATGGAAACCTCCGCACTAATCTCATTCAATCCGATCGCCCTATATACTCTGTAGCATGGAGTCCCGAAAGCGATGCAGTTCTTTACTGTTTCGATAAATTCATCTCCTTGAAGCCAATTTCAGCCAACCAACAAAAGAATCTCCAATGGAAAGCTCACGAAGGTCTAGTTTTAAAAGTTGACTGGAGCCCCAACAACAATTGCATCCTTTCTTGTGGGTAGGACTGCAAGTACAAGGTTTGGGACAATTTCGGTATGTCTTTAATTATGCAGGAAGGTTAATCTATTCCTCTTCGCCTTATGATTACGTTGTCAACTCGGTTAGCTGGAGCCCTAATGGATAATACTTCGCGGTCGGCGCCTTCGGAATGTTCAAGATTTGTGACAAGACAGGATGGACATACTCTTTCAGCAAAATCGATACTGGATCTATTGAAAAATTGGTCTGGTCAGCTGATGGAACTCTGTGCTCAGGAGCATGTGGAGACGGTAATGTCATTTTCGGTGAGGTTGTTGACAAGCAAGTCACCTATAACAACTGGGAGGCTAACCTTAATTCATAAAACAGAATAGAAGTCACTGATATTCTGTCTGAGAATGTTGAATTTAAGGAGTATCTTGACTTCAAGGACAGAGTTATTAACATGTCTATCGGATATGGCAATCTCGTAGCCACCACTGCCTCCCAGTGCTACATTTACAACATTCCAAACTGGAACACCCCTAACATACTGGACCTGAAAGATTCCGTGGCTTTTGTCCTCCAAAGTCATAAGTTCTTCTGCCTCATCGAAAGTACAAACGGTATCATGATATACAATTACGAAGGTAAGAACATCTCTAATCCTAAGATTGCAGGAGCAAAGTGTAAAAAAATGTTTATTTAGTTGAATTCATGAGTAAAAAGAAAATTGCTATCAGCTCAGATATAATCGCTGTTGTTGAAGTGACTAATCCTAAACTTATCAAATTTTATGAAATCGCCACTGGAAAACCTCTCAATTTTACAGTCGATCACACGCTTCCAGTCATTGAGATTCATCTCAATCAAATTTAACAAACTCTTGAGAGAAAAATTGCATTCCTTGATTCCAACAGGGATCTCTACTTGACGACTGTCCACAAGAACGAAACCAGCCACAAGATCACCACAATTTGTGATTCTTTTGAATGGCATGATAAATTCGATGTCCTTGTCTCAATTTCAGACAGCAAGCTCAATACTTTCTTCTATCCCGATGTTGCCTTCATTGATCATGGACTGTTCAATCTCACTAACATAATAAAAGAGGTACCAGAACTAGGAAGATTGCCTCAAATCATCAACTATTGTGAGACTCAAGTCACCATTAGAAGAAGAGACGGAGGAGTTATGACTGTAGCTAATTCGCCTTATCCAACAATTCTCTTAGATTTTTGTGAGAAAGGAAAATGGGAAAAAGCCACTAAACTCTGCAGATTTGTCAAGGAGAATATTCTCTGGTCCATCTTGGCTGCTGCTTCCCTCAAGCATAGAAAGTTATAAAGTGCTGAAACTGCATTTGCAGCTATTGAAGTTCCTGAAAAGGTTATATTCATCAGTGAGTTGAGGGATAATCCTTCTGAAATTGTTAGGAGTGCCTCCATGGCCCTTCTGTTCCACAAAGTCAACGAAGCTGAGCAGATCTACACTCAAAACAAACACTACTACAGAGCTATTCGTATGCACATCGATGGCTACAGATGGGAAAGAGCTCTCAAGTTGGCTAGAGATTTCAAGTGTCACCTTGACATTGTCGTCGCTTTCAGGAAAAAATATCTCGAGCGCATTGGCAAAGAAGAGGACAACAGAGAACTCAAAAACGCAGCTCAGGAAGTTGGAGATGTGGACTGGACCGCGATTGAAGCTAAAATCAAGGAAGAAGAACAGAAAAAATGATTTTAGTGATTCAAATTAAGTATTCAGATGGCTATAGTATATTAAAATAATATTTTCACCTTATCCTCAAGTACATTCAATGAACTTTTGACGGCATCTTTTATGTGGAGCTCATTGGTCATAGGACCTGAAAAATATTGAGTGATAAACGATATAATCTAAGAAACAAGTGGAGGATGCAGTATGGCACAGCAAATTTTGTTATTAATTACTATATAGTGGAGGATCAAAAATCATAATGAGGTAAAAGCAATTAAATATTTATATTAACAAGTAATTGAAAACAGATAAAATAGAAAGATGTAATTTCCTAAATATAATGCAACTCAATATGATATGTATTGATATTTTCAAAACACACAAATGATGTAGCTAGCTCCTCGCTATAACTTTCAAATTTAATTGATTTTAAAATAAATACAAGGAGGGAGATATCAAATATCCTTTCCTATGGATGCATCGAAGAAATTAGACATTAATTAATTGAATTTTGATTTATAAAAGCACACATATTTTCATAAGAGATTCAATCAAATTATCATTAATCACAATCAATGGACATCAAAGAGGCTCTTCTCAAAGGTTGCAAAAAAATCAGATAAAGCGAGGGAAATGGAAGCATTGCCAAATAAAGCAACAATAACTCCGAAGAAAGCCCATAAACCAGCTCAATTCTCAATGAAAAAACGATCAGGTTAATTTCAGAAAAAATAGCACAGACAAGCCAAGCAAAGCAAAATGAGTAAATATTGAAGCAATTCTCAAAGATAGCAGAATCCAAAACTCCAAACAATAACCACTCACATCCCATAGATCTCGATGACGAAGATGTAATATTGACACCCTAACAAATCGAAGAACTTAATCCGAATATGGTAGATGAAAAAAGAGCAGAAACCCTAGAATAGACTCGACCGCAATATACACTAACAAGCACGGGTCTCGTAGACCTTTAAGAAATCGATGTGAGGGCACTTATTGAGAGGTTAGGGCTTAATAAGCCAGGAGACTTGAAATAATGGGCTGATGAAGATTATACAGACGACTTGCTTCGACTAGAACTCAAGAAAGCAGCACATCCTAAAATATACCAGAAAGTAGCTAATGGGATTGAAAAAGACAAACACACGAAGGAACACGAAATATAGGCGCCTAATCATATACGAATGTTTGAACAAAAAAAATTTGTCACTCCAGTTCAAAATAATCAGCCACCAAAACCTAATAAAATAGAGCTGAAAAATCCGAATAGTAATATCGTTAACGTAAAACAGATTCCACACTATCCGAAAAATTAAGGTAAGCCTCATAAAAATGGAGCTGATATTTCCCCTACAATTCGAGACTTTTTGAATGCTCCTAGTAAGACTTCGTCTACCAAGGTGATCCCAGGTCAAAAAATAGATCTAGCAAAACAAAGTCTACCTGGATTGGTCAAACTATGCTATAAAGATGGAGTCATTAAAAAGGATCTTTTTGACGCTTTTGTTAACAATCATCGAACTGAAAATATGCTGAAATTCATCGAGCTTTTCCAAAAATAAGATGTAGATTCCTTCGACTTCAGCAGCGCTCTCATAACTATCTTCGAACATCGTAGACTGACAGAAATACTGAGAAAAATTCACCCAAGCAAATATATGTTTACAAATCTATCCACCTCTCTTTCTAAAGTTGATAAATTTCTGAAACAAGTTTATGACATATAGGACTCAGATTACAAGTAAATTCTAGGACTGCTGGACTAAAAATCAGGAATCAAATGGTGGGAACATGTGATGAGGGTCATATAAAGGAAAAGTAAGAGTCCTTCTTCGACATAAAATGGAATTAAGCAAAAATTTAATCAAATCAATAGCAAACCTCGAATGAATTATCAACTACAAAAACAGGCAAATGGAAAGGCACATCATAGAAAAGATGATAATGACAGTTCTTCTCTATCATCAGAAGGAAACACAAATGGACACACAAATGGACGCACAAACGTTTATCCCAAATCCTATATAAAATATAAATGATCAGATCGATTTTAAAAAATACTTCTCATTGAAAATGTAAATCAATAAAATTTTGAAATGTATGTCTCTAGACCTCTTCCTTTTGATAGCAATGTCTTTCGTGCTTACATCTGGATAATGTCTCCTTTTCGTAGAAATGCCTCTTTTCCTAAGAAGTGACTTGCTGTACAATCTAAACACACTCTATGGAAAGGTTTAGACTCATATCTGCTTGGGATAGCTCCTAATCCTTCTCTCTTTGTTATTGATATTTTTGGCTCGATTGATACTTTAGATCTTATCTTGACTGTGCTGTTGTGTCTGACTTGAGGAGTAGAATGATATTTGCTTTCACTATTTTTCAAATTTTTCAATGAGCTGACCTTGCTAATCACCGATCGACGACCAAGTTCCGGTGCTTCTGCAATCTAAGGATCTAATGGTCTCACTCTTTGATTAAAAGTTTTCCTGAAACTGTTGATGACATCTGTGGATCCAAAATGTTTGAGAACAGGATCAGCACCAAGATCTGGTTTAATCTGATAGATAGGATCGAGCTGAATAGTATCCTGAGTAACTTCATGCTCAATTTACTGGTGAACCTCACTTTAAGTATTTTTTTTTGTTTATTGTCTTTTTCGAGCTTTTTCTTCCGAAATTAATTGACTAACCTCAGATCGATCACATTAATCCATTTCACTAATAAATTCCTCATAATCCGTAATTTCAGAATAACACATTTATGATTGTACTTCACTGACCTTCTCAAAACAATATTCCTATCTTTCCTATGAGTTGAGATATGGAAGTAAATTAGTTCTGAGATGAGTTATGATCATGTTCCTTTTCAGGCGTTTGATAGTCAGTTCGTTGTAAGCTCTTGAATTTAAAATATCTTCATTTTATAGAATTTTTTTACCTTTGAATATTTATTTCTTTATTTTTCTGGAAATGATGCCTTGTTTGTATCTACATTTCCTCATTTTCCGAGCCAGTTAATTTTTAAGTTTCTTTTGTAAAATTTCCTCAGATGCCAGTTAGAGTTCCCAATTTCTCATATATTTTTTCTTTTTGAAATCTTTCAAAAACTCATACTCCTCTCTTGGTGGTTCCGGTTTCTTCTCTTCTTCTACAACAACCTCAATCGGTCTGACTACATTCTATGCTTCTTCCTCTGATTCGATATATATTTCGTTGTCTATTTACTCCTCTTCAGAGCTTTCGTGATGTTCTGATATTTTCACTTCATGGACTGATTCTTAATCCATTTATTCATTGACTTCGACCTGAGAAATGTCAGATCCAAAAATATCAGAATCATCAGAGTCAAACTTAAGAGAATCTCGATATTCCTTTTTTCTTTGTTATCTTAGATCCAAATCGTTTATGTAATTTAGGTATTTTATTAACTCTTCTGAATTACTGATTCGATTTATTCTCTTTTCTGTCTATTCCAATAAATATGGCTAATGTTCTCCTACCATCTCCAATGCGTATTCCCCTATCTTTTACTTGATTGTTATGTACTATTCAGGGTTAAATAGAAGAAGGTTTGTGTGGTCAACTGTATGCTTCTTTGCTCGGCATTTTTACAGCCAAAATGGCACCTATTCACCTTCTTCAAGGAGACCTTTTTATAGTTCAAAAGGACTCACAAATACTTGCTCGTAGTATATTTTTTAGTCAATTTGGTTGAATCTGCTTTTTAGTTCATATGGATATGGATTTGCCTTATCATCATGAGTCAAGTAGTATTCTAAAAAAGATTCCCTTTCTTTTATTAGAAGTTCAGTATTGAGCCTTAGATCATCTTAATCTTCAGCTTTTTATTGATACTATTTCTTCAAAAGTTAATCTGTGATTTGAGGAAGTTTTTACTCCTCACTGTTTACTATTGATGTCAATTTAGCTCTATAGGGGTTGAAACTCATTGATTTTTCATTTATATTGCTCGACCAGAGAACCTATCCAAATGGACTGATCGAAGGAGACCAAGGTTCAGTCTTAAAGTCCAGTGAATTCCAAAACCTTTCAATATGTTTCATAAGAACAAGATTAAAGTTATTGATGGGACTATTTTTCATACCTTCAAGAACCATCCAATCAGATACTTGCTCATTCTTTTCTAGTTGCTTTTTTTGCTTCTTTTTGCCATATTTTTGAGTATTTTTAACAATGTAGGCATACATATCGACACTATATCTCCTTTCAAAGAAATCAAAAAAGGTCAGCTGTCTCATGTTGTAGTAATAGTTCTGTTGAATTATTCCAAGATTAGGAAAAATGCTCTTGAATCTATTTATTTGATTTAAAATATAAATGTAGCTGGGATGAATGTCAAAGAGTAACTTTTCGGGTTCATATGTATAACTGTCAAAGGAGGCACCTTTTTTCTTGGACCAGTTATGAGGCAAAGGAAGACAATCCATGATTCTAGCCATCCAATACAGCTCAATATTATCTTTGTCGATATTTAGTAGAAATATGTTCTTTAGGACATTTTAAGGAGTACTTTCAAGGTATTATTTGGAATGGATTACCCTCTTAGGAATTTTTTCTAAATTTCCATACTATATCTGATAAAAGTATGCAGCTTCCATAAAAATATTCTGAAATTTTTCAAGATCTTCATCAGCTTCATACTATTAATCAATGTCAGGTTGTAGTTGTTTCATTGTCTTTTTTACTTCATTTATAGTGTTCTGATATGCAGCTGCTCTTTTTCCTTTTCCAAGTATTTATTTCCTTGTGAATACTTTTTCAACTAGCATCCGAAGCATGTAACTTCTAGCAGAAAGCAAACTTTTGATATCTGGATTGATCCTTTGCAACTTGCTCATCACCATCTTACCATTTTCATCTCTTTGAAGGTTCACTTTTTCAGCATCTCTTCTTTTTGAGCTGAGACCAATGCACTGTCTTAACATTTTTTCCTCTACAAATGGCAAAAGTTTTGTTTATTTTTCGATAAATGTATAGACAGACTTGTTGTTTTCCAGGCATTCGTAGAAAAGAATCTTAAGCAATGTCATGCTCGGATGGTCCTTACTCTATTCATGTGTCTCCTAATTTAGATATATCACTTCATCTTTGTCATCAGAAAAAAATCTTTTGTAATTTTGTGGTAACTTTATCTTAGCGATCTGAGTCGATAAATACTTACTAGCTCAAAGAACCAGCTCATCTGTTTGATCTCATTGACATCAATACCGATGATCGTGGCAATCTTTTTGGCTTCGAGAGTGTTCATGATGGACTCTTCAGACTACTTGGGCCGTTAGTATTTTTTGAAGAATTCCTTGCTTTTCTGGTGGTATAGTGCTCTCATTTCTTATATTAATTTTATTAAACGCATTCAAACTATCTAAACTCTCTTTTAAGTTTTTAAAAATGACTTAAAATGAAGGAAAACCAAAAAATATTCAGTGGAATTAATCTCAACTTACTCTTGATTCATTTGAAATAATTTTAGTAGAATTTGTTATGATTTTGGACTATTATCAAACAATAATCAGTTTCAAGTATTTTCCTCCTCCATCATACCGTCTGTTGGCACCTGTCCCTGAGAAAGCAAATGCAAAGTGTGAATGTTCTGGTTCAAAAGCATATTACAGAAATATTCACAGGCCTACATTTATTCTGAATCGCCTTGATTGATCATCTACTCCAGCTTGTCGAAATATTCATCAGTTTATCGATCCAGCTTACGCAGTAGCTTTTCCCTCTTTCTTTATAGGTCCTCGGCCTTGGGTTCAGATTCTTACTTCTCCTCCTTCTTGATTTGCTTATACTTTTTCTTGTGATCCTGCATCACTTTTTTAGTTTTTTTCTCATTCTTTTTGAAGATAGGTATATCTGGGTTCTCATGATAGGAGCCAAAGCAGCTCCGACACAGGTACAAAGGTTTCTCCTTTTATGAACTACAAAGCTTACATATAGTGCATGTCCGTCTTGGTTTGGATGTAGGTCTGATAGTTGGGCACATTGCGCAGTTTTGCTCTTTTGGCATGTTGAAGGGTATGTGAAAGTTATTTGAATCTTTGATGGGAGCGATAGTGCTCTCTATTTCTTCTTTCTTCATGTTATATATCTTAATAATTTTATTAGCAATTGAACAACCTTTGTCTCCTCCTGCTCTCCATAAATTCACTGCAAGTAAATCGATTTCGAGGTTTACCTCTCCAGGATTTTTTTCGCCCCTGAACTACAGTAAAAATTGTTCTTCCTCCTTAAGTTGGTTGATTAAGCTCTAAGTAAACTCGCTCGATACTAGGTCGGAGTCTTGAGAGGAGCGAGAGATGATTTTGATGAAATCTTTTTAGAACCGGCATTATAACTTATCACTACTGATGCGATCTGCAAGTTCAGAAGTCACCATTTGTAGTTTTTCTGGTGGGGCATGATGGATGAAGTAATTTATTGAAGGACAATGCCTGTAGATTCCTGAAAAATATTTTTTTTCCCACTCTTAGAAACAATAATCAAGAATGAGATGCCTACCTTCTGGGTATTTTGAGGCTATCTTCAATATTTTTTAATTCTTTTTAATTAAGAACACTTCAGGAAAATAGCAAACGACTTCTCCATTCAGACGAGTGACCATATCGCATCTGTTGTCAACACTTGGCTTGATCGAAGTCAGTAGTAAACTGTTAGCAGGAATCGACTTGCAGACTGTATTATGGTATATCTTTTTGAATAGTTGAGATGTCTTAGGATTGTTCTCTTCAGTCGTAACTGCATTTTTTGGAGTTTGAGTACTACAATGAATGCTGAGGTATTCCAGAACTTGTCTTTTTTTGAATTAAATCAAAGCAAGAGTATCTTTAGGTTTGTCTTCTGACTTTAATTTAATAAAACGGTCAAAGATTGCCTCCTCCAGCTTATCCCGCCCTCCGGCTTGACGTTCAGATGCCATCGATGGCTTTGCCTTCCCATAAAGGTGACAGACATCTGATGGAGATGATGCCTATGGATGGATCATCATGGATGGATGCTGTCCCTGATGCTATACAATCACTTCCTTTTCCTTTTATTATGATACATACTCTTTGATCTCTTCCTCCATGCTTCTGCTATTATATGATTTTTATTATCTACATTTAAGAGCGTTGGACCCATCTATTGCCTACCTTTCCCATGCTGCTTTACCTACAAAAGAGACCCTCTTTTCATCAACATCCAACATTCACATTCACAAACCTCAAGATTTTCATACGACTTTGATTCTCATCACAAGACGATGAGAAGCAACCTTTATGGGGAGACATTTTGAGTGGAGTGTCAACTCTTTGTTGGATGAAAATAGAAATGAGGATATTTTTGGGAGCTTTTAGAAGGATGGAGTCAGGTAGCTACGGTTGAAGAGACAAAATAAACATTTTAGAACCTCAAAAAGAAGTTATAGAAAGAGCTAAGCCTGCCTCAGAGTTGAATTTCATTCCAACTACCTCCTATCTGAAAGTATCCTGAAGTATAAAATTAATGATCATCTAAGAAATCAGCCGCTATAACAGTAAATTATATCATTCCAGAAATGATTGTAATTGCTATTTATACCGGTATTGCTATATTTCTGACTGATCGTTATAATTCAATTATTCATGCCACCAAGAACAGTCAAAAGCACTCTCAAGGCATAATAGAGATTTAGTTTCAATTAAAAATCAAGTTCTGTCATACCTAGCTATGAAAGAAATCAATCAGAACTTGTGCAAGAGCTACTCAATTTTTGTCTCAAATCATCAAATCCCCAGAAATGTGCAAGAGACTCAACATCAAACTATTTGACTAAGAATCACGATTCGACATTAATATCAACTTACAGGCAACCTAACAATCCTCAAGACGAGCATTCTCGTTTGTCACCTGAAGCAACTACATTGTAGCGACGATAGCATGTCACATTTAATGATTACTTCTCGCAAAAGAAGTCTATCAGCTCAACTCCACGTATGAAAGGATATTCCAATCCTGTTGCTAAAGATTTGCCTTCTTAAACTGTTCAAAATGTTAAAATACAAGCGTTTGCTAATTATTCCCCACCAAATAAGTAAAGTGTACTGGATGAGTTTCTTAAAGAGCAGAAAACTATGATTGCCGACCTTATCAGCTAAGATAACAGTAAAAATGTGGAGGGTAGCAGTCATATCAGGACATCACCTCACAGATCGATCAGAAAAACAGAGACCCATGATCCAAAAAGAAACAAAAGCCCTCGAAGCAAGACTCCTAAAGTCACCAACAGATCTCCACAAAGAATTTCTTTGTTATCAATTGAAAAAGTGTCAGAAATCAACATTAAAGTTACTCCTTACGGCTTAATCAAGCACAACAACTCAATGGAGATGTCCTCCAAGACTCCCAAAGCTATCAGAAAGCAGAACGTAAACTCATCTCGAAGTGTCATTATGGTAACAGAAAGTCAATATGTTCCACCTTCATAACTCAAGCATGTTACTCCAGATGTCAGTAATGTACTTGAATCTATCAAAGTAGCTGAATAACCACAGAATATTGATAAAATTGAGACTAAACCTGCAAAGTGGAGCTCCAAGATTGCCAATTCTAAAAA
>Ga0100402_1005192_pt1 | contig 13425 bp, 10 predicted proteins | sample CryGeyme20150102_FD_80419 | JGI IMG/M metagenome (GOLD analysis project Ga0100402, IMG submission 80419) | Groundwater microbial communities from Crystal Geyser aquifers in Utah, USA - Crystal Geyser metaG 2015-0102 | ecosystem: Environmental > Aquatic > Deep subsurface > Groundwater | place...
TATGCCTTGTTGAGAGCTAGCCCATCGATCGAAAAAAGTCTTGAAACATAATTATAGAAGACTAAATTTTAGCAACTCGGCTTCTTCTTGCCTGATGAAATTGCAAACATTCTGCTAGCAAATGATTCTGAGCTTCTTCTGAAGAGCAAACTCAACAGTGAATACAAATTTGTAGACTATTGCAGCCAATGAGGTGAGAAAGTAGTTAGAGCCACCCAGAAGATAGTTGAGGTGAGTTCAGTCTGCAACAAAAAAATAAAAAGTCACCTCAAGAAGTATAGAATACCTACCACTTTTAATAGTGGTTCAGTGAGTCAAACTTCAAAACTGACTGGCCTCTAAATATTTTCCTTGATACTTGGGTTGGGACATACTCTCGGTGTTTTGACTCTAACAAACACATCTCGGTTCATAATGTTGACTCTAAATCTGATAATCATAATGGGCCACTATCAGGAGATGAAGCACTATTTCCGAAGTAACCTCCCCCATCTTTGACTTCAATATCTTTTATTATGATAATAAATTTGTAACAATTAAATGTCTAAGAACCCCTTCGCTATCGAGTCTAGAGAAAAAATCACTAGGTCCACGATCAACAAATCGACCAGCAAGACCCTCTGGAGCTTCAATAAAAATAAACGCTTCTCAGAACAAAAACCTTCCTGCCCATACGTCAGCTACTTGCACAACCTCAGCACAAACTCCCAAAGAAAAACAGGCTTTGGAACTTAAAAGAGAAAGGTCTTTACTTAGGTGTCCGATACTCCACCAGCAAACACCTACTACCCTCAGCCAGACAAACTCACCCAAATACCCATTTTTGCTCTAAGCCGATAAGTACCTCCATCATGACCTAGAATTGTGTGGCCAATTCATACATCAGTATACATCCTGAGCAGGTTCCAGGCCCAGGTCGATATGAATAACACTCTGAGTCGAAGAAAAAAGGCTATTCAATGCGTCCAAAAACTGCCACCAATCGCACATGTACATTTAACCTTATGAAGATTTTATAGATAACAAATAGCTTCGATCCATTCCTAGTCCCTTTTAGTACCAGCATATTGATCATTCCATCGGGAAGGAGGCTGTTTCAAAGTACAGGAGTGTGACCTTAGGCAGTTCGGGCATGCAGTCCAAGAATGAGAGGTTCAAGGAGTTCAATGGTAAGTGTTTCATTATCCAGATCAAACTCCTAGCCCTTTTGTATACAATCCTAAAAAATATGGAGTCAACAAGTTCACTAGAGGAGGAAAGATAGGAAGATGCAACAGATTATCATTTATAGACAAAGCGGCAAAGACTTCTTATACTCCGGGTCCTGGTCATTATGAGGCTCCTACTTAGTTTGCTCACTACTCTAGTAACTCCATCCTCTGATTTTTGTCTCGAGTCAGCTATACCTTATTGATTATTAACTATTCAAATTATAGAATCATGCAGAAAACGACCCCTCAATAACTATTCTTCCATCGTATTGTTCATCCCTCTCACTACAATCGACCTTCCATCAGCGAACTGCCAAAAGCTCCCTTGGTGATTGAGCCACCAAATGTATAAATTTCAAACTATACATTTGACAAAATCAGCGTAGTGAAATTAACTCTCTTCAATGAAGCAAAATTACCCAGAAAATTTTCAGTAATTCTTCCCAAAAGAACATCGAATTTTTCCATCCAATGTCCTGAACAATAGATAGCTGGCAAAGATAGTATCGAACTTTTTATATGGTTCAATCCTCAGAAAGAAAAAGAAAAGATAGAAGACTAGCTCGGGATAAAAGTGGAAGGGTAAATTACCCAAGTTCACGTTCCAATAGTTTGTTATCCCAAGCTAACAATAGGTAGGACTGACAGCAGCAAAGTTTTATCGAGTAAAGATAATATTGGACTCTCCTAAAGGTTCGTTAGGAAAAATTCGAAAAGAAGAATGGCTTCAAAAAACTCAATTGCCCTTCCTTCAGGATTTATTCCAAGCGCATCAAGAATTACAGTCAAAGACACTAGATCTGTAGTGGTTATTGATTTTTAGGAAAAATTCAAGAAGGTTAGTGAGTATGTGAGGTAAAAATATGTAAAAAATGAAGTGTATCATGGATCTAAACTGTTGTCAAAGTAATCCAAAGTATTGATCAAGCAGTATCATCTTTAAGTGATGAGAGCATAGCAGGAGAGGCTGTATACTGAGTTCACAACGCGATATTCCACCAAATATTCAAGCTAAGGACCTATCTCCAACGAGCCAATCGATTGCAATGTGACTTGGAATGTTGAAAGGAATATCCCAAGGATCACTTTTGATCTTGCAGTAGGAAAAATTCAGGAATAGGTCAGAAAATACGTCATTTCGATGAGATTTTAAAGAATTCAACGCTCATTGAAATATTTTCAAGATTATCGATAGAGATAGGGCAAATTGGGAAGAACATTCAAAATTTCATAGTATATCGGCCATCACTCGCAAAGAGTAAAGGAGTCTCGTGACTACTTTGATTTAGAGCTATAGTTCGATCGTAGTTCAGTCAAGCCAACATTTCTGCCTATTGAAGCATAGTTCAAGACCTTTAATGGCAGAATTTAAATCACACAAAGGATAGGATTCGATAATTGGGTCCCAATGAACATTGTTCTGCCAGGATATTGGGAAACCTATGGAGAGAAGTATATCTAAATTCCTGCTTTTTACTTTCACCACGAGGATTTGATCAATGACTACAGAAAGGGAGGATCTTACTAGATGCACTATTGCCAACCGAATGAAACGTTGAGCAGCTCCATCTCCAATCTACTTCCTATTGCAGAAGCAGAAGCCCTAGAGGAATAATAGCCTCAATTCGAAGATATTTATGACATTCTTCGAATAATCGACAACAAAGATCATAAAGATTACTTTATCAGAGAAGATGAAGAAAAGGACAGCCCTTTTATCGAGGAAGAAGCCATGTAATTGGGACCGTTGAGAAGCACAAGTTGGAGGAAGCAGACTTACACATCGATTGACATATTTGGACTCCTGAAACAGGATTCATGAGTTAATCAAAGAATATAAATTATTTTATAAAATATTGTAGTTTTTGTATGCAAGGGGATTTACTACTTCAGGAGTGGCAGCAAGCCAAGTCGACCTGCAAAAAAATAATAGAAATATGTAAAAGCATGCACCTCGGAAAAGGAAATGTGGAAGGAAAGGTTCTGGCTCCAGGATAAAGGCAGACCAACAAACAGTTCATCAATGTTTACGAGTATACAGTTTATTAGTTAGCGTTGTATATCGACTGTGCCTCACAAACGATAAGGAATAAAACAGAGTTCTCATGGTATACAAGGACTATAAGGATTTGCTAAAGACAGCCTTGTTGGAGATGGCACCTCTTCTGAACTAAGAGAAGGATGTATATCGATTGCACATGCTTCATAAGATTTGGGAGACATACTGCGAGATGCAAAAGAGGCTCAATAACATGTTCGCCTATCTTGTACACTCTATTTGAAACAGAATCGACCGTATCACCTCAAAAATGACAAGATAGAAGATCTCAACAGAACCTCAACCAACATCATATCGGGAACTCTCTTCAATTAGCTATCGGTTGTCTAGTACGAAACCATATACTTCCAGTAAATCGACAGAGTAAGTCATTTGGTATTCAGATCCGTAAAACGAAGGATATGACAAATAGCAAAATGCTTGCCAACCTAGTCTCGATATTCTACCAAATACACTCAAAAATGCTTAAACATATCTCCAATAAAAAAGCAAGAACTTTATTCACTGAGTTCTATGTAAAACATTATTAATTTAGAGTCATTATCAACAAAAAGCAAGATAGTTCTATCTTCGCAGATTCAAAATTCTCAAGCAAATCAGTCCCAGTTAGTATTTTCCATAGGTGAATGAACTCTACCAGAGAGAGTCAGAGATTGCTCAGAATTGTTTTGTCATCACAGCAGATACCCTCATCAACAAATAATTTGCAGAAGAGCTTATTATCAACTACAAATAAATTTTGCTAAACTCCGAATACGGATTGAAGTACATTCTCAGGCAAGGACAGACTGAAACTCTCAAACTCATCGTCGATCTCAATCTCAAACTGACAAAATCTCTGGATGACTTCAAAGAACAATTCGAGTAGTTTATCTTTGAGGAAATGAAAAATTTCATTGACGATAATAAGATTGATTTGACTCTGAAAAGAAACGTCATAAATTACTGCAGTTTTATGGAGAAATTAATAAGAAAGAACTAAGAGCTGTTAACCATTTTAGAGGCCATCAACAATGTTGGAGATTTTGTACCTTACTACAAAAATGGCATTGAGCATGCCTTTCTCAAGACCAAGATGGCAGTTCAAATCGAAGAGCTCTTGGCCATATACAGTGATCTTCAGTTGAGGAAATAGATGAACTAGCAGTAAATGGAAAGATAAGTGAAAAACATCATCACCATCTTCAACTGCACCCATAATAAAGATCTCTTTATGATAAAATACAGTCAAAGATTCGCCAAAAGAATTCTGGTTGTCAATGAAACTGCCCTCAACAATCATCAAATTTTCATCAACAATCTCAAACTCAAGTAAATAAATTGTTATTCAGCTGCGGACTTAAGTACACCGAAATGATTGAAACCATCATTACTGAGTATAGGATTAGCAGAGATATAGAACCATAGCTCAATAAACTCGCAGAAGAGCAAAAACTGCCAATCAGCTTTACTCTCAAAATGTTCAGCTAGGGAGCTTGGCCTACTCAAACAATACTTGAACTACCTCTTGAACTGCTTCCTCCTCAACTTCAGCATGCTCAAGCTTGTATCGATGAGTACCGTAATACAAATTTAAACAAAAAGACCCTAAAAATATCAGGGCTTGAGAGCAAGGTGAGATGGATATACTATTTCGATCCATAATCAAAATGCAAGCAGTAGACATGCTATTTCGACACTAATACTCTTCAAGCAATTTTGTTATTCTACCTCTACAAAAATAGACCTAACAAAATTCCTCTCCACTTTTTTTCAGAACTCCTCAACAAAATCAATGTCAACCTCATCAAATAAAATTTAAACAAAATGTCTGATGTTGCTGAGAACGTACTCATAAAGGAAAAAATAGCAGATGAAGATTTATATCAATTTAATGGACTTCTCAAATCGGCCAAAAAATTGCTATCCTATGACCAGGGCAATAGTCAATAGGAGGAGAAACTATTCCAAACTCATGATTTGAGCAAAGATCGAGAGATAGTTCTTGACGCCAACCTGTCAAAGATAATGAAGGCAAAGAAGATACTAGACTTTAAGAGTTTAGTGTAGGAAGTAATAAAAATGATAAAGGTATTCACCCCTCAGATAAAGGATATAAAGATAGCGATTGAAAGGCTAATAACCAAGGAAATCATTCAAAGAGATGAAAAGGATCGATAGCAGCTGAGATACAGAGATTGAATGATGAATAACTATCTTTGTTGTCTTTATTGAACTCTCATACATCATTGAACACTCTACTTCCTAACCTTTTCTATATGCATCTCACTATCAAGGTTTTTTCATCTTTGTCGAGGTACTTGTTCCCTTCGTTGATGAATACGTACACACTCTGAGGGACTGAACTTCCTTCCATCCCATGCAAACTAAAACAAGAATGCTTCTGTATGTTAGGTTATTTTGGGCCAATGAAAGACTAATCAGGGAAGGAAAATATGCTAACTATAAGTAAGGAATTCCTGTATCGTCGATCAGATTGCGAACTATGTAAAGAAATGAAGACATAGGCTTAAGTTCTGCAGCTGTTTGCATTTGAATTTTGATAGTTCTAGTAATCCTTCATTTCCTATCAAATTGTCTTCAAAATTAAGCAAAATTAAACAGTGAAAATTAGATTTCCTCAAAGAGCGAAGTCCTTTCGAGGTTATTTGATTGTATTCTGATGGTTGTCAAAGTACGTAAATAGAGTCTTTGTAACTGAGGCCAATTTCCTTTTGTGAGTTTTTCCATCCCAGTATCCGAAATATGATTGGTGCCTTTTTAATACTAAAATACTTAAGCTTAATGTATGGAGTTGAGGCATCCGCGACTATATAAGAAGACAGAACGATGAAGATGATCCCTCAAGCAAATTCATATCTATTTTGATTGAAAAATACCCAAAAATATTTGGTTGACTTTTTTGACATCATTGAGGAAAACCTTCTCAAGATCTTAGTCAACTAATGCCATATGTTCTTGATAGAAAGAAATTTACGTAACTCTATTTTGCCATTAACAGGCCTGAAAACAGATGCAACCTCTTGAATATATTTTTATGAAAACTTTTTTTATATTTTTGGTGTTGTGCTTCCCATCAATGAAAAAAGATTATAAAAAACCTGACTGATTTTCACTATCTGATCTCGTAAGAGTATTCGATTAATATTATTAAGCATGTAAAAAAATAACTAAGAGTGGGAAGGATTTTAGTCTTTCGGAGATGATATTAGCCCCTTCTATTCTAACATTGGAGTCGCCAAACATCATAACAACATCAACTCAGAACCTACGATAGCAGAGATGAAAATGTCCCAAACTCAAATCAGAGCCAGGACTTTCCATAAAAAACTATTCAGTTTCAAGACCAACAAACGGACAAAGTATTCAGTCGCACAAATTGAAGATCCCAAGAAGAAAGTCTAGAAAAGAAATATGTCTACTCCGAAGCCTCTCTATAAAAACCACTCAGTAAGCAATCAGAAAGAAGAATGCAAAGAGAGCCCTCCTAAACATAAAGAGGATCATATTCCCATTTATAGATTCCCTATCTTCAGTCAAGCAGGAAAGCTCATCTACAAAGGGTTCCTGCCTACATCTGCTACTGATTATTTGTCATATTCTGAATATGACCTCATGCGGAGAGGTTCACCAGGAATGGCAGCAGACTAGAAGGAAATCACCTTCAACAGCAAATTTGAAAGTGGCAATTTAGACATTGTACGGAGGGTGAATAGTTAGTATCACCTTTATATTGCTCCGGACACCAACACCAGAGGACATCGGCAGTGGTTCTATTTCACGGTCTCTTCGCAAAAAGACAGAAAAATCAGAATTATTATTCATGGATTCAAAAAACCTTTTTCTTTGTTTGAAAAAGGTATGCAACCTTACGGTAAAAAAGTCTAAGAAACTGATTAAGCTTGGAAACCTATTGGCTCAAATGTTCAGTACCAGAAATAATAACCTTGGCTGACTGAGAAAAGAATAAAAACAGGAAATCGAAAAGGGTCACCGGAGTATTGCCTAACTTTTTTTTTGAATTTAGAGGGAAAAGCTACATACTGTATTGCTTCGTGTATTCCCTATACCTATAGTTTTCTCAATGAACAACTGATGGAATTTCATAAATCCAAGACAATTGTTCCTTTCAAGCAAACAACCTTATGCAAAACTCTCTTAGGTCTTTAGATTCCTCTATTGACTTTCAATGAAAAATAAGATATGAATCATTAGGGCTATCGATATATCATCATCAACGCCAGGTCACATCCAGGCGAGTCATCTTCTTCTTGGGTGGCTCAAGGAATTATGGATTACTTATTTGAAGTATAGGCACAAGCTCTCATCAAAAAACATAAAATAGTCATAAAGGTTGTTCCAATGTTGAATCCTGATGGAGTGCTAATGGGTAACTACAGAACTGGTTTGATGGGTATAGACTTTAATCGACTGTTCTTGAGTGCCTCTCCTAATATTTTTCCTTAGATAGAGGCTCTCAAGTCTCTAGTTAGATAGTGCAAGAATTAAGGTAAAGTCGATCTATATATGGACCTCCATGGCCATTCAATTAATCCAGGTTGCTTCTTTTATGGCCCCGATTAAAGCACGGCTCCTTCATCTGATCTTCGATAAATAGGCAGAAAATTCAAAAATTCTTTATATTTTAGTCGCAAACACTGCATGACTGGATCTAACAGTGCAAAGGCCTAAACCTCTAGAGTATATTTTCAGTTACACGAAGGAGTATATTCCTTGACTTGTGAAAATAGCCTTGGTCTATACTACAAAGATGATAAAGGATACTATGTTGATCAATTTTCAATTGCTGACTGGAAACAATTTGGGTTCTAGATGATGAAAAACATTCTGGAGGAATATAGACTTAGATAAAAAGAAAAGTAAAGATTTCCATATGAAAAATTCATGTATACTCAGCATCTTAAAGTTGAATAAACGAATGGATCTCAAATCAAAAGATACAAGACAGATGTAGAGGAATTTACTGAATAGCTGAAAAAACTACAATATATAGATTCTGAAGATATCGAAATTAATAGCTCTTTAAAGCCTATACGAAAAAATCAAGATGATGGTGACCTTGATAGTCTCAATGACTCTGACAATGAATCAGATGACCTTGGATCAAACAGACTTGAGTAGCTATTCAATATTGTAAATCACATTGTAGGAAAACGAGGAGAGGCAAATGGTACTAACACCACTCATAGAAAATGGTGGTTTAGGGATAGGTACAACCGAAATCAATAAAAAGGTCAGGCAGTTGGAAATTTTAAATAATATCGCTTTGGGTATGAAGATTCGACTCTTTCTGACTGGATCGCCAAAAAAAGAATGCTTTCCATTCCGAAAGCTCTCAAACAATAGAAAGTCAACAACACCTCATACATTATAAGAAAATCTGCCCCTAAGCCACCTCCCAACGAACTCATATTTTAATCCTTTGACCTTTACCACAGAGTCAGGACATAGGAAAGATAGAATAGTGGATTCAAGATGCATAGCAAGATAAATGGAGGCTCAAAGAACAACAGTTTTAGGGAGAAATACTGAGAATGCTGGTTCCACTTTTGATAATTTTATAATTTTAATGCATACGGGACTTTTATTTCACAAGAGGCACCTGTACCCACAGCAAAGCGATCATTCAAGATGGCCTTATAGATTCAATGCAGTTCTGCTAAAAGAAGATTTTCAAGGAGAAAGAGAGCTATCCCCTTGGAGTTCAGATTAGTTCAAATCATCAGGAGGGACTCGTTAATAGTATAGGACAATAACACCTCAAAAATTTATACAATCTTTTCATCAAGAGTCACCCCTAGTTCCTCAATCAATAGTTAGGTACAAGGGGAAGTCAGTGGAGCTCAAACCTCAGAGAGACAATAGTGACAACCCAATAAGCAAAGACTTTTTCAATTTGCTTAAACTTCAGAGCAAACAGAGGATATCGAAGCCATAAATGCAAGAGAAGAAAGTGAGAAACTTAAAATTAAACACAATAGACATGAGTCTTGGATTTGAGGATTTAGTAAATCCTAGTAACTCTGCCAAAACTAATAACTTTGAGTTCGCTGATACTTTCCTTCAGGAAACCACTAGATAGCAGCCCATCAAAGTTAAAATTTCGAAGCAAATGAAATAAAGGTATCATAATTTCCAGGCTTAAATAAAAGCAGAATCGGATCGATCGTTTCATGTTGACCATAAAGATAAAAGTTTACATTTGAATATATCTGACCTTAGACCCAGATATCTCCAGAGAATCAAGAAGAAGGCGATTCAATCACAAACTCTAGATACATAAAAATCTATCCCTCAAAGGCCAAAGGCTAACACGTTGGAAAGCCCGTAAAGTCCAAAGATAGTAGGGACTAAATGTGTGAGGAAACCTTACTAGGTGTCGAACAGTCATAAAACGGTATGGCATTAATGATTTTTTGCTGATTGCATTGATATTCTATAACATTCTATAACTGGTCAAACGATGGAAGAAACAAATATCATCCACAGTGTCAAATTTTTCATCAGCAGCAATCAACTAGAAGAGATTAATATTCAGATTTTTACCCTTCAGGACTAGCCCCTTGAGTCCTTTACTCTCAAAAACTATACAGCCCACACCATCAGACTGGACAAAGATATAACATCTTTCTATTGTATCTGCTCATGTACTTCCCAGCGAATCGAGGAACAGTTCGAATGCGATTTCAGTGACAATAACAGAGAAAACGATAAGATAGTAACAACGAAGAGCTACAACTATTTCAAGTTAAAGATAGAATCAGAAATAATAAAGGAATATCAAATAGTGACTGATGACAGCTCACCTCAGAAGTAACACGCTTTTCTATATCGTATAGCTGCTAAAAACATCAAAAGTTTAGAAAATAAGATTATCAAAAAAATGTAATTAGAAGAGTTAGCAAAACCTATCCAGGTAAAGTTCAAAAAAAGTAACATCAAATTCAAAGGTCCCAAACGATCAAAAACTAATCTGCTGACCCCTAATTTCAAATAAACTTGTTCTCTTTCTAAAGTGACAGAAAAAAGCTAAAAAGGGATCAACCTCAGAGGACATGATGATTCTTTCTGCGTTGATTCCGAATGCGAATCTAAAAATTAAGTTTTAGCGAAGCCTAACAGAGGGGGTGCTAAGCATCACACATATACAGCAATTCGTGTTAGAATGTCAGTAGTCAGCACAGGCACCTTTGAAGCATAGCAAAAACCGCAACCATAGCTACTCGAGTATCAAAAAATATATCAAGCGGTAAACCACTCTCTTTCAAAACTGAATAAAAATTCAATAAAAAGGTCTAGAAAGAATTATGGATCAGTACTAGAGCAAATAGCCAATCAAGCACATCAAGAGTTAGAGAGTAAAAAGTAATTCATACAAGCTATCCACACTGCAGCCAATCATTTGAGGTCCACAAGGACAGAAAGGCCCACTGGTATGATAAATGTCCGGTCATCAGTCAATAGCAGTCCTCGAGAAACTCATAAACCCAAAGTGGCAAGAATTTTTCGCAGGAGAAAAATATTATGATATGGATTTTCACATTTATCCAAAATATCATAGCAATCAATCTTTAGCAAAAAATCCAAATAATCCTTTCTTCGATTATTCTGAAGAAGGAGAGTGAGCCTATATTTTATAATTGCTTACTTATTCGGAACCTCGTTCACTTTTTTGACTGCTGGGAGTTTAAAACTGAATCGTTTGCCCTCTATCTGTGAAATAGCTTCCAAAGCAAATCAAACATATCCTTAACTGCTATTGTTTCGAGGGAAATAGCTTCATGTATGACTCTGTCACCTTTGGATCTGATTTTTATAATGTGAACAAAGAATTCTTTTAGACATGAGCTCCACATACCTAGCATCTCTTACTAATGCCCCAAAACTGAATCTGTATTGCTTGATCCATCACCTCATGTTCCTTACTATTCGTTACCCTCATTCTACTAATTTGCCCTGGAGTTTCCGATTTGTTACTGCTGACATCAGCCTTTGATTTTTCGTAGGCTGACAGCAATGGCTTTTTGGCTCTCAGCATGGGGCTTGGAAGCTAGGTGGTTTTAATTTTACTCTTCTAATTGGCAAGCACCTGAGAAAGCTGTTTTTTTTGTGTTTAGGCACAGTAGATGCACATAACCTATGTTTAGTCTCCAACCAGCTCATATATTTACTTTTCATTGCGGATGTATCCATCACAAAGGACACATTTTATCATATTGTTCATAACATCAATATTTGCAGACACACAAGAAGTGCAAATTCTGGCCCCTTGCTGCATCTCAAAAGCATCATTTTTTCCGATTCTGTTGGCACAGCAAAAACACCATTGCTTGAAGAAGGTAACTATATCCTGGTAAGGATAGATCGAGCTAGTTTGAAGTTTGACCTCCTTTGGCTTACATTTATTTGTGAGTGAAAGCTGATAGTAGTAATTGTAGTCCTTGACCAAACATCTGGGACATACGTAATAGTTTTTCTTAAAATCATAGAACATGTCATCTTTGTCATACATCTTATTGCATCTGTTGTTTGAGCATCTGAATACCTCAACGATTTTGTTGCGAGATTTATTGCATTTCTTACAAACTATCTTATAACATCTTTAGCAAACAGTTTTCGCCCTGTTGTGACAGTAGTATCTGTGATAACCTTCGCGAAAGGGCATGCGGCATTAGTTGCATCTTTGGGCCAACGTGACCTCTCGGCTCTATTCGTAGTGCATTTATGTTATTATAAACTATCTATAAGTAAACTCTCAAACATTTGAGAGCAGTTAACTCAAAAATATCAATGCAATCTCTCTTGCAGTTAGCCATGCATATGTTGCCACCTGACCATTGCTTGTTCCCATCTTTCCAGCACGTTTTTATTCTTCAAATGGAGAAACGATTCTTTTCGGTAGAACGACAATCTAATTATAGCTGACTATAAAGATATTTTCAATCTCAAGGCCCAATCGTAAAAGCGTTTATATAAATTCACCTCAAAAGCACTTGAGCCTTAATTTTGAGAAAATGCTTTCAATTTCGAGCAAACGAAGGTGACTTCTCTATCGAAGTGCTATTGGCATTAAGCAATGAAAGAGTCTACTTTATGCTTGAAATCATCCTCCTCACACTATTGATTACCTCGATTGCTGAGTAGAAGAGACTTTACAGTGCATCAGAGTAGCATCTGATTTATCCGAGCATCACTTCACATTTGCTGATGCCTTCATTCAGTTTATTATTTTTGAGAGATTATTTTACCAGTTTGATTTTCAGGGAATCAGTTTCGATAGTGGATGATTATAGACACAGAAGTTGTCTTTGTTTTTCGATTGATTATTCTAACTTTTTGACATTCGATTCGATTATACTTTCAATCTATCTGATACATTCATATTCTCCTCCATATTTATCATCTTCAACGTTTTTCAGTACTTTTCTTTGCTTTGTTTCAACTTCCTTCATCAAGCAAGTTGTACTTTTAGGAATTACTATAGGTTGTTGACTTCTCTATTCAGTTGACTTTTCATGCGATCAACCATATTGGAGTAAGATGACCCAACTCGATTCGCTATTCCCTGGGTACCTCTGATTTATGTCAAGGCACTATTGATTACTCCTAAAATGCTAGATATCTCTTTGTTGTTGGCCTTCATCAAATATCCATTTACATCTGTTTTCTTCAGTTACTCAACCAAAGGCAAAAGTTATCTCAATTGTCCGAAATTGCTTGTTCCTGCTTTGATCGAAGCTTACTCTTGGTCATTTAAGCGAGATCAGCCAACAAGTTTGATACATTAGGCTCCATCAATCAAATATTCAAATAATTATTAGCACAGTATCACAGCTACAAAATCAGCCTTTCGACATCATAGGACAGGTAATTATCCTTTGGCTCGTGCATGAAAAACTCGTTTGCTTCATTAGATTCACCATCTTCAGGCAAATTTTCACGCTTGTTATCTTCAGACAGTTTTCGGGTCATCGAAGGAGATTCCCTTATTTATTCAAAATTAACACTCATTGCCTTATGCATCTTTTTGGAGCTGACCGCTTTTGTTTCCTTCTTATCTTCATATTGAATTTCAGCTTTGTAACCTTAAAGGAAGTGATAGAATTTGAGACGAGCTTTCTCCTAGGAGTAGAA
>Ga0100402_1005198_pt1 | contig 13421 bp, 5 predicted proteins | sample CryGeyme20150102_FD_80419 | JGI IMG/M metagenome (GOLD analysis project Ga0100402, IMG submission 80419) | Groundwater microbial communities from Crystal Geyser aquifers in Utah, USA - Crystal Geyser metaG 2015-0102 | ecosystem: Environmental > Aquatic > Deep subsurface > Groundwater | place...
CCTGTACGTTCTGCTTCTACTGTTGGTCCTCCTGTTGCAGAATCTTCTGGACACCAATCATCCCAACAGCAACAGCAATTATTGTCTCCAGAAGAAGCATCTATTGGAACAGGAACTGCTTCCAGAGATGACATTGGCAATGACGGCACCGAAACCAGGTATAAACCAACACAACAAGATTGGGAGGCACTTTACAATCGTCACGTAGAAGAATTGGAACGAAAAGATTTGGAAATTGCCATGAAATTGAGTAACGAACCAGCAGCACCAGCGCAGCGACAGCAACAACAACAACAAGACGAATTAGTTGAGATTAGTGATAATGGAACGATTGACGATGCTGCAAGATTGTTGGCTCTTGAGGTTTCTAGGCGAGAGGTAGGCGGTCCGCCAACAACTGATCCTAAAGAGGAAGATATGCTTGCCATGGTATTAGAAATGTCTCGCAATGACTCTTCCGCGGTGATTCCGGTCCCGATTGACGAGAACAAGAATGACGAAGGTACTGGCACGGTCATGTCGGTAGAAACGCCCAACCGACCAAATGAGCCCGCCGCAAATGCAGCACCAAAGGAGTATACGGACTACGACGACGATCCTGAAGTGTTACGGGCCCTGCAATTATCTTGCCAGGAGACTACTATCAACCCTGAATCTTTGGCGCGAGCGGAAGAAGAAGAACTGGAACGTGCATTACAACTTTCAGTGGAAGCAGCGGCACCAGCAGCAGCAGCACCATCTGTGGAAACTTCTGCTCCTGCAACAGATGCCATTACGGAAGAGGAAGAACTTCAACGAATATTGGAATTGTCACAAAAACAACACGAAGAAGAACACCAGCAAAAGAATGAACATTGTAATGGAGAAGATGATGATGAACTTTTGCGAGCTCTTCAAGTGTCGCAACAAGAAGAAGCGGCCATGAGAGAGCACGAACGTGAAACCATGGAACTTGTACTGCGCCTCTCTCGCCAGGAAGCAGAAAAGTAGTTCCAAATGTGAACTTGGACAGTATCAGCAGCTTTGGATGTTTTGGTAGTTTTTTTTTCATTGCATCTACCATCCATATAAACACCACTTGGCGCCAAAGCTCGGATAGGCATGGTACAGAATACAGAATCGGGTTAAAGCACGGCGAACTCAGGCAATTTCCCCCTTCCCGGCGGTGGAATGCATGGCATTCAATACTCCTCGAGGGTTTTACGTTACACACTGTAGAAGCTGCAAGCAGGAAACCTAAAAGAAAACATACGCTAATAGTAATTACTCTAGTAATGATCGAATACGAGTAGTCTAATAGTTTCACATATTTATTATTTCGATCCGTGCAAAGTAGATCAACCACGGCATCATGGCCAAAAATTATTACATGTCCTGTAATTCAACCGGGCGTCCTTCGCAAATCCAATCCCTCATTACCTATGTGGAGTAGTACTCTACTCGGGTAGACTACTAGCTAGTAGGCCTACTACCAGTTACTCTAGCTAGACCTAGTAGTAGCTACTACTACAAGCTAGTAGTACCATGTACTACTAGCTAGTAGTAGTAACTATGTAGTAATAAACATCAGGCCCACACATCCCACAAAAAGCTAGAGTACTACTACTAGCTACTACTAGTAGTAGTAGTAGCTACTACTAGACTACTACTACTATTACTACTGTACTACTACTAGCTACCCTGGTGGTAGCTACTACTACTACTAGTAGCAGTAGTAACTGCTACCGTAGTAGTAGCTAGCTGGTGTAGTCTACTACTAGTAGTATTAGTACTCTTCCATTGGTTGAGCACTGCATCACCAAGCTGATAGCACAACACCGGCTACAACTCTACTACAACGAGGAAAGGTAAGATACACATAAGAGTATATTCTGCTGCAAGACTTGGACCTACTAACGTCCATGTCTTTTGAAAGGCCACGAGATGAATAGTGGATGTGTTTTCCAATCGCCATCCTGTCGGCCGTAAATAATATGACATGCTCCTAGTATGGGTGGGTGGGTGCTTGTTCTGTTGCATAAAAACATCAATAGCAAGAAAAAGAAAAGGTGTCGACAGCATATACGCAGTGTACCGCATGGATACTGCACCAACTTTTTTGTGACGCTTCTTCGCAGAATCATGTGACATAACTTTGTTCTTTGTTCTGTCGTGCAGCCTAATGCAGTGTAGAATATGTCATTCAAATTAATACCAGAACTTATGAAACGAAGTGTGGGAATACGAAAAGATACCGGCGGCAAAATGCAGTACGGACGATCTGGGACTACAAACTCTACGTCGGTTAATTATTTCTCTCGCTGTTCCATATGTACCATCGCAAGACACCAGGACTTATCTTACCGTCGCAACTTGTTTCAAAGGAGATTTTTGACAACATCTAAAAAACAGAAACGACAAGATGGCAAGAAACGTGCCAGGGATCGTCGCCGAGAAAAGGCCGCTGACAGAAATACCAAGATAGATACTGCCGCTCAATCATCCACTGCCACCAAAGAGGAGCGAATTGCCCGCGAGGGTGTGCCCGACCTGAACGAGATAGTATGGTTGGCCCTCTTTCCGCTGCTGGCAGCAGGTGCTGCTACAGCTTTCATTCCTGAATTTCGAGAAACGCTGTTCGGAAGGCATGCTGCGGCCAATACTTTGGATTTGAAAACGAGACCGCTGTCGTTGCCAGGACAAAAGAGAGGTATCATTAAACAAGACGATGAAGATGATGTCGCAACGGAAGCTGAAACTGCATTAGAAGAAGTTGTAATAAAGGAATTGCAACGGGAGGCTGTTGATGGTGACGCTGCTCCTCGAGGCACCGGCGAAAAACGGTGAAGCTAATGTTTCCACATGGTCGTTGTTAAAATGTATTGGGGTTGCTCAACCGTCGAATAGTTGAAAGCGAAATCAATATCAATATCAATAGAATAATTACGGCCATTTCTATGTACTACAGTAATGAAACATTTGCTTCCAGCTTGAGCTCCCGTGTCAAATGTCCCTGCTTGCAACCAGTCCCACTCTGGTTCAACAATGTAGGTATATCGAGTACGCTTTCGAAGCAGTGACTATTATTTTTATGACGAGAAAAGCGTGGGAAAAGTGGCAGGCAACGAAAAAGGAAATACATTTAGGTGGCTCCCTCTTTCCTTCGCCATCCTTGTCATCATGTACTCGCAATTGAATAGTTAGTTTATTGTAGTTGGTTAGTATCGTTTGGACACTGCGCCGCCCAGTGACCCTTCTCCCCACAATTGAAACATCTATCGTTTGGATCAACTGGAGATTTGTTCAGGTTAAAAACGTTGTTAAAGCCTTTCCTTGTGAATGATTTTACCATGGTCCCACGAGTATTATCATCGTCATCATCATAATCGTTATCCAATGCTGCTGCTGTTGCTGTTGCTGCTGTTGCTGCTGCTGTATCTGGTTGCAACAGAACCCTTTTGGAGTTTCCATTGATTTCTGGCATACCAACCAGCACGAGAGGTTCCACTATTTTCTGGTCATTGTTTTGCGGACAATCCACGGCCCAGTGTCCTTTTTGACCGCAACGAAAACAACGATCATTAGTTTTGTCGGTACTCGTTACAACATTGTCTGAAGAAATAATGTGCTTTCGGTTCCTTTTCCGTCGTTTGTTAGTGCTGCTTCCGGTTGTTGCTGCTGTGTTGTATTGAAATGCAGTTTTGGGAGGAAGTGTCATCTCTAATTGTAATCGGACATCCCTGTAGTTGAGATTATTGTAATGCCCCAGGAACCTCGTTAAAGAGTCGAGGTTCTGTTTGGTGTACGGCATGGGATCTGCAAACATTGCTCCTCGAACATTGTTGACTCCGTACTGCAGCATCGCTTCGGCTGTTACTTGCGATTCCAATCCCAGTGCAAACTGGGGTCGGACCCGTCTGTACTGTTGCAATATTCGAATAGGCTTATTCGTTTGGGTCCATACCGATGCCCGTCGTCCTCCTTCTTCCTGCTGATGTTGCAAGTGCTCTCGGAAGCGTTTCCTCTTGTTCCGGGTAGAACCCACGTAGTACTTTCCATTTTCGCATTCTAAAACGTAAATGGTCGATCTTTGTACCAAGGATCGAATCGATTTTCGAAAGTTGAACCAGTATCGTCCTCTTGTCAAGAGAAATGCTCGTTTCTTTATCTCGTTCCAAACGTTACAAACTAGTTCCACGATTAGCCTTGCAACAATAATTATGGTGCTCTTGTTTTTTCGCAAGCTTTGCTCTCGCAGTGGTTCATGGTCGTGTTGATCTTGACCTTGATCTTTACCTATAGCATCATCATCATCACTATCACCATCGTCTGCGAAACCCTTCACATTGTTCGCCAGTTTCAATGCAACACAGCTCCTGCTCCTCCTCATCATCATCTTGTTCTGATGATGACAATTATGAGACCGTATTCTGTGCAATGGATGCCATGGTTCTGGTAGTTGAATGTACTGTTGTCGTTGTTGGTATTGTTGGTAGAGGAAGCAGCTGCCGCTTTCAGAATGAAGCAGTAGAATCTGACAGACTAACAAAACCGGAAGCTTGGTCGATAAGACGGCGCGGTTTGAAAGGACTCCCATCTCTATATATTATTATTTCTTCCCGAGCAGCACCAAAATTAATGAAACAAAACGTCGGCAAGAGAATATTATTTTATTTCTTGGGAGGATTAAGCATTCAAATCTGCCTTCTTCGTCAAATAATGACAATAGTAATAGTAGTAGTAGTAATCTACCTGTAGTAACAATAACAAGTACTCGGAGTATTGGTCTAGCTAGTAGTCTAATAATATTAATAATAATAATAATTTTTATGAACAAACAAACAAAACTAGACTACTAGATTCATGAATCTGATTCTGTCCTCATCCAAACTCAGGAATGATGGATCAACCTCAACTCTGTATAATGTTACGTCACCTATAACGCTTGTTGTAACTCCCCAATTGTACTCTGCTAGCGTACTACCGCCTACTACTAGTAGTAGCTTGCTAGCTAGTACTAGCTACAGTAGTAGCTAGACTAGTACTCTACTAGAGTAGCTACTAGCTAGTAGTAGTAGTAAACAAGACTACTACTACTACTAGCTAGTAGAGTAGCTACTACTACTACTAGCTAGTAGCTACTACTACTACTAGTAGCTACAACAGCCACCATCGTCTTCTGCTACTACTACTAGCTACTCTAGTAGCAGCTACTAGCTAGTGAGTACTCCGAGTAGTAGCTAGTAGTACTACTTCTACTACTCGCTCTACTACTACGAGTACTAAATAGCAGTAGTAGTCTAGCTAGCTAGCTACTAGTAGTCGTAGCTAAGAATAGTACTCTAGCTAGTACTGCTACTACTACTAGTATGCTAAAAGCTACTACTACTAGCTCCCTACTACTCTACTACTAGTTAGACGAGAGTAGTAGCTAGTACTAAAGCTACTACTACTACTACTAGTAGTAGTAGTAGCTAGCTAGTCTACTCTAGCTAGCTAGGAGTAGTCCAATAGGTCACACACATTCTGATCATAGTAGAGTGTATTGACTTGGTTTACTACTCAACACTCGCAAGTAGTAGTAGTAGTTATCTATAATAGTAAAGCAAGAACGTCGCCGAAACCGCGCAATAAAAGTAAGTTCCTTCTACTTGCTGCCAATCACGTTGCAACTCCAAAAACAACCAGAAGTTGGATCATTCAATCCAATTCCAGTGTAGCAACGAACGCCTCTCCTCCAAAATTAGTCGAAGATTCATCATCATCGTCATCGACGTCGTCAGCGGCATGATCGGAGGTAGCGCTGATGTTACATTGATCTTCTCCTTGGGGGAAGAATAATGCGGAATTGAAAGATTCAAATTCAGATACAGCAGTGTTCGTGTTAATTCTGCAATTGCACTGCGCATGCACGGCACTGTTTGCGCTGTTGTTGTTGCTGCTGCTATTGTAGTTGTTGTTCTTGTTATCGGACCGTCGAGACTTGTAGGCAGATGCAATGGCACGTCCAATAGATGTCTTAGGACGATTGCTGCAAGAAGAGGAGGAAATGGAGCAGGACTGGCCAATACTGTTTTTGGAGGCTGTGGCGGCGGGGGTGGAGGACGATGCACCATGTCTCTGGTAGCGGGTATTGGGGGGAGAATCACTTAAACGCTTGATGCGAGCTGCCTTCAGGACTCTCAATCGTGCCATCAATGCTGCATGTTTGCACACAACTGAGGCGAGTCGTCCATTAGGCTGGGATTCACTGTGGACTTGATCACCAGCTGTTTCGGCAGTAGTTGTAGTAGTAGTAGTACTGTAGTTGAAAGAATGCCGAGATACATGATTTGGAGGTGTTGCCTTTTTTCGAAAGGATTGGACGTGCGCAGCATTGCTGTGCTTTCTTTGTCGAATATAGTCATGAGAGCCTGGGTGGGTGCGGGAAAACATGCTGCTCTGTGAGACCCTTGCCGGAGGTTGACGACCAAAGAAATCATCCTCCGTTGAGGACAGAAAAAGAGTTTTCGATTCTTCGGCCAACGGCACAGAAAATTCGTCAGATGCAAACAAATGCAGAGCAGGATCAGAAAAGGGGTCAGAGTCCCAAATATCATCAGCTTGCTTAAATTCGTCTGCGGAGCGAGGAGAGGATGCCAACTTGGATCGTTTCAACAGCCATGGATCGTCGTCCAATTGTTTACCTGCCGTTGGAAAGGCTGGAATCTGGCCACAGTCAACTTCTTGATATCCCTGAGAGACCTTTGATGCCGTACCATGCGAGCCTTTGTTTCGTAGATTATTGATGGTAGGAGTGATGGCACGTTGGTTGGGTGTAATGGGCCTGGACGAAAATATAGCCCTAGACGAAGACTTTGGAGTTACTGAACCAGAATTTGGCGTTACCGATCGAGAGGTGGGTGTCACCGGGCGAAATCCAGGATCAAAGTTTCTTGGAGGGGTGCTTGACGGCGACGTTGCGGAGGTACTTCTAGAATGGAAACTTTTTGGAGTGTCCATATTTAGAAAAGCTTTCCCATGTGATCTAGGCGCTGTTCTTAAGGCCTCAGAGCCTTCCCGTTGGGGCGAACGGGCCGCCAGCATAGATTTGGCATACTGCCTTGCATGCGAATACTTTTGAGATCTTGGCGATTTGCTTGGTGAGCAGCCCAAATGGTTGATTGCTGTGCTGGATGTGGGGGATACCTTGGCGGGAACTTCTGCAACATGAATCGAGGTGTTGGGCTGATGTTCAAATCGCAACTCAGCTGGGTCGTGCGACTGGCCGATAGATGAAGCAGCTAGAAATCCATCCCTCTTGTCAGCGCTGCCATCCACATCAGACGGAAGGGGATTAGACGACCAAAACGTCTCGTTCTCAAATGGCTTCCATTTTTGTGTTATGTCATTCTCCAACCCGAAAAAATCATCTTCTTTCGTAAAATATTTTAATGGAAAGGTAGCCTCTACTTGACCAGGGTCCCAACCGTTCTCCTTCTTCTTATCAGATTCCTGTGGACCTTCTCCTGAAGAAATGTCGTTGCTGGTGGTGCAATGACCCAGCAAAGCTGACGTTTCCCACATTGTAGACATTTGATTTCTTGACTCCAAGCTCATATCATCAGAGAGTTTTTTCGTGGTACTACAGATAAGTGGCGTAGCTGCTTCTGTCTGCTGGCTCGAAGAAGCCTCAGAACGCTTAGCTTCAAGATCAATCTCAACAGTTTTCGCGCTAGTCGAGGTATCGTCGGCAGTTGATTCGTCATCCACTTTGCCTTCCAAATAAGTCGGGTTTGTTAATTGAGAAACATCGGCGATGGAGAGATCAAGAGTTACACCATCGGAAAACTCGCCCTCGCTTGCCGTAACAGTGTCTTTATCGCCATTCTGTCGCCTCCTAGCATTACTTCTGGATGATCTGGAATGCGGGCTAAAGTCTTTTGGCAGATAATCCACCTTATCGATTCCGTTCATTCTTCTCGGTTCCGATTGAATCCGCAGTCGGGGTGGAGAAATGATCTTCACGGAGGACGATGCACTTGAAGCCGTTGCCTGTGGCTTGCTCAAGATGGCATCGGTGTCTCGCTGACTCTTTGCGGGATCGGCAATGTCGGAATTGAAGGAGAAAGGTTTCTTGTTGTTGGAAACCTTGACTATCGCATCGTCCAAAGTGGCCTTGATTGCGGCTGCATGGATTTCAACGTTTGCTGCATCCTTTCCTACAGAAGATAAAGGACTCGGTTCCTTGGCAACAACTATGTTATCAACGTCTGCGGTTGTCTTGCTCTGTGTAGGTCCTTCGACTGAATCATGCTCCTCGAAGCTGAGATTACCTATTTCATCCGCCTCTGTAGCTCCATTGCTTTCCATAACATTCACTGGTGCTTCAGAATTACAAACTGCAAGATCACTCTCGCAGGATACATCATTTGATTTCTTTTTCTCAAACATTCTTGCACGATCGGCAACCGATGGGACTTGCTTGCAGCCGTCCGCGCCAAGAGGGAGATTCGGCCTAAAAGTTTGGTTACGCCTAATCTTGTTAGCGTTATTGTCTGAAAACTTGCTCCATGCTTCTTTGAGCTCGGCATTTCCAGTCTCAAAGTTCCTTGCGGATGGCGGCCTCTTATTTTCAAACATAGCCCGCATCTTGGTGACAGCAGTATTAGATTTCTGTTTTTCAGTTGCCTCAAAGGCTTCGCGAAGACTTTTGACACTGCCGGTGTCGTCGTCATCATCGCCATAGCATGCTTGGTTCCTCGCCTCAAAGGTTGACCTGATACTCTGAACGTCAACACTTTTACCATCACTGTGCTTGTCTGCTGTTTCGTCAGCCTCTTTCGCTAGATGAACATTAAGTAACAAGGTAAGTCGAGACGTTGTCGTGTTTTCTCTTTCATCGAGCGAATATTGTTTGCCACGCCTTCTACTAGCCTTTTCAAACGCTTCAAAAGCAGCACGAAAAGCCCCTTTTGGACGGGTTGACTCTTTGGTGAGTATGCCCTGTGATTCGCTTTTAGATCGTCTCGGCAGAGAGCTTGTTGATTTCTCTGGGCTTTCGGGATGGGCACCAATTTCAACTTGCCTCGATGAGACTGTGCACTCATCTTCTGTGTCATCCTTTCTTGCGCTCCCCCCGAATCGACGCTGCCCAAGAGCAGGGCCGCTTATGCTTCGCCTGGGTATCCCTTCGACTCCTCTGGTGGGTGATTCTGACGCAAGATTGGGCTCAGTCGGTTCAGTTCCGTGTCGTTGAGGTGATGGAGGTGGCTTACCGGCAGAATGGCCACACGGCTCCTTTTTCGTTGTTTGCAACTCGGCAACGAGAGCTTCATTTTCTGTCACTTGAAACTCTGTTATCCTTGCAGCTGGAGACGACAAATTCAAACTGGTAGTATTGATCGGGTCGTCCAGCGCAACAGATGATATCATAGTTGAATTTGCCTGTGACATGGATGGCTGGGTGCAAAAAATGGGGTCGGCGGATAACATACTGTTCATCGGCCGGATATCGCCTTGTCTCCATATGTCCGGTGAACTGAAATTTTGAATCGGGTGTTGGTCTGTTACTTGGCCGGCGCTTTTTTTCTGCGCTGGGGGTTCATCAGATGTCGGCGCCCTGCGATTGATATTGTTCCTGACTAGCTTTTGCTCTAACTTTGTGCTAGGTGCTGCAACACGAGAGCAAAAATCGAGTCGATCCTGGGAGAAAAGCGGTAACAATGGTGTATCTTTTTCGGATGAGAAATTGAGACCGTCGTCTGACAGCGGAAGGGGAGTCCACCCGCTGGATTCCGAGATAATCGATTTGTCTGGATCTGTCTTCTGTCCTGTTGCTTCAAAGCTGGCACGATAGTTCATCCTTGGTTGGAGCTGCACTTGGGGCGGCTTGGCCGTTTTTAAAGGGTTCGATGCACAATGACTTTTCGTGGTATCATCTTTCTTAGAAGTGCCTAGCTTCGGAACGCTTGCTGCTTCATTTTGAAGTGCTTTCTTAGATCTGACTAGAGTATTTTTCTCGGCGCGGAGATTGATACCAATGCCTGAGGAATCGCTGTCGTCCACCAAACCAATAACTCCGCCGTCTGTGTTATTGCTTCCAAACGATAGCTCCTCTTTTTTGTCACGACCCAAATCCTTGTTTCCTTCAATCCGGCCACTAGCTCGAGATCGATGTTGAGGCTGCTCAGATAGAAGCGGAGACTGCGGATAAGCTACGACAGGTTTGAAAGTCTGGGAAGGACCCGATGAAGCGGCCGTTGGATTCGATGAGGTCTGGACAGCGGCGCATGATAATACAGTGCCAGCATTGGCATTTTCCACGCTCCACAAACGATTCGGATCTCCCCCCTTAACAGAAATAGGTGCATTATCGACAATCGGATTAAGCAGCGTCATAGGAGAGAGTCTTGAGGAGGACTCGTCGTTGGTGCTGTTATTTGAACTGTTGCTGAAAAGACTCTTTGTGTCTAGTTGAGTCTGGAAGTTGGGACTGTGGCGAACATAGGCGCCAGTAGGACTACCTCTTGTTTTGTTCGTGCGCAAGTGCTGGTTCAATGGACATGGGGTATTATGATTTCCCCCTTGTTGAGACCCCTTAGGAGAAGAGTACGGCCCTGTTGCTTGACTCGAATGTAACAAATACGAGGTCGTCGGATTGTGCCTCCCTGCGTACGCAGAGTGGGCTGCAGCTGAGTATTCACCATTTTCCTGCGTTTTATTCCATCCATTTCGATTGGATGTCCGGCGCGTATTCGTTCTTTCCAAAGGCACTGGTCCAAATAGGAGTAGTTCTTCTTCTGTCATTTCAGGATAGGAAGACTCCATATTTTCTTGCGACCGCCCAACATCAGAATCTTGTTTCTTCTCTTCGGCCAGATACGCATGCTGATAGTCGCGACTGTAATCGCCGCAGGATAATGGAGTAACCACTGCAGAAACTTTCTTCTTTTTCCAAACGGCATGATCTTGTGGATCCATTATATATTTCCTATCGCAAGCTCTATTGGTCATGACCTCCGTAGGAGCCCCTGCTGCAGAAAGAATATCCACAACATCCGATGCCACTGATTTTTGGGAAGAGACGTGCTGATGCGACGATTTGCCTTGCAAAACCAATTCAACGCTTGGTTCCATTGTGGCGTCTGGTTGTGATAGCAAATGCTGAGGCTTCGGAGCTGTCTGAGGTAAGACAGAAACGGAGGAAGAACCTAGTGTATCACCCGCATTATTTTCTGTAAGCGACAAGGAGGATGCCGCGGCGCCGCCTTGTCTACGCTTGCTGTCGGAATTTTGAAGGGCAATTTTCGTTGAAGGAAAAATGTTGAAAAACTTGGGAGCCTTTGTGTTCTTTTGTTGTTGCTGCTGCTGCTTTTGTTGGTACATAACAGGCGATCTAGAAGGAGTCGCTCGACTATTGTTACGACTGGAAGGGGAAGCTGAGGTTGCCATGGAGTAGGATAAGTCGCCTACTGTAGTGGCCGTCGCGAGGGATGGCGAATACTGGACTCTAGGCTCTTCCGAAGCAAAAGGCGATGGTCCGGTTATGAATGGGAATCTCCTCGATTCTCGTTTGGTTGGAGTCTTAGGAGCCTCCGTGGGTGTGGACGGTGTGAGTTTGGGTTTGATCTCAGGCTGAGCTTGGAATTTCAGCGTAATTATGTCGGAATATTTACGCTCGTGCTGACCACTTCTACTTCTCACCGTGGTACTTCGAGTAGTAGTGGTTTTAAGGGCTGGATCTTTCCTCGCTGCAGCTCCCAACGGAGATAAGGTTTGATTATCTAGTTCCCCACACGCCCCTACAGCACCAGCCCCAATGGCAGCTAAATACCGCCCTGCAATTGAACTAGTCCCGCTTCTATGGGCTCTCGAATGTCCTCCCATTATTCTGTTATTCAAGCTATAGAAATGGTCGGCGCTTTACGGTCGGGATTTTGTTTTGCTTTGCTGTGGGTGGATGGGTGGATGGATAGGTGCGAGTTCAATGAAATAATGATGAATCAAATTATTTAATCCTTCGAGCACCTCTGGTTTAGTACTGCCTATGGTTTTGTCTCCTCTCTTTATCTGTCCAAAATCTTGTTTTCATGTGTGTTTCCTTGTTTTGTCATCGTCTGTGGATCAGCCAAAATCCCAGTGCACGATATCAGATGGCGTTTCAATTACTCAGTAATTACTGTACCAAGTACTCGAGTATTAGATCTTCAGGTATGATGAAAGCATTTGCGATTCAACCGAGTCACTGTGAAAAACAAGTACATGTGTTCCGACGCCGGCAGCGGCATTGGAGGCGCACCTAATAGAGTTAAAGTTTCCAAGTCGTGATGAAAGTGGTTGGAAAAACGATAGGAGTCTTGCTTCCCTAGTAGTAGGCGACCACTACTAGTAGTAGTGACGCGGACCGAAGTCCAATACCTTCTACATGTTCACAACGAAAGGAAGCTAGGCAGAACAGATAATTGCTTTCTCTTCTACTTTCAGGCAGAATGGGTTACGGAGCTTTTGCTTTGCTAGTAGTTGGCAGTTGCTCCGCAAGTACTGAATACTGGTGCTGATCGTGGTGCTCTATAGGCGGCGGCGGTGGCGGTGGCGCTAGGCAGTTGAATCGCAATGAAAATTTGGATTTCCTGCTCGTCACTCGAAAAAGAAGCAAAGAACAGCACACGAAAACCAGTGACTATTGGTACAGAGTACTTCTCCTGAAAGAAACTGCCGTAGACTACGCATTGTTTTGGTGGGCGGGAGCAATGATTATGCACAATCTGACTCTGATAAAAACTGTGCTGATCATAATACTACTACTAACTACTAGTGGTACTCTATTGATGTGGTGTCAAATCGAGCACAATATTATAGTACCAGGTGCAGTCGAAGAAAGTGTGAATTGGTTAAGCGCTACCTGGTACTACTAGAGAGAATACTGGCCGCAGACCAGTAGCCTGCTATCTACAGTAGTACGAGTAGTCTACTCGTAGAGATTTCTTCAACGAATGCTCGGAATGATAGAAAGCTTTACTACTAGTACTCTAGTAGTAGTAGTCTACTTCTTACTACGGTACGTACCTGGTACCAGGTACCGTAGTTAGTACTCGAGAACTTAACAGTGCTGCTATTTGGAATAGTAGTACGCGTACCTGGTACTACTGTACTTGAATAAAGCAGCAGGCAACTAGTAGTAGTAGTCTAGTAGCTAGTCGAATAGTAGTACTCTCTAGCTACTAGTACTACTAGAGTAGTAGTAGTAGTAGTAGTAGTCCTCTACTACCGTAGTAGGTCGCACCCCCACCAGCCATGTAGGAGGAGTAGACTACCAGGTACTACTACTACTACTACTACTACTACTACCACTACTGCTACTACTACTACTACTACTACTACTACTACTACTACTACTACTACTACTACTACTACTACTACTACTACTACTACTACTACTACTACTACTACTACTACTACTA
>Ga0100402_1005200_pt1 | contig 13417 bp, 21 predicted proteins | sample CryGeyme20150102_FD_80419 | JGI IMG/M metagenome (GOLD analysis project Ga0100402, IMG submission 80419) | Groundwater microbial communities from Crystal Geyser aquifers in Utah, USA - Crystal Geyser metaG 2015-0102 | ecosystem: Environmental > Aquatic > Deep subsurface > Groundwater | place...
ATGAAAAGTCTTAATGAGTTATTATTAGACTTAGACAAGTTACTTATTGATAATTCTTATAAATTTGTAGATTCACTAAATGATAAATATAAGCTTGATACTCTTAAGAAGATACAAAAACTAGCGGAAATAGTAAATGATTCTAAAAATTTAAGAAATATATTAAAATTGAAAACCTACTTTGAAAAGATTAATAAATCTTTTATAGAAGCAAGTTTATTTTCAATAACTGATGTAAAAAGGATAATCGAAACAATAAAAAGTAATTTTGATGATTTGTACGAAAATAGTAAAGATGAAATGTCTAAGTTTTTCGTAAAGTTGTATATTAAATTACAAAATATTAAAATTACAAACACATTATTAAAGCCGTTCTATATAGAAGTAGCTGGTAAGAATAGTTTAGATAAGGTCTGCCAAAAGTTTAATATAATCAATAACTTTTATATTGATAATTTCTTGTTGAAAATGATATTAACTTACAAGCATAATACGTTAAATGTTGAAAATATAATAATTATAAAGTTTGTGAATAGATTCTTGTTTTATTATCTAAAAATAACATGGAAGGTATATAATATTCTAACATATTTATTTACATATTATTTATAAAATTATATAGAAATTGGAACTATGGAAAAAGACTATAGATGACGATACTATGATAATCAGTGTTAACTTAGAGTCTGAAAAGGATAAAGAAAGTTCTATGAAGACTTTCGTTAAGAACCTTTATTTTAGTGTACGAATTGAAGATTCTTATTTATACATCAAGTTAAAAAAGGATTTTCTACCTCTTCCAAAGAAAATAGATGAATTCCTTGATCAATTTAAAGATATAGATTTTGAAAAAATGTTTAAGTTTATTAACTCAAGCGAAAATTCTTATTATGATTTTTTCGAAAGTAAGAAAAAGAAAAAGAATATAGTAAATCTAAAAGAGAGTGATTTTGTAAATAATAATACTTTAAATAATTAATAAATTTTAAATATTTAGAGATACAGTGGTTATTTAGCATTTAATAATAACAGTACAGAAAGTAACTTTAGAAATATGGTTATAATTGGTCTATCAAGGACGGTACCACCAACAAAACCTAAAGAAGAAGTAAAGTATTTTAAATCGATTGAAACTTCAAGCAAAGGTAATTTAACATTAATAAATATAAACCTTATACAATTACTTACTAATTACTAATAGACAAAACATTTGACGATGCAACCCAACTCAAACAAACGAATCTTACTACATACTTCTCACGAAAATTAAAACTAAAGAAAGGCGATTATTACATCTTCAAAACAGGATTTAGTGTAATAAGTGACTGCTATATAAACTTCGATGTTGATTTTGAATACCTAACAAATAAACGCTTTTTCTTTATATTAACTACAAATTATGGCAAAAAGAAATCAATCATATTTGAATTAGTAAAGCTAACTGATTTTTTCCAACTTAAAGTTATGTCTTTATCAGGATCAAGAGGTGCAAATTTATACAAAGCGTCATATAATTACAAAAAAGCACGTAGCAAAACAGTCTATACAATTTCTATATCAAAATCTTATGAAAGTTTAAGATTTAATATAAACGGAGTAAAGGACGCTGATATATATTTCAATTTTAAAGGTTATATTTATCTTGAATTTGATTTTATTATGAGCAGTGACTTTAAAGATACACTTAAATTTCTTTATTTATCTGATACTAAGAGCCTATTAGACCAAATTAAAGAAAGAGATTTTAAAGATTCAAAAGATTCAAAAATGACAAAAGCATCAGATAAAGGATTGTTATCGCAATCAAATTGTTCATTTGAAAGATTTAATAAGTATAAGACATATAAGTGTAACTTGTTTGATAATAATATTTGTAAAGTAAGTAGAAGAAGATATAATGATAGTGATATCCATATTAATTCATTAATATATTTATATTAACATTTACTCATTAACCTATTAATATTTAGATTATGTATTGTAAGGAATGCTGTACGAAAAAACTTAAACAGAAAGATTACCAAAGATATAAAAGTTGTTACGATAGTTGCTTTAAAATTAATATAGAAAAAATTGAAATGTAACTATAAATTATAAGTTAAGTATAAGTTATAATATAAATTACCTATTAAAATACATTAAATTTATATTACTTTTATTACATTTATATTACCGTAATCATAATAAATATATTTAACTATAATAATACATTAACTATTTAGTTATTAACTTAACATATTAAACACAATTTAATAAAATTTAATATATAATTTTATATTATTTCTAAAATGCAAAAAGAAATTGAAAAAGAAGAAGAAATAATTATTGACACAATGGAAACAGGAGAACAAATGAAAGACCAAATGATTGACAATATCGATATTGATCAACTAATGAATGAATCTTCAAAAAAAACTTTTAAATTAGAATATAGACGAGTTATGATCCCTACTAATAGATTAAAACCCCTAAAAGAAAATTGGCCTACAATAATTAAAGCTTTAGTTGAGCATATGAAAATTGAAGTAAAAATGAACACTAAGACTAAATGTGTTGAAATGAGAAATTCTGATAAAACAGAAAATCCATCGGCATTACAAAAGTCAGAAGAATTTTTAAAGGCCTTTGTTACTGGTTTTGATTTACAAGATGCAATTGCTATGTTACGATTAGAAGATTTATATTTAGAAACATTTGAGGTAAAAGATGTAAAAAATTTAACCGGTGATCACTTATCCAGATGTATTGGAAGAATATGCGGAGAAAAAGGAAAGACAAAATATGCAATTGAGAACTCAACAAGAACAAGAATTATTGTAGCAGACTCGAAAATAAGTCTGTTAGGTTCATACACAAATATCGGATTAGCTAGAAACGCAATATGCTCTTTAATTTTAGGAGCTCCACCAGGCAAGGTTTATTCACAACTTAGAATAATTGGAAAAAGAGTAAATGAAAAAATATAATGGAATCTGCATAGAAGAATATTTAAAGTATAGAATAATAAATAATGATTAGGCATATTTAACGTCTTGTTTCTATAGAATTATAAATTATAAAATGCATTAAAACATATAAAACGTATTTTAATTTGATGCTTTTATTATATAAAGTATAATTGTTTATGTAGTAATATAATATGAGGAATAATTTAATTATATTGTTCATATAGATTGTAATTGAAAATATTTACTTTTATTTAATAATCAATTCAATTTATTTTTATTATGGAACCCCTTTTAATAATTGAAGAAAATGAAGAAGAAACTTATAATAACATGATTAAAAGAATAAAACTCAAAAGACAAACTAAATTAATATGCACCTTAGACGAAAACTGGAATAACACTGATAAAATAGCTAAATTATTAAACTACGGAGTTGATTGTATAGAGATTTATAGCGAAGTAGACGATACAGTAAAGCAAGAAATGATAAGCAAAATACGTAGTTTTGCAAAGAAGAATAAGCAAATCATCCCAATTATGTATACACTAAGTTACTATCATGTATACATCAGCAAGATACTTAATAACGAAAAAGAAATTAATTTTACACAAAACTCTGTTCTCTATATTACTAATGACATAGATGAGATAAAAGAAAAAATTCATAATATGAATGTTCAAATAAGTGAAGATATTCCTACTGTTGATTATACCATAATTTCAATCGAACCTCAACTTATATTTAATAATTTCAGTGATACAGACATTATTCATATTAACTTTGGAGATATAAGTTTTAAAATTAGTGAAATTTCAGAATCGTATTTAAAATGCATTGCTTTAAATCCAGGCAAAATAATAAAAGGAAACATGATTTCATTGTAATATTACATTTATATCAATAATTTTATACTATTAAATCTTTATTTATCTTTATTTCTTATTTCTTAATTTCTTATTAATTTTTAGTGAAGGAAAGGAAATCTTTAAAGATAAACTAGTAGAAGAAGACGAAAAGAAACTATTTGATCAACTTGACATTGCTGTCAAACTCAAAGTAGAGTTTATTGTAATTTCAATAATTAAAGATCCTGTTTACGAAATAAAGTAAATAAACTATATATAACATTCTAAATAATTTTCGAACTCCTTTAGGAAAATCAAAGAAATGATCGAAAAGAGAAATGCAAATATAGGTGTTATTATAAGAATCGATAATATGGCATCTTACGATATCGACTCTTACGCTGAATATGCTGACGCTATTTATTTTTATAGAATGATTTTTAAATTTAATGAATCATTATCTAAAATATGTTTCTATCAAAAGTCTATTACAAGTAAATGTAATAGTTTAGGTAAGGATTTAATATTTTTAAACTAATAATTATATATAAATACATATAATTGTATAAAAAATATAGGAATTCCAATTATAATCGCAGGAATATTTCTTGATACTATGAGGACACTACCAAATCCTATAAGAGCAGAAATATCAGATATTTATAATACTATATTACAAGGAATTGACAGTATATTATTAAATTTAGAGATAGTCTTAGGAATATATCCTTTCGAAGTAATTGAAACTATAAGTAAATAAAATATGTAAATAACCATAATAGATGAAATATGTTCTTCTAGTGAAAAACGAGTAGATTATTCAAGTATGTTTTATGAAATACTAAACAAAACAAAGAAACCAATGAAGGTTTTGGAGGCAATAGCAAGTAGGTATATTTCAATGTTTATCATATAAATTTATTATTATTACTTAGCACTGTGAAGACTTCTTTTAATTTACAATCACCTGTTATTGTTTGTGTGTCTCCTAGAGGAAGTGCTAGTAAGTATGTCGCCAAATTTAGGTAAGAATATATTAGTAATACTTAATAGACCTTATTGTCCTATAATAAATATTACAACTAATGAAACTATTGCAAAATTAAACTGTATTATTAGAGGAACTTATCCTATATTATATAAAGATGTTTCTAATAATGAAAAAATAATAAATTTTGCAAATGACTTTTTGTTAAATAATCAAATAATAAATAAGAAAGCTTCGTTTATTTATTTGTCTGGACTCCAAGAATCAAATAATGGAACTACAGAACAGATGAGAGTAATAAATATTGGAGATTATTACAAATTTAAAAAGGAAGAGGAAAAGGATAAGATTAATAGGTCAATGGAATTATGATTTGTATTATTTTATTTTATTTTAATTAGATCATTTTTTCTGTTAAATTCGAAGTAAATTGTAAAAAATGCTATTTAATAGTTATTATTTATGTAATAATTATTAAATTATTAATATTATTTTTATTATTAATATTATTCATTAATTATAAATTCTAATAATGAAGCAAATTATTGTTTTATTTCAGATAATATTTCTCATTTTTAACTTCTCTATAGTTTCATCAGATGCTGTTTGTGATGAAGAACTCTTAATACTAGAATTAAAACAAGATTTAGAAGATAATGGAATTTTAGATTGTTTAAGGTAATTATACATAAATTATTCATAATAATATTTTACTTCTGTTCAGAATTATAAAACCACCAAGTGGAATAATAGAATCTGTTGAACAAAAGAATAAAAGACTAGAAGCACAATGGGATACATCATGCTCATTTGAAGCAAGTTATGATTGGTTTACTCCCTTAAAGAAAAATTTCGGAATAACAACATTAGTAAATGAAGTTGGAGAGCCTGTTGATTATAATTTACCTGATCATGCTGATATGTGCGAAATAATAAGGTAAACAAATTTAACAAATATAACATAAACATATAAACAATATAAACATATATATTCTTTATAATCAATAATTTATATTAATCATTTATATTAATCATTTATATTAAAGAGCTGCTGTTAATTATGGATCATTTTCACCTATTACTACTGATGTTACTAATATTCCATTTGAAATACTTAATTATATTTCATGTCCAGGTGAAGAAGGTGAAAGCAGAATTTGTGCTGTAAACGGAATATCATATTTTAAAAACGATGCATGGACTATTATTTTAGAAGGAATGAATATTACAGTAAGGAGACTATAATATCTTTAATTTATTATCAACATATAAAATACTTTTACTTTACTTTATTGATAATATTAAATTATACTTATTTTAGATTGATAACAAACCTCAATTTAGAAAAATTAACGATTTAACAACACAATATGGAGGAGAAACTGCTGATGCCGGAGATCCAATTGATAGAACAGAAGTAGGAGCAATTAAAAAGATAAAACCAACAGGAAATACAGAATTCGAAAGATTAGTTTCAGACGCAAAGGATACTAGTATCACTGTAAATATAATTAATAATGACAATATTCATATAATTTACATATATAACAAACACTAATTCTAATATTCTAATAGGATGATAGCCCACCAAGAGATCCTTTAAAACGAGCATCAACTTACTATACTTTATATAAAAAAGAATTTATTAAACCAAACGAAGGATGGCTTGATTACAAAAGTGGTGCAGTTGATTTTAAATCAAAATACGATTTATTTGCTATTACTTACTCTATGATTAATGGATTTGCAACAAAATGGAGATTAGCCACAAGACTTGTAATGGACGACACTCCTCAAATTAGTTCAAGAACTATTCAAGGTTACCTCGATCATCCTGCAACAACAACTGGATTTGTTTCTCAATTAGAGTACGGAACTCATAAAGTAGCCACTCAATATAAAACTTCTACTAAATTCTCAATTGATGTTGAGCATCAAGACGATGAAAGTATATCTACAGGAGTTGTCTTAATACCACATAAAGATCTTTATTTGAAGAAAATTATTAATACAAGTGATTTCCAACTATTTAATGATAATACTTGGGCTGACTTCCAATCATTAGTCGAAACTAAAACTTTAGAGAAAACATGTAAAGTATTAATTATGTACAATCTTTCATTACCTGGAATGCAATCCCATATTGTAACAAGAGTTGATATTAATACTACACCAATAAGTGTAAGTTAAAATATTAAACATTAAATATAAAATTTATAAAGGAATCACGTTCTATCGCTGGCGACTCGATGTATTGGGGAATCCATAATGCTTTTGTATATGAATTTAAAGCTGATGTAGAATATACAGTAAAAGTGAAATATAGAACTCCATACCCTTCAAAAGCCAATCCAAGAGGGAATGACTGGGAATCACAATCATTAATGCTTTTACAACTCCCAGGTATAAAGTCGTTCATCTTTTATAAAAACGCATTTAATTTACTTATAATAAACATAATTAACAATAACAAATTTTACTTACTTTACTTACTTACTAATTATAGACTGGACCAAATTCAGTAAGATTTCTGAAACAAAACCATTCAAATTAAATTGTGACGGTAGTTGGACAGCATTCCCAACGATGACCAAAACTTTAGAAATCGAATCTTCTCAATTACATTTATTTATATATAATGTTGTACTTCCATTAAACAATAAAAAAATGTCTGTAGCTATATTCTTAGATAACTTAATTGAAGTAAATATAACATATTAATAATTTCAGAAAAGATCAATGATGGTTTATAGTTCTACATTATATTTTAAAGCATTAGGATATTTCCCAATTAGTTTAGATAAAGGTAGATATCTTATAGAACTCAAATATAAAATTGTAAGTCAAAATAGTGAAAGTTGTGTTTCGTTTAAACCAGAAACAGATTGGCAGAATATTTCTTTAGATATAGTAAATCTTAATTAAATAATTGAAATATATTACGATATAATATACTCTTTTTAAGTAATAATATATTTAATCTTATTTTATCGTGTTTAATCTTATTTGATTTATTTTGTAGTATATTATAGTATTAATTGTATTTATTGTATTTTATTTACTATACGTAATATTAAATTTATTGTTGAATTTTCGTAATTATATTTATTATTATTTAATTAATTATGCCTTAATTAATAATTCAATATTTATTCATTAATATATAAATTTTAATGAATCGTGCTAAGTGTCCATTGCAGAATATTACTGAAATACTATTAGACAATAAAGTTAAAGATAACACTGATAATAATATAATCATGCCTAATATGAACGCAGTAAATTCACAGTTTATTGACCATTTACTTATTGTAAGAATTATTAATTATTAATATAATATAACATAATTATGTATGTTATAAACAATACAAATTCAACTTTAACTTTAGAATGATAACGATTCAACATTTGAAGTTCTCGGAATAATTGGAATAATGATTTTTATTCTACTCCAGTTAAGCTATCAACAGAAAAAATACTACATCCCAAAATTATTAAGTATTTCTTGGATAATCATATCATACAAAATATACTTAGAGAATACTTATTTTAATGATATCCTTAACAATAAAATAAACACAATAAGCGGTATTTTAGCATTAATCACTGGTTTTATGCTTTTTATGAATCTTAATAATTTATACACATTAAAAGATAGTATAATGAAAAATAGCTTCTTCACTAATTGTAAAATACTTATAAACTTAATTTTGTTTAATTATTCGTTTAATGCTTTTGATGTTGAGAAAGTAAGCTCGTTTAATTTAATTGCTGATTCTTCAACACAAACAGTTCTAAATTACATTTTTATTAGCTTTAATACATTACCTTTATTGTTGAACTATTTTGTCAAGAAGAGAATATTTAAGATTCCATTTATTTTGTATCCTAGTCCAATTTCACTTTCTACTATGACGATTTTCTTTTGTTTTTTTAGAAATTCATTCATTGACAATAAGTATATTTTCATTTTAGAAATTTGTTGCTATTTGTTTACAATCTTAAATATTATTTCAGATGTTATTGTATGGAATGTATTCACTTATGAACATATATTTTTCATCGTTTTGAATTTATTTAATTTATTGTTTATCTACTTTAATTCTCAAAGTGCATTAAGTAAGGATTAATATTAATAATATAATTAGGTCCAATTATTCCTCCTTCTGTACACGAAGCTAACTTCGCAAAGGATGTTGTAAACGCAGTCAATATATACAAATTAGTTATCATCAGCCGCCCATTAGGCGACGGGGGTATACAAGGTTTCCTTGATTGTGACTTTTTCATAGATAAGCTAGGTGAGATTGCAAATTCATTTTATTTGCTTAGTGCAAATACAATTGAGTTTATTAAGGAACTTGATGTAAGAAAAGTGTTTGTAGATCCAAAACATATTCATTACATTTATAGATTAAAAAGCAATTGTACTTAAATAGATAGAAATTTATTTTTATATAACTTTAATTTATATACTTATATACTTATATTTTTATAGACTTATAGACTTGTAATTAAATTTATAGTTATTTAGTATATTATTAATTTTTATTTTATATATGTATTATATATTTAATTAGTTGAACTTTTTCAATATAATTAATAGCAATACTTATATTAACACTTTGCTAAACTTGCCAATTTTTCATTTACTATCATAAAGTAATGATATTTTGCGCATATTCCTTTAAAACTTTCTTGAAATGTATTAAAATCAATTCTTTTTGATAAAAAGTCATTGATAACTTTGTCCTTTGGTTTTTTTACATCTTCTTCTATAAACTTTCTAATTTCATTTTGCAGAGATTCAATTGTGAATTTCTTTACATAAATAATTAATTAACATCAATATATAACATATATTAACTTATTAACTTACATTATCTAAATTCATTTTTTCTTGTGATAATTGACGTAATTGATTTGCCTTTTCCTCATAAGCAGGTTGAAATTTAGAAAGTACTCCTTTAATATTGTCATATTGAGCTTTGACTTTTTCCAATTTTTCTAATATTTTAATAAGATTTAATAAGATTAAATAATTTTTAGTAATATTTTCTTTATCTTACCTGCAACAAGATTAGTTTCATTTGTTAAACCATTCGTTGACGCAGAAAACTTTTTTGTATAATCATTTATAAATTCTTCTTGATTGAAATTAATGTAAATTAGCTCTTCGATGCTTTTCGATTCAAGTTCTTTTTTTATATCCACAGAAATTTCGTTATCAGAAGCACTGTTAGAAACTCTTTGATTAGATTTAATTTGATTAGTTTGAGTAGTACTTCTAAAAAGTGATGAGGTAAGATAAGGTTATTAAGTAAGTATATAAATATAAGTGATAATATAAATTTGAGTTTAAATATGAGTAAATATAATTATTAGTATAATTTAATTACTCTAGCTTAGTTAAAATAGTTGTCATTGCACTTTTTAATGATGAGTTAATGTTCCAAATTATAACTGAGTCATCTCTATAAGATTGAGATGAGTAATGTTAATTAAGTAAAATTAAGAAAAATTAAGTAAATTTGTATGTTAAATTATATAGTAAACTTAGATAGTATAAATAAATACTTAAATACTTACTTTACTCTTCCGTTATTATCAATTATATCACTTTCAAACTTTGGGCTTACATATACTAATGGAGCTTCTAATGGAAACTTTTCCGAAAAAACACTAATTATATTATTTTAATAAATATAAATAAATCAATATAGAAACATATAAACATAAAAAAATATATAGTATCTCTTACACAAATAATGTTATACTTTCTTGTTTATTTAACTTTGTTGAATACCCAGATTTTCCTTGTATATTCACAGCAGTAAATCTATTCTTATGTTCGTTTAAAAAGTCAGAAATTTGTTTTTTATATAGGTATTGTTGATCAATCATTTTATTTATATATTAATTATTATTTATTTTAATATAAGAAGATAAAAGAGAATTTATAAATAATTTGTTTAATTTTATTAAGTAACTTTAACACTTATATTAATACTCTTAATTAATTCAAAATAATAAATTTAAATAATAAATGAATTGCAATAACAAAAAATGTGGAAAAGAAATAATTAAATCATACAATTGTAATAAGTGCAGTAGTATTTGTTGCTCTAATTCTTGTATGATGGATCATATTTTCCAATTCCATCAAAAGGAAAATACAAATAATATAGGTTTAGAGGTACAAAGAAAGTCTATCTCTTTAAGAAGACAAAGTATTGCAAAAAGTCCATTTATTTCTCAAGGAGATTTTTTAAAAGAAGTTGAAAGTGATCCGTTATATGATTATGCAAATATGGAATATGAAATTAATGAAAAAACTAAACAGAAGAAAATATTAGGAAATGGTTGTTTTGGGAATGTATATTTAGCACGAAATAGAAAAGATCATAAGTTGTATGCGATAAAACATGTAATATTTAAATTTTTTAAAATTTTAGATTGATAAGCTGAAAGTTCAAGAAAATGGAGTAAAAATGGATGTTATCTATAGAGAGATAAATATACATCGAAGAATTGTACATGATAATATTGTTAGATTTTATTCATATACAGAAACTAAAGACTCATTTTATATGGTACAAATTAAAATTTCTTTAATTAATAAAAAATAATTTAAATAACCTAACTAATTCCCTATAGAGTATAGAATACGCTCCCAACGGAACTTTATTCAATAAACTAAAACGAAAGAAATGCTTTTCAGAAAAGGAAGCATTTGCCTATTTTATACAAACAGCCGGGGCAATATTATTTCTACATGAGAATAATTTAGTTCATAGAGATTTAAAACCGGAAAATCTACTAATAGATGAAAAAGATAAAATAAAATTATGTGACTTTGGTTGGTGTGTTGAGTTATCTTTAGGAAATAGAGTAACTTTTTGTGGCACTTACGAGTATATGGCACCCGAGATTATTAAAGAAAAACCTTATAGTTTAGGTATTGATGTATGGTCATTAGGAATACTTTTGTATGAGTTATTACATGGATATTCTCCGTTTAGGGTATTTAATACTTTATTTTGAATAATTGAATAATTTATTTACTAAAAATAATTAGGCAAAGAATAGTGATCTTGAGGAAACTGAAAGCTACGAAGAGATATTTAAAAATATAGTAAAGTATAACTTTAAGATTGATAAACAAGATTTATCTGAAAGTTGTAAAGACTTAATTACTAGTAATATTTCAATTATTCTTAATTGTTATTATTAATCATTAGAACTTCTATCACCTGATTTAAAAGTAAGACTAAAAGCTAAAGATATTTTTTCTCATCCTTGGGTTGCTGGATTTGAAGATGAATACTTAAAAGAAAAAGTCATCAATAAAGGTAAGAAGGAAATTACTAAAGAAAAACCTATTTCAATAATTGATAAAAATGGTAAAAACAGTAACGAGTTTAATTTACTAAGAGATCCAGATGAGAGGAACGAAAAGGAAATAAAGTCAAAAACATACAAAGAAATAAAACCTCTAAATCTACACAATATCAACAGTGTTAGCAATAATAATATCGACAAACAAATCGAAAACAAAATTACATACAGTAATGTCAAAAGTACTGAAAAACTAAAATCAAACCAAAGAACAATGATTGAAAATAAAATAGCATATAGTAGTGTTAATCTCCACATGAATGAATTTCAAAGTAATAATAACAACAATAACAATAATGATTTTTCACTATTCGATCAAGTATTAAATAAAGTTCAGAGTAAAACCAAAAGTAAGTTATTAACTTAATTATATTTTATTATTATATCTCATTTACTATAAACATTTAGTTACTGCAAAAAAATATGCTTCGTCAAAAAACACTTCTTTCGATATTGAATCAAACGACGATTTTTCAAAAAAGAAAAAACAAGGACATACTAGTCGAAAACGAACTAAGTCTACTAAAGATTATATTAATAAACAGTTATTTAACTCTGAACGTTCAGATAATAAATCAGAAGATCAGATAGATGTTGTATACGTTACAAATGATTCAAAAAATAAAAATCGGAATAAAGATATAGATAACTCTGGTTATCTCAATAATTTTTCTTTACTTGATGAGATTTCTTTAGTTGATAAAAATATAGATAAAATAAGTAGTAAGTATGATAACTATAATTCGAATTATAACTCACAATTTAATGAAATAAATGAATTGATAAAGAACAATAATAACAATAATGATAATAATATGGCTATGGTGAAAGGAAAAGATAAGGTTGATATGAAGAAGGAAATCATTAAAATAGACTCATCATCTGAAGATGATATTAAACTTAAGACTAAAAAGAAAAAGAACAAGAAGAATAATGATATTTACAATACTTATAATAATGAATTTAGTATATTAAATTACAACCAAATTAATAAAGATAAAGACTCTCAAGATGACTGTCAGAATACTCAAGATATTCTTGATAATCAATTTAGTATATTTAATCAAGAATCATCAAAAACTAAAAATAATCCAAAAAGTAATACCTATATTAACAAATATCTTAATAAAGTAAACCAAGAAAATAAATCAAGCTCGAACAAAAATATGAATTTTCAACTATTCAACGATAATAAATACGAGAACAATGAAAACAATGATGAAGACTATAATTATAA
>Ga0100402_1005202_pt1 | contig 13416 bp, 13 predicted proteins | sample CryGeyme20150102_FD_80419 | JGI IMG/M metagenome (GOLD analysis project Ga0100402, IMG submission 80419) | Groundwater microbial communities from Crystal Geyser aquifers in Utah, USA - Crystal Geyser metaG 2015-0102 | ecosystem: Environmental > Aquatic > Deep subsurface > Groundwater | place...
AGTTAAGACTGTGTAAAAGACATCTTTCGGAGTGGATGCAAACTCAGTACATTCCTACGTGTTTTCTACAGGAAAGTGATTGAAATAAAGCAGTCATGAGTTCTTCCGTGAATTAGACCTTAAATTAAACATTAACGCACTAGTAGTTACTGTAGCTCGTTCCTCTCGTAGACTAGCTAGCTAGGGTCTACTAGCTAGCTAGTAGTAGTCTATGAGCGCTGTATTACGGTATAACGCACATGTGATCCGGAACGAGATATCAACAACAGCAACATCATCACATGTGGTACAACGATCAGATTCAGATCTTGAATTCTACTAATTCTACTGTACCGCCATAACAACAAATAAAAACGTACAGCAGGCAGCAATCAAGAGCAATTACTACGAATCCGCCTGCCTCCGACAACTAGACTAGGCTACTTCCAATATTTTGAAGCAGCAGTCCTGGTAGCAGACTGTCACGATAGCAATATGAAACACCTGACTACTGGGGGACGATACAGGAGCAGCTTCCTGCCAAGTAAGTGTTTGTGGGTTGGTTGCACTGCTAGTTTTCTTGCTACTGCTCCTACTCTGAGCTTTTGCTCGGCAACGGGTAGCGTTGAGCTGCCCGCGCTGCTAGACAGTGATGACATTGCGTATTTTTTTGAACGGGATGATTTAGACGGTCTTTACTGGGCGTTATCGAGTGTCTTTGCAGCTTCGGACAGAAGCAAGACGGACCTCGTTCAACAGGAGAAGGAGAGGCACTACAGAGAGATACCACAGCAGCTGACCGCGCGCGGGGGTGGATCCACTTACACAACTGCCTGCAAACTAGAAATGGACATTGAACAGATAGAGTACTTGATTTCTACTCATAGTAGTACTCATAGTAGTACTCATAGTAGTAACCATAGTCACGACACCTCCACAGGAGCAAACTTCCCCGTCAATAATGTCACCACCTATCTGCAACACACGGTATTGCCTATTTATCAGCAAGTCTTGGCGCGCATTCCTTCCCTCGAAAAGCTCGAACGGACGCACGGACTGTACGCCTTCCGGCCGGTAGATTATGAGGCTGGCATTGCGAACGTCTACAACAAGGCGCTGTACGTGCCACAAGACACTGACACTGACACCCGCAGTGGCAGCGACAGCAGCAGCAGCAGTGAAGGGCCTACTACTACACTGCTCAATCCTGAACTTGATACACGAGCGATAGAACAACAGTGGTTGGGTCAAGGACAAAGAAAAAGACGTGGAATCGATGAAACCGCACATCCTGGCATTGTAGTGGTGGACGATATACTCTCACCAACAGCACTGACAAGGATTCGACAAATACTTTTGGAAAGTACCGTGTGGTATCAAACAAAAATGCCTCTCAAGTTTGGGGGATATGCGGGAGCTTACATTGACGATGGACTGCACCATCGACTTCTATTGCAACTGAGCAGGGAACTCCATAAAGCACTGCCCAACATTATGAAAGGACACGCGTTGCGGTATCTGTGGGCGTACATGTACGATCAAAGGTATACCGGCATCAATTTGCACGCGGATGAAGCAGCCGTTAATGTGAACATTTGGCTGACTCCTGACTCGGCCAATCTCGATCCATCATCCGGGGGGTTGGTGGTTTTTACTGCCAAACCACCCGCCGACTGGAATTTTAACGAGTACAATACACAAACAGAGCGCGTGGTGGACGAACTGTTGCGACCGAACAACTTTGCTAACGTTACCATTCCTCACAAGCAGAACAGAGCTGTCATTTTTGATTCCGCATTATTTCATCACACCGACAAGTACCATTTTAAACCAGGTTTTACTAATCGAAGAATCAATTTGACATTGTTGTATGGAAACATGCAAAAAGGGGGGAACATTGCAGCAGTTGCAGGTGACAAAACGGAGTTGTAGCAAATATAAATTATATGTATGACCTAATTCTATTTAATTTTCTCTTTATCGAAGGTTATGGTATATCTATAGACGTCTGCTAGCGTCACTATTTCTTGTTTTTCACATTACCAAATCTTGAATGTCCTGGGGTGTCAATTCACCACTGGTGTTGTCGTTGTTGTTGCTTGTGGAATTGCGACCACCGTTATTGTCGTCGCTGCCACCACCATTTCTGCCACTACCACCATTACGGTTCACAACTAAATCCACTGGCAAGATGGGTTGCGAATAATCCATCTTTAAGGCTTTGGCGACCTCCAATTCGTACGTTACCAACTCAGCCTTACTCGATAACACTGCTCCCAAATCCATCCAGGAAGCACGGTGCTGGGCGATCGTCAAGTAATTAATGTACTACAAAAGGAAATTTGGATTTGTTGTGAGATTTTATAGACAATTTAACAACTACAACAACAAAAGCCAAAAAAATTCCAGCCATCCTTCACTCTACTCACCTGGTGCTCAACTGCAACTGCGGTAGGACGAAAGCCCACCAAGGCCAACCATTCTCTTGGACGGTCCTTCAAATATTGTTCAATGGCTGCCTTGAAAATTTCAATCTTTTCGTACGGAGTATCCAAAGCAAACTTCATGTTCACAAAGATTTGTGCGCAGGGGGACCTGGCTGCATTAATTACCTTCATGTTGGAAATTGCTCCATTCGCAAGAGTGGCCCTTTCGTTTGTCGCCCCCCAGTACAAATGAGTGGAGTACAATGAAACCTTTTCAACAATCCAACCGCTCGCGCCATCAATACTGGTTTCCTGCTCAGGTCGAGACAAGTGAATGCGATCACCAACGCCGTAGGGCTTTTGCATTAGAATGAACATAATGCCTTCAAAGTACTTGGAACTGGAGCTTCCAAACATGAATGCTGTGGCATGCGCGTAACAAGTGAGAACGTAGCTACAGAAATAATTCATTTGTAAAATTCTGTATCGTGTTACCCAGACTTACCAAATGCAAGGATGACACTGGAAAAAGACAGGAACACTTGCAAGGGATCCACGCCCAAGCCAGCCAACGTAATTGCCCCGATAATGATGTAAAAAATAGTGTTCATGAGTCCTTCAACTGCACTTTCAATTTGAGACGTATTGCTAATGTTGGCATTCAAGAGTTTGATGGATTTGTAGACAGTGTCGACAGATTTGACAAAGTCTAATTTTGTCAAATTTCCTTGGCGGTCAGGACGAAATGCCTGAATTAGCAATTTTGCCTTATTCTGATCAATAGTGTCGTTGTCGTTCTTTGCCAGCAGAGCAAGTGTACTAAACGGCAAGATATCTTGATTGGGTGTACGCAACAACAACCTGTCGTATACTTCTTGGGCAGATGCAATGCAGTTCTCGCGCGTGTCCGCCTGTAAGAAAAGACCGAACAAAAAAGATGTGAAAGAGAATCAAAGAAAGTTGTGAGCGGAAACAAGGGCTTTTGTGGTGATACGACCAACAAAAACTTACCAATCCAAATGCTGGAAGAAAGGGAAAACGAACTTTCATAAAAGCAAGAGATTGACGGAACTGCAAAACGGCAGCAATAGAAATGTGTTTCTCCTACAGTCACATGATCACGAAAGGAAATAATATAATATTGAAACGACAGTATTAGTAGACAAAATAATACTTGTCAAACAAAACCAGGGCGGACATACATAAATACATACACACATACGTCTGTTGTGTTGAAACCTATTTCGAACTTACCTCTTCTTGCTCGGCAGTTTGGGGCTCTTCCCACATGTCCAGGAGCTCGGACAATTGCATTTGCTGAGAGCGAGAAAAGTCTTCGTCCTTTTCTTCTTTCAAACTACGTTTACTTGCAGTTTGAGGAGGTGGACCAGCATCGCGCTTGGCGAAAAAGTCGTTTGCAGCTTGTGCTGCATTGACTCGTTCCATACTTTCATCTTGATTTGGTTCTTCCTCTTCTTTCAGGAAACTTTCATAATTGCTTGATGCATTGACTGAGGCTGGAGTTGAACAGAAATCTTCGGCGTAGCTATCGCTATACTTTTCAATGTCCTTCGCCAGTGTTGCAACCTCTCCAACGAGAAGGCATTTTTTCATAATTTCTGCAAGTTTCTCGCCGTATGCCGAAAAGGTTTGTCTACCGAGAAACAAGGCCACAAAAAGTCTCTTGAGGGCGACAGCCAATGCCACAAAAATGGCCAGTCGAAGAATTGTTAGATTCCATTCATTGTCGACGACATTACCCGAAGGATTATCCTCGTTAAATAGTCCGACATAATCCTGCCAGTATCCCCAGTGATGGGCAAAATCGCGGTCACCCGAGAGCAAGAGCAAGTCGTAAACGGCCCAGAATAGCAAAAGAAAGGGCCAGCCTTTGGATTGTACTAAGAATAGTGTTACTACTGGTCCGAACCAGACAAGACAAAACCGACTTGCCAGGGCCAGATAATCGACAACAAATATCTGTGTGATACAAGCAAGCGTAAAGGTAATAATTTGTCGCGCGCCAAGAAAGAGGAACCACCAGGATACCGATGCGCCCTATAGTAATACGAATTCAAAAAGGAAATATATATATATACATATATATGTGTAAGCACGTGAATGTACACAAACGCATGCAATAGTATTATTAATGTCAATAATGACAGTAACAGGACTGAAAGAAACACATACCAAGCCTGGACAGGTAAATTCAATAATAGTGGGTGGTTTTGGTGGTACCGTGGCATTTCCAATGACGGTACCATTGACATCGAACACATCGATGAATTCTTCTTCTGTTACCTCATTGGGGTCCAGAGGTACTTTTTCTTCGCACAATTTTGGATTCTCCACCACATAAAAGAGAAAGGCAGCAATACCAAGTGAGGGCAACATGATGAACATGACAGCTTTCCTCAAGTAAGCCTTTGCCTTTTCCTTTCTCGAGCCCACAAATGCATTAAAGTTCTGCAAGTTAAGTTCGATATTGTCCGCAACTTTCTTGGTGGAGCTCTTTTTGGACTTTCTGGTACCGCGACGAGAAGATTCACCATTGGTTCTGTTGTCTTCTGATTCCGTCTCTTCTTCTTCTTCGTGTCCGTCTTCTCCTTCTGTGTGAGTTTCTTGAGCTTCGAGGTCTTTGGAGGAAATTTCGGAAGGATTTGATTTATGTCCTCGCATTGCAGGCTTGTCCTTGTCCTTGTTCTTGCTCTTGTCATCATCATCATCATCGTGATCACTCTGGTCCATTTGTCGCAGAGCATTCGACAATCCAAAAAGCGTTTGCTCCACCGAATTCTTCTCTTGAATTTGCTTCGAGATTAAATTCTTGAAACGAGCCTTTCCTCTCAAGTTGGTACTGGGCCCCTTGTTCAACAGTGGACGACTGTCATCTGGATTTGGAGCTGAAGCTGACACAACCTCGACATCGTCGTTGTTCTTGTGATTGTGTTCCTCTCCTCCTTGTTTCCCGTCGTCATCATCGTCATCGTCCTTATCATCGTCATCATCGTCGTCCGATTTAGAAGCACGTGAAATGGTCTCGGTAGCAATGTCCCTGTAAAGTCTGTCCGTTTCGTGGTCCGGTGCTGTCTTGAAAGTACTGACATCTTTGAGCTTTTCGAGCGCTTTCATGATGTGTGTTTCTGCTTCCTGTTCCGCCGGTTTGGCGGCGAGAACATCGCTGAGGCTGTACGTCTTCTTACGATCATTTTCAGCTTTCACTCTTGCCGCGAGTTCACCGAAGGATACTTTGGGCTTGGAGCCTTGCTGCTTATTATCCATAATGATCGATTGCTTATTTGGTTTTATATAGTATTTGAGGAATACGAATGCTACTGTAGCTACCTACTAGGCTACCTACTAGGTATAATAGCTGAAAAAATAAAATACGAATTCTAAAAATAATAATGATAATGTGGGGGAGTAAGATATCTCTGGTTTTGGAGTGAACCATTGCAGTAGTCTAGTTACTAGAAAAATCTCCTTAGTAGTAGTGACGTTGAAGCAGTACTGCTTATTCCATTAACAAGGAAACTTCCGTATTCTAAATAATTCTGAAAAAGAAATCCAAAACTCTCCTCGAAATGATATATTTATTTTATTACTAGTAGTACTACTACTAGTACTGTAGTTTCAACAACAACAACAACAACATCATGTCTCGTGGTACCAGGTACCTGGTACTGTACCTGGTACTGTACCTGGTACTGGTATTATTCATTACCAGGGTACCAGGTACCAAAGAGCACGAATTAAATAACCTAAATAATGATAAAATAATGATGTGGTCGAATGTTGTGCGCAGCCACAAAAAAAAATACGGTTAAAAAACAATTCCGTCCATAATAACTACAGTACTCTATTACCACCAGTATTAGTACTCTACTGGTAGTACTAGTAGTAATAGTACTAGTCTACTAGTACTAGGTCTTGTACTTGTAGTCCAGCAGACTAGAGACCTACTACCAGTCGACTGCCACTCCTACTACTACTAGTAGCAAGTAGTATTAGTCTACGAAGTAGTACCGGCAAAATAAACACTCCATTTCCCTCCCCCTGAAGTACGACTGCACGTTCCATGTGGATTGATAAAAATTTAATCGTCTGCTACTGTTACTTGTAGTACTGGTACTACGGGTAGTAGACTAGTAGTACTACTCCCTACTCAGTAGTACCGTCACATGAAAACGAGTATTCCGAGTAGACTACTAGGTAGTCGAGTACCAGGTAGACTACCAGGTACAGTACCCGGTGCTACGTACTACAGTAGACGGACCTATGACTGTAGTATTATTATTGGCTACTGTTGTTATTTTTTGGAAATCTTCTACAGTCTCTTCAACGGCTAAGTTTTACTTGCTACGTACTGAAGTACAAGGCACTCGGGTACGGTACCTAGCTAGTAGAGTAGTACCACTAGTAGCTACTACTGTACCTGGTACCAGGTAGGGTCTACTAAAAACTTGAATAAATAAATAAATAAGCAAGACGTGTTACTTTTGGTCAAATTTTGTCTGCTCGTCAAAATCTTCGAGAATTTTTTGACTATCTACATAATAATGAGTTGATAATAATAACGTCTTCGATTACTGTACGTGGCTAGCTAGCTACAGTAGCTACTCCGAGTACTAGTAGCTAGTGGAAGAGGCTACGTATCAGATCCCAAAGCGTCCGTCAGCACATCGCAGATAGTAGTTCAACTAAAAATGTCGATTTGATTTTTACTGCTATACTAGAGACCTACTAGAGTACTCTACTTAGTAGGCAGCTGTAGTAGTAGTAGTAGTAGCTAGTGGTACAGTAGTAGTAGACTAGGCTAAAACTAAGTAGTAGTAGTAGTAGTAGTAGTAGTAGTACTAGTAGTAGTAGTAGCTACTAGCTAGCTAGTAGTACTCTGTAGAGTGGTACTGTAGCTACTAGTAGTAGTAGCTACTAGTACTCTGTAGAGTGGTACTGTAGCTACTAGTAGTAGTAGAGTAGTAGCTAGAGTAGTAGCTAGCTAGTAGTCTACTGTACCTCTACTGGTAACAAAGATGTGCAGTACCTGGTAATAAAAGGGCTGATCTCTTGAGTCTCTTACTGGTAAGTAGCTACTAGAGTAATAATAATTACTGAAATAATTTTTGTCCTCTAGCTCTAGTAGTAGCTCGCAGTCGTCTAAAGTACTCTACTAGCTAGAGTACTAGAATAGCTACCAGGTACTCCTAGCAGCTACTAGCTACGAGTAGTACAGTAGTATCTACTACTGGTGTAGCTAGCTACCCACTAGTAGCTACTATCCCAGTACGGTACGGGAGTAGTAGTTAGGTTTCAAATTTCCAGGGCTGAGACCTGAAAAATAAATACTACTATCATCAACTACTACTGAGTATTGATTTTACTGATGCTACTCGTAAAATACTCATCCTAACCATCATGATAGCCAACAATGAACCAGCAGCAACAACAGCAGCAACAACAGAAGCAACAACAGCAGCAGCAACAGCAGCAACAGCAAAATCTTCCACCACTGCAAAAGACAACAATCAGAAGAAGAAAATCTTCTTGATCCGTCATGCCGAATCCATGGAGAATCAACGCATTGCTTCCATGATGTCCTGCTTTGGTGATTTGGGTCGTACGTAGTTTTAGTTTGTGCGTGCATGTGTTTGTAGTTTGTAGTTTGTAGTTTGCACCACACTACTATTACAATCTCACACAAAAATATATATTATTATTGATTATTATTATTATTATACTATGTAGGTTGGAAACTTCCCAAACGAGCTGATATTGGTGCCTCCTTGGAACTTTTTGATGTTTCTGCAAACGTTGATGCTGATATAAGTCCGTTGGGACTTCAACAAAGTCAAATCATGAAAGAAAAATTACAACAGCAACAATTCTTACAAGCGGAACAAATTCAATTGATCGTACATTCACCGTTGGTACGAGCCAAACAGACTTGTCAAGAATTATTCGGTTGCAGCAGTGATACTACTACTACTACTACTACTACTGGTACCAGTAGTAGCAGTTGTAGCAGTAGTAGTTGTTGTAATAGTAGTAGTAGTAGTAGTATTACTAGTAGTACTACTACTCATAGTAGTAGTAGTAGTAGTAGTAGTAGTAGTACCAATAACAACAGCAACAACAATGACAATGACAAACTTTTGGACGACAATGGTACGGAAACGATTTTGTTTGACAGCGTGGAAACAGAACAAAATACCAATGACGTGTCGTCAAAATTGAACGACGAAAAGGAACAGCACATTGAAATCCACAGCTCGGATGAAACAAACAAGAACAACAGCAACAAATGTATAGTATTACCGGAACCGGTTCAAAAGGTTATCAATCTGGAACTGCTCAAAGAACGGACGCATCGAGAGTGGTTGCCAGGAAATGTTCAGGAATTCGAAAATCGTGTAACGAAATTTCAGAACTGGTTGGCAGAACAACCATTTTCAAATATTTGCATTGTAGGACACTCACAGTTCTTCAAACAGTTACTGGGGTTGTCTTTCAAATTTGCCAACATTGACGTTTACCAAGTTCATTTCGATCCCAACAACACTACTCATAACAATAACCGCGGTGAATCCTCCTGCATTCTAGAACACGATGGAACAGCCGATGAAATTACCCTTCCTCCGCAGTGGTACGATTTGAAATTGAGATATTCTTGTCAACACCACCAACAGGTAGAAAATAATGGAATACATCATGTTATGGAAGATCACAACGATGACGACGACATTTAAACATTCCATTTCAATAAAAACGCGTTTTGCCACAGACTCTTCTATAAACGTAAACTCTATAGTTATGTACATTCTCTCTTGTCGAAATGTACAACAGTATTCATCTAGCTCGAGTAGTCAAGTAGTAGACGTTGCCGCGCGGCTTTTTAACAAGTCGCACAGCGGGAAACAGTAAAAGTGTTTTGTTTTACTACTAGTACTGTAGCACCAGTCAAACCAAATCATGCCAAATCATATCATACCAATTCATATCATACCGATCAACCAATATATTTACACTCAATCCACCAAACAAACAACCAACGAACACAAGAAAAACCATTGTAGGTCTATCCAGTCGCCGCGGTAGAAAAGTGTTCCATTGTAGGCATACCCTGTTGATACATGTTGCCATTGTGGACGGTGGACGACACTTGGGGTTGACCAGGAACTGTCGGTACACATGGAATGCACATTTGCTGTTGTTGTTGTTGTTGTTGTTGTTGCAGCGGCGGCGGCTGTTGTTGTTGTTGTTGTTGCGGCTGCTCCTGTTGTTGGACATTATGTTGGACATCATGATGCATCGTTGGGGAAATATTGGCATTGGGATTGGCTCGAGGTGCTCGAGATCCTCCTCCGTGGGCACGACATAATTGCATCTTTCCAATTGCGACACGGTTGCATCCGTCAAGCTTACATCTCACACCGCCACCATGCTGTTCATTTTCAAAGAAGAAAATAATAATAATAATAAAAAGTGAGATGAGAACCAAAAAATAAAAGACAAAAAGTTTCAAAACAACCGTACCGCACTAAAAAATGAAACTTACCGCCGCGCAATACTGCGTACGACCTCGGGCAACTTTTCCGCATCCTTCATGGGCACACTTCTTTCCGCCGCCATGCTTGACACAAAAGTTCGTCGACGACTGTGCTGACTTGTCACAACCTTCTATGGAGCAACGACGCCCGCCACCGTGAGCTGTACACAAACTAGAACCGCCAACTGCCGATTTACTGCAACCTTCTGCCCTACAACGCTTTCCGCCACCATGCGCAGCGCAAAAGAGTTTATCTCGTGCTCCCTTGTCGCAGCCGGGAACTGTACATCTACGACCTCCTCCGTGAGCAATGCAAAATCGGGTTGATCCCTGAGCACACTTGCCGCATCCTTCGTGCTCGCAGAGACGATTACCGCTGTGCTTGGTACAGTACGGACGTCGAGCACTAGTTGGCTCGTCACAGCCCTCAATACGACAAATCTTGACCTTGCTTTTATCTTTCGCAAATGTTGGTATGCCAGTCGAAGCAGAATATGATAAATCCGGTGTTGCATGATAGCTACTGCCATTCGTTGGATAGCAGAAGCTACCTAATTGCTGGGACTGAGACTGCGGCACTGCTATGCCTGCTGTCGAACCTGGCACAGAAAGAGTACCGTTGTGAGGGATTCTCGGGGTTGCTTTTTCACTACGTGAGACCTGACACGGTTGTTTGGAAATATTCTGTAACATGCCTTGGCCCAACAAGTTCTGAGATAGTTTCGATGGTACACTGCCCTGTGGCGGAGGCATGGCCGATGCAGACAGTTGCTGCGTAAACGAAATAGGCTGCATCTGCTGCGTTGGTGCAGTTTGTGATGCGTGCGCCGACACTTCACCGACAGCACCACCAGTGGCGGCACCACTAGTGGCGGCAGCAGTAGCGGCAGCAGCATTGGTGGATACCTGCGATTCGACTGGAATGAAGTGAAGTGTATCAATCCTCTCACCGTATTCTACTCCGTGGCCTCGGCCGTTATTGCTATTGCCATTGCTGCCGGGGATATTTGCTTTCATCACATGCGTTGGTAATGCACGAGGCATGACCAAAGGAGCTGGCTGTCGCAATGGTGCTGACTCGGTTCGAGGTTTGAACACGTGAGCACGCTTGCTGCCGTCAACTGTGGTCGCAATTCCGTGTGAATGGGTAAATGGCATGGCTTCGCCGAGCTGGCGGACGGCATCCCTAAAATGATTTTGATAGGCACGAATTGCTTGTATCGACGTCTGTTGGTTAGGGTGCAGTTGCTGTTGCGGTTGCTGCGTCTGGTTCTGTTGCTCTTGTTGTTGCGTAGTTTGGTAGTTGAAATATTCCGGAATAACCTCTAAATTCGAGTCATTTGACACTGGCGCTGGCTGCCTCTGCTGCTGTTGAATATCAATCTTGTTCAGCCGTGCCGACAATGGAGCAGTTTGGGGATCGAAATCTACGGACGACGAGCGCGGTCGTTTCTTGGAAATAAAATGCTGTTGCATTTCTACATCTGCCGCCATTTCTCCCAAATCAGCAGGTCGAACATCCTGCCACATTTCCTGTCCCACGCTCTCGTGTGGCTGTACCTTATCCAGTCCAGACCAAAGCAAATGGAGCGCCTGCTGCACAAATTTCAAAACGAATGGCACCGCTCCAGATTGAATCAAGGAATAACAGCAAACGACTCCGACGGGTGTCGCCCTAGTACCGATTGATATAGGCACAGCAAACGCAGTCATGATATTGGCATGTTCGAACACACGCGATCGACCCGTATCAATGTAAACATCCTGTAATCAATCGAGGCCCAAACAAAAGTAAGGAGTTGAGCGGCTAGGCGCGAGCAACAGCAACAGCAAACAAGTACATAATATGACTGTATGCATGCATCTAACAAAAGTAATGAAACATGCGTACCGGATTGCAGCTCCACACAGGATTACCAGAAGCAAAGGCTCGTCCCACCGCACCTGACCAATTTTTGATGAGAGTGCATTGTGATACTCTCTTAAAGTCGTCTATAGAACTGCTTTGACTGGAAGTACAAATGGACGTTATGTGGCTCAGGCATCCTGGATGTTTGGGCCCCGCTGGTACCCATACATCAGCAATATCGAACACGGACATGCCCAAAAATGCAGCACAAAACTCTTCTAGCTGATCCTTTCGTTTCTGATCCAGCGTGACCTTGTGCGAGGTGACCAGGGATTGTGCATCATCTGTGGTATCATTTTCTCCATGGGGCAAAGGTCCCTCATTGAGTCCCCGGGGAATTCCGCTGTCAAGCATCGTGGCATCATCTGTTGACGTGTGCTTATAATTCAAATTATGAGTCGTGCTGTTGGCAGGCAGCATTGCTTGTGGATGCGCATACTGTTGCTGTTGCTGTTGCTGCTGATCACCTCCCATAATGGTGGACCAGACTCCGTAGGAAGCTTCATCAAAGACCTCTTCAAAAGAAGGCGAATCTCTGCCATGATGAAATGCGGACTCCATTGGCTCGTTGAAACAAGGCAACATGGGAATTCCAAAGACGTCTTTAGGTGCCGTGGACAAGTCGCCTTGCATATTGTTGTTAATGTTGTTGTTTTGGCTGGTCTTGGTACTTTCGTGCTCATCATTGGTTCCGTCGTCCACCATGGGTACAAATCTTGCGGTAACGCCCTCGCCGAAGGATGTTTCGTGTTGCGAATCGGCCATTATGTGCCCCTTAATGGCATTGCTTCGTACCGTAGGAACGTGCTGTATATTTTCTGTATTTTCAAAAGCCGGCATAAGACATGGAATGCTCGACGATGTGGCACTGCGACTGATACTCTGCAGGTACTCCATGGCGGCGTTCGTGTTGGGTATATGACTGGGCGAAAACATGACCACGACACACATGTTCCCGTCGGCATCTACAGCTACTGGCATCCCCACGGCCGTGTGTAGAGGAATATCGGACCGTCCCGTAAGTCCCTCCTGTTTGAGTGTGTTGGCCCATACTACCTGGGCGGTCTTTGAAATGGCATCGACCAAACGTGGCGACAATTTGTGTTTTTCTAAATCTTCCGTTGTGCATTCGTGTTGTTGCTGGTCTTGGTTTTGTTGTTGTTGTTGTTGATGATGATTCTGCTGCTGATGATGCACGTGATCATGGACTGCAGTGTTCCTCTGTTCACAATTCTTGCTGTCAAATATGTTGGTACTAGTCCCGCCTTCGCCGTCTCTATCTTCCGGTGGATTGATCAATTCAGAACGTCGATTCTCGAACGATTTTGAAGTGTACAATTGAACAAATCGCAGTTTGCGCGCTCCAGACTTGTTCACGGTGGTCTCACTAGAAGATGATCCACCTGCAAGATTGTTGTTGTTGGGATTTTTTTCAGCTGAAATAGTAGTTCGTCGGGCCATGGTCGAGAAGGGAAAAAAAGGTAAAGGAAATTGACAGAAAATGTTCAAAATATGAAAGGGTTAGAGCTACATTTGTTAATGATTCAGTGCGG
>Ga0100402_1005206_pt1 | contig 13414 bp, 16 predicted proteins | sample CryGeyme20150102_FD_80419 | JGI IMG/M metagenome (GOLD analysis project Ga0100402, IMG submission 80419) | Groundwater microbial communities from Crystal Geyser aquifers in Utah, USA - Crystal Geyser metaG 2015-0102 | ecosystem: Environmental > Aquatic > Deep subsurface > Groundwater | place...
GCCCGCCATTTCCTCTTGTCCAGGAACCCACATACTTTTCCTCGCACCTTCTCCTCTCTAACTCCTATCTCCAATCATCTACCCTTCCTCTCTCTACGCCCTCTGAGAAGGTAAAGTGACAGGTATCACCTGAAAATCTTTTTTATTGATGCTGTTCCTTTGTTTCCTCCTGACATCGGTCGACAAGTGCTTGTAGTATCTTCTCTTGATTGGGAGGTCATTGTAGTCCAGAAAGAGACGCTCGATTCCCAATCTGAACTCATTGCTAAAGTTCACCTGAAAGTAGAGTTTTTTCCTTTAGATCCAGCTGAGGAAGGAGTTCCAGGTGTTGTTGCTGCCGAGAGTATCCCCGTGACCCACAACTATTAGCATGTGCTTGGCTCTCGTCAAGGTCACGTTGATCCTGCGCTAGTCAGTGAGAAATCCCACCCTTCCTTCCTGGTTGGCACGGACAGTAGATACAATAATTACATCTTTTTCCTGGCCCTGAAAGGAGTCGACCGTGTTCACCATCACATACTTTTCCAAGTTCATCAGCTAGCTCTCTGCCTTAAGGTGCTTGTGACAGTCTCTGAGGATAGCCCTGCGTTGGGCCTGATATGGTGTGATGACTCCTATCGTAATCTATCCTGACAAAAAGGATCGTACAAGTAAGCCTGCCATTCTTACCTCAGCTTCATTCATGTATGAGTCTCCTCTTCTCTCCTAGTGACCAAACGCCATGTCAACAAACGCTATGTTTCTCCTCCCAAAATCTCTGATGCTTAGGGGCTGTTCTCGTGAGGCAATTGATTCGTCGTCAACGAGCCTGTTCTGGTAGAAAGCGGCTGAGGGGAACTATCGAATCAAGGGAGTCATCCTGTACTGAATGTTCAGAAAGTAAGGCTTAATGCCTGCGTGCAGAAACCTTTCAAAAATGGAGCGGTTGAAGAGAGTGACGTTGGCATCGGGACTAATGCAGGTGGAAGGCAGCTGGCAAGGGTCTCCGATCAAAAGGACCTTAGAAACGCCTGTTTGTAGGGAAATGAGCAAGGTAGGTTATGTGGCTTGAGCTGCCTCATCGACAATCAGGCAGGCGAGTTACCCTCTGAGTTTGCTCAGGAGACGGTCGTTTCCCGAGCTTGCCAGAGTTGTGAGGACGATGTCAGCTTAGCCTATCAGTTTACGCTACAATTCCTGAAACTGTTTGGGTTTGATGACCTGTTTTTATTTTCTGAAACTGAAGAGGGAGTTCTGAAGCATCAGGAGCTCTTGCCGCTTTTTCCTGCAATCATCGCTACCCTATGTCATTTTTCTGAGCTATTTTTCAATCAGCATCATTCTGTCCTTCATCTGTGCAGTGGTCATCTTGCTCACCTTCTACGCAGCCCTGTTGTTCTCTAATATCAGCTTCTCGCATTGCTCATCCAAACTGTAGGACCGTACAACTGAATCCTGAGTGTCTACGATGCCTGCTCTAAGCATTTTGGGAGTAAAGGATGCGCCTTCATCATTTTTCAAGCCCTAGATGGCCAGTCGCTTGACAATGTGGTCAACTGCAGCATTGGAAGGAGCACATATCAGAATTTTTCGCTTATCGCCAATTTTCCGGAGATAGTCGTACTGGGCAGAAAGGAGCCCCATCAGAGTAGAGGTTTTTCCTGTGCCAGGAGGACCCTGAAGAAGAACAAAGCCTCGCTGTCGAATCACCATGTCTCTGATCGACTGCCATTGTGTGGGATTGTATATTTAATTGAGCTTAGCAAGGATCGAATCGATCTTCTCTCGGTGCGGTACGAGGGTTCCCAACTATTTATCCAGGATGGCAGGTTCATAAATGAAAGGGGCGAGCTAGGAGTAGGGAATGTTTGTGACAGCTAGGTACTAGCGAACGTGAGTAGTCAGCTTTTAGAGGTCAAAAAAGCATGCCTTTCTTGACCTCCTCTGCCTGAGAAGATACTCCAGCTCGTCCTCCTTGATGGCCGAAAGCAGTTTGACCTCCCGCATGTCCTCCTTGGTTTAGGGAGTTACCAGAAGGCCAATAAAGGCAAACTACCTTCCTTTCCTGGCTGGAACTCCGTAGTACTCCTGTTTGAACTCCCGAGATGAGCACACCAAACCCATCCTATACTTCGACAGGCTGAGGTTCTTCAGTTTGAACTCTTCCCTTACCTACTCCTTACCTTCTTCATCTTACTTTACATCTTTCCCGTTCTTTTCGGGCTATCCCTGATTTTATTGTCCCTTTCTTTTTTACTGCTCAATTTCTAGTGCCAGTGTCGACTGCTGAGACTGTTTGTCTTTGCTGGGCCTTTCCTTGAGGTAGATCTAGGCGAGTCCATCAGTAAGCCCTGTTCTGATTCCCCTGATGTTTACCATGATGGGATCAGGAGCGTCTCTTTCGATCACTAACAGCCGTTGTCGCATATCAGCTATGCACTCATTTGTGATAAGGTAGTGGAAAATTTTCTTGTAGATCGAGTGATTTTAAAAATTGTCGGGAATCCTCTTGATTTCCCTCTACTGACTGTAAACTCCGTAGTTTTGTTTGAGTATAATGTTGACGAACTGGGGAGCAGCAGCCTATGGCCTCACAATCTCGTCTAGCCCGAATCTCTGGATTCGGGGGTGCTGTAGACTCGTTCCTGTTCCTGATGACTACTGCTTCTGAGGCTGTTCTTCCTCTCCCTCTTCCTACTGCAGCTGCTATAATACGTCTTTGTTCCTTAGTCTCTTCTGTTAGTCCGTGTCTTAGTTGGGCTTGACTAATTTACTGGGCATTCCGATCATTCCCTGCGTTATCTGGCTGTACTCCATCAGCTCTCTTTCTTTTTTGAGCCTCCGCTGCTCCTGCTATTAGAGCACCTTTTGTCTTTTATACTGATTTTTTCTCTCCTTGTTTAGGGCGTACCTTTCGAGGTCGTAGCTGGGAGGGTGTTCGTGCATGTCAGTGAATACTTTTTGTGACCTGGGATACTTTTGTGAGTTAATGGCTCTTCTTTCTTCCTTGTGGATCAGCCACTGAGGTTTGTTCATATCGTCAACTATCTCCATCTGCTTCTTCATGGCCTCCTACTTGCTCAGTGTGCCCTTCATAGGAACCTATCTCCTCCTCTATCTCCCCAAATCCACCTTTTCCACTAAATCGATCGTATCCTGCTTCGGCCTCGACAGGTCAATAACTGGAGGGTTCCTTTTCTAGTCCTCTCTGTGAGATACCAAAGGAGTCATTGCTTTTGGAGGGGGTTTGGCAGGTAGAGGGAGACGAGTGATGCCCGAGTGAGGCTTGGGATTGTCGATATCGATGGGCTGGACTTGTTGCTTTTTTTTTCTTTGCTGGAAGAAATTGAGGGATGAATCGGCTGTCCGAATCGGTGGCTCTGGTGGTCTGATTGATATTTGGAGTTATTCTGAGTTGCTGAGATCGTTGATTGAGCTTTTAAGGATGGAGTTCCACTACTTGCTAAGACGAGGGTTGCTCATGGGGTTTAAGTATTGGAATTATATGTTGGCCCTGCCAATTATAGTGTTGCTTGATAGTTATCTCAATCATGCAGATCCCTTGGTATTCATCTCAATCATCAGGTTGCTCGATATTTATCTCAATCATTCAGGACAGCTCCTCGCTCCTCGTCAACTTGTCCTTTATCAGCGATAAAGTAGAGGCCTTCTCAATCACCACCAACAACTCGTCTTCTCCAATCTCCGCCAGCTCGTCAGCCTATTTGCTCTTCCCCATCACGTACATCAAGTACTGGGAGGTGAGGGCCACTCCCACCTTGCTCTCCAGGCCTTTGACGTATTATTTGAAGGTCTGCAGTCCGATGCTGCTGGATGTCTATAGGACCATCACATCCTTGTCCTTAAGTACCATGTCCTTGGCATCGATCGTGTTTTTGATGTTGATGGAGTAGTCCTCAATCTATGCCTTGTTGCAGTGCCCATCGACACCTACTCTCTTCTGTCCGTTCCAGGTCAGGAAGCCAGACCAAGAAGGCTCCCGATCCTATCTTTTCTGACCCTTTCTAGCACTCTCATCTTCCTTTTCAACCGCAACACTCTTGCTGTCGTTCCCAAGTAGCTTGCTGAGAATGTCCTCCTCTCGACCTTCCTCTTGCTTCTTTGCTGGCTTCTTTTCGTTCCTAGAGTCCTTATCGCTAGCTAGGACATCTTTCAGGAGGTCGTGGATGTTGTTGTCTTCCTCCTTTTATTTAGGTGCTGGAGGATTGTTAGATCTTTCTGCTTACTCTGGCTTGTAGTAAGGATATGGGGGCTGTTCATAGTAGTATGGTGGTGGAGGGTAATACGGGTGAGGCATGTATCCCATGGGATATCCTCGACCATGATACATGGGAGGAGGATAGCCCATCTGATGCATCATTGGAGGCTTGCCCTGCTCAAAGTATCTTCTCTTCTCCTGGTTGTCATTCTGAAACATCCTTACGGTATGCGAGAGGTCCCTGTTCTTCATGATTACTGCCTCATCCAACAGCACAGCCACTTCTGCTCGCTTGTCACCAATCAGGTCCTTCCGACGACTCAGCTCTTGCTTCACCCTCACAGCCACTCTGCTGTCTTAGAAGGTGAAGATGAAGTAAGACCTGTTCTGAGAGTTGCTACTCTTCCTCATGTACTCCCCAATAACTGGAGCAAACTTTTCGACGACTGGCTTGATGACCTCCATTTCGACTGTAGCAGAGGTGATAGGTGGCAGTCCGATGAAGAGGTAAGGCAAGGGTGGTCCCTGTCGCTAAAATTAATAGTGATTGCTGACAACATAGGCTCTTCTCAGAGGGTCTGAGAAGAAGATTCTGAAGCCATGGGGGCTTCCTAATCTCTGAAAGACCTCCTCTGCTCTTTCAAAAGCAGTTGTTGCTTAGCTGGCCTGCTTGTACTTCACGAAGGCGAACTTAGGGAACATCTATATATCTTCGATGATGCCGTAGTAGGCCATCAAGCTGCCAAGATAGTTCTTGTCGAAACCCTAGGGAACACCTCCTAACCACAGCTATCTTACCATAATGTTGCAGGGCTTCTAGCCCACTATCTGCTCGGCTGACTGTGTCGGCGGCTGGCTGCTGGGGAAAAAAGGCGGGCGAGGAGGAGCTTGAAACTGCTGAGGAGGATAGCCGAAGGGAGGAGGCTGGAAGGGCCTTCCTCTGTCCTGTTTCTTTCGCCAGTCGTCATGCTTGATGTTCATTTTCCAGGTGGGGTACTTGTTGTGAAGTTGTTGGATGAGGTCTTGCGCGAAGGCCTCGTTGCCGTAGATGGTGACGAATGCGTAGCAGAAGAGGTCGAACCTTCCTCGAGTGTTATCGCCCTTGATGATTCTGGGTGGGTTATGGTGTACTTAAGCTATTTGATGGGTGCAAGGGGCTCAATGATGAACTTGAGCTGGTTGTCTTCGAAGTCGAGAGGGAGCTGTCCGATATAAATTTTTATAAAGTCACTGCTAAATAAGTTGAAGGCTAGAAGAAGGACTGCGGACAGTCCTGAAAGAAAGTTACAACTGTTATTCCAACTCACTCATAGTATAGCAAACCTCCCAGAAATATATATTAATCCATCAGATCCACCCGCCCGCACTTCAACACCACATTGAACCATACCCCCATCTATTGACCCCTATATACCCTACTCAAATTATTTTCATACTCCCCAAAAATCAGTTCACCCCTAATCACTCTCCTGGCCTGCAGAACAGACCTCCTTCGCGCAGACTCATGCCCATGGCTAGACTTCTCTCCTTTAGTCTTTCAATGCTCCTCCCAACTTCAGTAGAGTTTCTGTGCTCCCTGCTTCTGCTGGTAGGGTACCATCGCCCCTCTTGTTTCAGTAGTCCCTCCCGGTACGAGTTCTTCTTCCTTTAGAGCCACTCGTGCTATCTTTTAATGAAATTATCCCAGATAACATCGTTGCTGGTGTTGCTCCTTGGCTGTTTTTCTTGAATTTTTCTGACTTATCTGGTCTCCCTTTTGAATTTTTAGTAAATGCTGAATAGAGACAGCCTTACCTTTTGTTGATCCTGTCAATCAAAGGCACTGTTTTCTCTTAGTTCCCATGTTCAGCTACCCTGTTCTAAAGGAGATGTCTACTCTCAAATATTGGCCTTCTTTTTGCCTTCCTTCCTGATCTATCATTCCTCGACTCTCTCGATCTCTCCAGAGTTTTTTCGAGAGGTAGCCTTACTGGAGTATAAGGGGCTGTTTTATAGTGTTGAGTGGGGGATTTAAAGTGTTTGCGTAGTGGTGAGTGTGCGGGGTAATCGGAGGGGAAGAGGTCCCTTGCGATGATTTTGATGTGCGCGATTGCCTGACGCTCGGAGAGGGGAGTTTCTGGGTTGTTCTGCATACTCGAAATAATAAATTTAAGAGCAGCCTGTGATTCAGTGGCTCCTGTTTATATTTTACATTCTTAAACATGAGCAATCAGTTCATTCCCGAGCCGGAAGAGCAGCACCCTCTTGGCTGGCTCAAAGAAAGTTCGCATCTGACCTACAATCACCACTCTCCCTTCTCAGACCTCTCAAAGGACCACTTCCTCGACGACCTCCTCAAACCTAACTACCTTCCTGCCAGCACTTCTCGGCATCGCAACCGCGGTAAGGTCAACTCTAAGAACTACCGGTAGAAGAAAAAGGGACAAGCTGAGCAGACCAAGAGGCAGGTAGAGTCCCTTGAGAGATAAAACTAATATTTGAAGTCACAAAAATACTGCAGGTGGTGCCAAAGACCCTTCGATCCCCCCGTTCTCATCGAAAAATAAGGCCTAGAGCTGCCAGCCTTTCAGAATAAACAAACTTTCTACGAAAAATAGGAAAAATTCGAAGTGGAAGCCGAGTTCGAAAGGCCCAAGTTGGTAGAAGACTAGAAGCTTGAGCGAAGAGGAAAAGTGTGGATAGCCCTCGGAATGCTGATGCTCATCTTGGGACTCACCATTCACGGCCTCCACGGCAACTGCACAGGCATCAAGGAAATAGAGATCAAGAGGGCAGAAGTTGAGAGGTGGAGGCAACAGCTGAATTCAATGGACGAGGAATACTTGGAGGTAAAAATGAGGGTGAGGGACGAGCAGCCATCTCTGGGCAAGGTCGATCCTGGCTAGCTGAGGATAGTATACAAGACGGAGGAGGGTGAGAAGGCAGTAAGGAAGGAGGAGAAGGTTTCAATAAATAAGGAGCTGCTGCTGGGGATCCAGGCATAGCTTGACGATGTAGGCTTCTACCTGTGATACCTACTACCTTACCCTTCTGCCTATGATGCATACATAATGACTCATCTGCTTCCATTCTGAGTTGCCTCTGCTAATTCTAATAGTATATCATTGATTTCTATTCGAAAATGAACACTCTATCTCACAACTGCCTTGGCTCATCCACCCTCAATGCCAAATCATCTAAAGGCTCCCTTCGCTACAAGGAAAACGTCGCGGCCATATTCCAAAAGCTGAACGCCCTCCAGCAAACCTCAGAAGCCCAAAAATCACAAATGCATAACATGCTCTTGGGAGACTTCGCCCAGAAAGAAAACAAGGTCATAGACACCAATAAAACCAAGACCATCCAGCTCAACAGCATCCTGAAGGCAGTTGCAGCTCTGGAGAAGGAGTTCCACAATCAGCAGAACGAGGAGTAAAAGATGAGGAGAAAGGTGAAGGCCATGATCGAGGAGGCCAGCAGATAGCTTGACCTCAACTTCGAAAGGCTGGAAAAGGAAAGAATAAAGGGCTAAAATAGCCTTCAGCAACTGATCGAGAGCAAACTTGAGTCCTTCGTCCTCAAAAGTAAGCATAATATCACTCAGACAAAAGCGCATGGAGCCCCAGTGTTCTCTTCAACAAGCCTCTCTTCGCCTAAGAAATCTAACACCTCAAAAAGGAGCACCTCGGCTTTCTCGACTCATTCGGAAAACAAGTCAACAGGTTAAGAAAGTAGACCGCTGCCGCTATGAACGAGCTTGGTCGGGCTATGGAGGAGTAGGTTAGTCAGAATGACGAGGAGCAGGTGACAGCATTTCTCAGGTCGGTTCATATGGAGGTCAGTAGCAAGCTCAAGGGTCTGGAGGAGCAGAGAGAAAGGACTGAGAAGAGGGTGGTAGAGGTCCTAGAGAGAGTCGTGGCCAGCTGCATTTCAGAGAGCCCCCCTTCCTACATCTGATTATCATACTCTTAGCTAACCTCAACTATCATACATTATTTGTTCCTCGATTCAATCAGGTTGGGTATTGTAGTCATCAGTCCCCAAGAGTGCAGACAAAATGCAAGAGATTGAATTTTTCACGGAAGAATTAGAAAACAGGATATTTCAGACAGAGGCGCCTTTTTTGGTAGCTTATCAAATTTATAATAGACTGGATTCAAATGCCTATTATAGGTTCATAAAGCAATAGGCAAAAATCAGGTAAACAGAAGGACAAAAAAGGACCCTTTGGCCGTCTTTCAGGAGAGGCCAGCCAGAAGAGTCGGCTGTTCAGGGGGATTATTTGAGATTTCGTATTTTGCCGATTTTTCTGAAGATTAACTGTTGCCGATATTATGCATTTATCTGAGCCTCAATTTAAGTCTCCAAGGTTGCCCATAATATTCTGAAGATCCGCACTCATTTTCCCTTCCCTCCTCAAAAAAAATGAATGAGGCTGCAGGCTGCCTTGTCCCTCTTCCGGTTTGAGACTCACCATTAGATCAGTCATGTTTTGAAAGTTGTGGACTGGGGAAGGGAAAAGGCCAAGCCGCCATGTTGACTCTATAAATATTTAATAATCCCAAGATGATCGAGGAAAGCAACCCTCCCATCCACACCAGAGCCAGAGCTCTCACCCATAGACTTCAGAAGGCCGAGGCAGTCATCCCTTAATCGACATTGCTCAGCACCATTCACGATCAACAGATCTATCTCGGACTCACCAGCACTCTCCTCACCCTCGCCAAAGAAGCAGGGACTTCCCAGCAGGCCCTCTAGGAAGTCTCTCTTGCCTTACTTCATTCCCGAGGGCTCAATACTGCCTCCATCCTGTCCCATCAAAATCATAAGGAATCCCATCAAAATCAGAAAGAAGATGGAGGGTCTTCGTCCAAGGAAAGGTACAACTGGTTGGAAAGGGGCATCGTGCATGCAGACAGCCAGGCTCTCCTCTAAAAGCTATAAAAGTAGCTATGGGATTCTCGAGAAAAAGAGAGCCATTTCAGATGTCTACAAAAATACAAGAGTGAGAAATCAGATGAGCTGGCCCCGAGCACCACTGGAAGCCCCACTTCAAAAAAGGACAGGTTCAAAAGAATGCTGAAGGACCGGTCAAAGAGGAAGGTGGTGGAGAGTTCTGACTTTTTCCAATTTGAGGTCAAATAAATTTTAGGGAACAGCTATAGATATGAGAATGACTGCTACAGGGTCGTAGGATCCTTTTCGCACCTTAAAACGATTTTTGGACACGCCTCAGAAGCAGACATCGAAGCCTATAGCCAAATATTCAACGCCATCTTAGACAAGACCGATAATCTGGTGGTGACTGGAGGAGAGGAAGGAGTCATCAAAATATGGCACAGGCCTTCGGGTACCCTTGTCAAGAACATCAAAGGTAAGTCATCTCTGACTCAGGACACACAGATTTCCTCAACAAGCTAGAAATATCTCCTTGCAACAAGTACCTCCTCAGCTCAGCAGGAGACGGCCTCAGATTTTTTGACCTCAAAGAGCTGAAACCTTTAGGAGGTTGGAGGACCAACTCAATAGCATAAATAACTTCTTTGAACATTGACGGGCACAATTTGTTCTTGTTCGGATAGGGATCTTTCCTTTACGTCCTCAAAGAAGACACCATGTTGTCACACTCGCAAGGTACGACATCGATGACTCAGATATGCTGGAAAATTCCCACTTCTATCAATTCAGCTATGCCGAGCTGATTGAGTTTGACAACTGCTCTATCCTTGTAATCTCGATATCTCCCAATAAAACACACTTTCTGATTGGCCTCTAGAATGGTCATCTCCTGGTGGTCGAGATAGCATAAATTCTGGAAATATTGAAAATGAGCACTCCAGGAGAAGTGCTGACTCTCCCCTGCATTCGATCTCTGAAGGCCCACCACTAATAGATCATTTAAGTCAAGTGGAACTCCAATAATGAGCTGTGGGCCACGGGAGCAAAAGACGGAAGGTGCTGTTTGTGGTAACTTCACAGTGGAGGCGTCCAACTGCTGACCACCCTGACTGTTAACTCAAAAAGTCACAGAGGTAGAAGAAAAAGACACTCTTACTCCTGCACCTACATCTGTTGGAATTGCTCTCACACTCACTTCGCAGCAGGTTTTCAGGAAAACGTTGAGGAGGAAGACAGCGACAGAGGAAGAGGATAAGTCTTGGTGTACAGCCTCAAAGCACAGAGAGTCACCTGCGAACTAAGCAAGGATGTCAGTCAATAGTACGGAGGCATCAGAGCTATGGATGCACATCCCACATATCCGAACATTTTGTTAATTTGCGAGGCTGACGGGCACGTTCTCCTATTTGACATTTTTATTGGATGTGTGGTCAACACCTTTGAAGAGAGAGGATACCACATCCTGCACCCTCAGTTTCAGCTCATCCCCACTGAATGCCGTTTCACCAAAGACGGTCTTTCCTTCCTGGTAGCCACATAGTACGGTTCAGTGTCTCTCTACGGCTACGACTCTAAATACTTCTTCACAGGTGCCCCAGTTGAGCAATTCTTGCAGACAGACTTCCAACAGATAGACGTTGACGAAGCATCAATGAAAGCACTACCCAGAGACAGCTAGGCACTAGAGGATATCAATAATTTTCCCAGAGGATCCTTGCTGAATGTGAGACTAGAGGAGCATCAGAATCAGATCAAGGTATCCCCTCTCGAACTGGTTCAGGCTATAAACAAGAGGAGGGTTCCAGAGGAGCACATCCCTCAGATCAAGATAGACTAGCAGTTTATGCAGGTTATTGAAGCCAACCTGAGAGAAGCTGAGACGGAAGAACAGATATACTCCAAGACATTTGAGGAGATCGATAGAGTGAAGCAACTGGTTCTGTTCCACGAAAGAGAAAGACAGTTCTTGACTGTTCTCAACCTCACAAACTAAAAGCTCAAGATGCTTAAGCCGATGGTTAGCAACGCAGCATCAAAAGATGATTAATAAAGCGATCACCTTCCTGCTGTCAGAGGAACCAGAAAGCTGAAAAGACACTCGCAAAGGCGTGTACAGTACGTGGACGACTTTGAATACCCCTAGAGTGAGGAAGATGAATTCATTGCAGACTCAAACATTGACCACTAGATGCAGGATGAACAGGAAGAACTGTCAGACCTTATAGACGATGACGACGAGCCAAGAGCGAGGAGAAGAGAAGCACGGTCTCACCAGAGGAAGACCAGACAGAGCATTGTGCCTTCCTACGAGGACAACGATAATGATGAGCCATAGATAGTTACCAGAAGGAGGAAAAGGGACGTTTCGGAAGAACTGAGATAGCTGGAGAACGAGTATGCCCCAAGGAAAAAGGTAAAAGTGGACGAGGAGGAATCATCAGAGAAGAAGTTCAGCAGGCTGAAGAAGCACATCTCTGAGAACAATCAAGTTTAGGAGTCATTTGGAGAGTGTTTCCGGTGCCAACTGGCCAGAGCGACAGTCTTCTGCAAGAACTGTGACTACTCCCAGCAGTTTTGCTAAGAGTGTTCAAAGGTGAGAGGCCGTAGGGGAAAGGATAAGTTCAGCTGCCTCATCTGTCTGTTCCTTCTCAACATGACCCTCAACTAAAGCTATAACGTCAGTGAGGAAGTCTATCACACCACCCGCAGAAGCACCGATCTATACATTCCCCAGCTATAGGACAGAGTCAGGTATTTCTTCCAGGGATATGAGGAGTTCTTGAGCCAAAACATTGCCAGGCTCAATCCAGAAGTCTTTCAAAAAAATGAAAATTTCAGAATCCTTCCTCACGCAGAAGACCCAACCTTGCTGGGAACTCCTCTGTGTGAGGTCATCTCCATTGATTACTTCTTTCCTCTCAAAACAGATAGCGCACTCACAGTCAAGAGGACTCCTGGAAAAGGGGAAAAAAGTTTGGTGCAGATGGTGGTGGGGCTTAAGGAAGTGACGACTGAAAGTGTCTTTTGGGTGTTCTATTGGCCAGGACTAGAGTTTTTGCTGCCAGAGGAGGTATACTCTATCATTGCCCAGAAGGACTATACCTCATCTTTCAGAATCAATCAGTTGGCTTACATAGGCAGTGAGGAGTTGCAGATCGTGGAGATGTGCCCTATAGAAGACAGGTTTCCCTAAACAATCTGGAGGGTCATAAAGGTGAGAAAAACTGAGGGAAAAAGGCTGAGAGGTAACACCAAGGAAATTGAAAAGAGGGTCAACCTGTGGAAACTCATTGATGAGGCCAGCAGCATTACCTTTGAGTGCAGGGTGAGCCCGTAAGCAGAGGAACGACTGTCTTCTCAGTTAGAGATATGGCTTTAAGAGGAGGACTCGCCCTTCTGCTTTTTCAACGACTATGTTGACTTCTAGATATATCCTTTGTACAGGGAGCAAGTTCCAGTCGGCATGTGCCTCAAGACAATTCTAGAAAGGCTCAAAAATCATTACTACAGAGGATCGGCCAGCCTGAGGCTTGACATCCAGATGCTTCTTTAGAATTCCCTGGTATTCAACGGTCCTAATCATATTGTGACAAAAAACGCCGAGGAGTTGTGCTCTCTGTTAACAGCCCTTCTCTAAAATGAAGACGCACAGGTCCATCACAAATATGTACTTTCTGCATAAATGAATCCTGTAGATGTGGTTCCCCTCAAAGGAGAAGAGGAGAAGGAGCAGATGGGCATTCAAAACGGGCAGCTGACCGATAGGAGGCCCAGGAGGAAGATGGAAAACTCTACAGAATAAAGGAGAATGAGGAGAGAGAGTTCGGACTACGAGGAGTAATCTGAGAGCCAGAGAGGTAGTTACGAAGGGAGAGTTGCAACAAGACGAACGAGGATGGGAAATGGGAGCAGAGCTTACCAGGAACCAAGAAGGATGACCAGAAGTGGCAACAGGCACTGATTGATCATGCATTTAACACTATTTTCATAAATTGAGCACTATTACATAAATTGAAGAGATTGTTTACCTGAAACAAGACCCTTAGCTGGATGGTATGCGAATAAGATATATTGTCAAGATGAACCTATAAAATATAGTCAGCACGGTCTTTTTTGTCAATTGTGTTCTTGAAGTCAGCAGTGAGCACAGCCTTAATGAATGGGCTATTCATAGCATTGGAGACTTGATATAATGCTACCTGCTATTATACTATTTTATGAACGCATAGACTCCCACTTTCGACCGACAGCCATTCCAAAAAATATAGGAGGCATATTTCCAGTATCAAAAAAGACAGTACAGGGATTCCATTCTCAAAAAGTAATTTACCGGCAACA
>Ga0100402_1005208_pt1 | contig 13410 bp, 11 predicted proteins | sample CryGeyme20150102_FD_80419 | JGI IMG/M metagenome (GOLD analysis project Ga0100402, IMG submission 80419) | Groundwater microbial communities from Crystal Geyser aquifers in Utah, USA - Crystal Geyser metaG 2015-0102 | ecosystem: Environmental > Aquatic > Deep subsurface > Groundwater | place...
TAGAGAAATTATAAATGATCATACTAATAGACTAATATTTTGTGCAAGCTACCAGCATAGTGTTGTTGATGAAGAATCTGACCATAAAGTAGTTGGTTGCAGAGTAAACTATTATGGAAATGCTAACTGGATATTTATCTATAGTGCAAATAAAACATCATATTTGATCAGAAGTACTGAGAAAGATAATTTTTTATTTTCAAAAGGAACCCTAAATGGATCAGAAAATTTAAATGATTCTCCAAGTGCTATTTGTCTAAGCCATATGAATGTTGACGATGATCAATTAAATGATTTAAATCATAATGATAGGTATTATTGGACAATTATTAGAGTCGATAGAAGTTATCTTATTAGAAATTTGTATACAGGTAGATACTTAGCTTCGATAGGTGACGATCAAATTGATGATCATGGTGGATGGCTAAAATCCCCAAGGATTGTTTGCTCTTCTCAAATTCATGCAAATAGGACTTACTGGAATATTATTCCTGAAATTATTCTTAATAACTAATTAATAATCTATTAAAGACATTTTAAACTTATATTTTTATTATAATATTATTATTATATATTTTTATAATACTAAAATCTAAGAGTATTATTATAATATTCTAACATTATAATATTAAATAATAATAATTTTATTAACAATGGCACCTTTTCAATGCTTTTTCGAGAATGATTACTAAGTCAATTATTATTATCTCTTATATGTCTCTTATATTGATCAAAGAAATGATCAATTACATCCTTGACCAAAAACAAAGTTAATACAAGAATTAAACGAGTAATAAAGAACGTTTTTGTAGTAAATTAGTAATTTAAAGACAAAATTAAGGCATTTAGTATTCAGTTTATAAGATTTAAATTATAATGTTATAATGTAAATAAAACGTATTTTTCATATAATCTACTTCATTAAATAATTATAATCAATATTTTTATCATATTATCTATTCTATGAATTGATAGCTATATTATCAATTTATCAATTAATTACTTTATTTAGAATTGATAATACTATTATTGTTAAAATTTATTATTTTACATTATCACTTTTAGACTAAATTGATAAAGATTCATATAAATATAATTACAATTTAATAATTATATTATAATAAAATGGAATTAGACATCGCACAATCAAAAACTATTAATTTTAAGGCTCTTGGAAAGGGAATTATTACTTTTAATTTCAGAACTGCATTGAACAATACTTATCAACTAAATCACATAAGAATAAACTTTCAACAAGAGCATCATAATGCAAACGAAAGAGACTTTTGGATTATTATTAACACTAACGGTTGCTATTATCATTCGGATGATTACCCTGTTCAGACTATCTCAGTTGATGAAAAAGCAAGAATTTACACAACTGAATATTTAACTCATGCCTTTTGGATATCTATTTTTAAGGAACACAATGAGCTTCAGTTCGGTTTTGGAGAACCACATCAAAGAACTGTCCTACATACAATGACTGAAATTAATAATAATATTAATAAAATCAATATAAAGTCTATCAAAAAAGTTACAATATCTCTGATGAGACAACAAGGTCAAAACTTCGAATGTGTTAAATTACCACCAAACAGTGAATATTCTTTGAAAGCTTATCCAGTTAGATTTCATGAAAATATTAATCAATTAGTTGTAAACAGCAATGATAATAGAGGTTTATTGATAAATGATCATTTAGTTGATATTAAAGAGTTAGATCAAGAATGCCAAGAGCTGTATTCTAAAATTGGAGGAATTAAAACTTTGAAAGAGATTGGAATTGAACTAGCTAATTACGGCTTATTTGAAGAAGCAATTCAAAGAAGTATAAGAACACCTGGATGTATTCTCCACAAAATGTTAGTCAAGAAGAAAAAACTAATTTATGACCAAACACATAGTCATGACTTTGAGGGAATGACTTACCTACGAATTGCATTTTCTAGTTCAAAAAATAGAAACATTAACTCTCCTGGAGATGCTATAATCCTTGAAATTTGGCCAGCTGGTCATTATTCCCCAATTCATGGCCACTCTGATTGTTACTCAATCATTAATGTATTATCTGGTAGCATTAAAAATCAAAATTTTCCTTTTGTAAGCACTTGTAGGTATGGGCAAGTGGCTTATGATGAAACTGTTCTTACTGCAGGAATGGTAACATGGCTTGGTCCACACATCTTTCAAACCCATAAAGTTACTAACACTTCTAATGATAGAGCTGCTATCTCATTACATGCATACAAATACGGAAATGTTAATGACACTCATGAAGGCTTTTTTGATATGGTAGATAGTCAAGGATTTCAACGAGGTCACGGTTTGCCACCAGCTTGTGATTGGGTACAATATTCTAAAGGAAAAGAACAATTGTTTAGTAATGACGGAAATAATTACAGATTAGGATTTATTAGAGCTATGCAGTATGAAAGTTACTTAAGTAATCGCTTTAACTCTCTTCAACAACTTGATACTAACAACAGAGGCGTTTCAAGGGAGATAAAAAATGTCCATACGCAGAGATTAGTCTTTTACGCTAACTCAAAGCATAATGTAGTTGATGCAGAAACTGACCTTAAGATAGTTGGTATCCGAGAAGATCAATTCGGATTTAGTAGATGGATATTTATCTATAGTGAATATGATAAAGCATACTTAATAAAAAGCACAGAGCATGATGTTTACTTAGCATCTAAGGGAGAAGTAGCCACAGATGCTCAAGAGGAAATATCTAATGCTCCAAGTGCTATTTGCCTTACTCATATGAAACCCCACGCTTCAGAACATAATCCTGACTTTCCAACTCAAGATGACTTGCTATTTTGGACTATTAGAAGAGTTCAAAAAGGAAGTCTTATATGTAATAAGTATACAAAAAGATACTTATCTTCAATAGGTGGTGACGAAATTGATGACCTTGAGGATTGGATGAATTCTCCTAGGATTGTATGTTACAACAAACCTCATGAGAATAGATCATATTGGATTATTTCGCCTGATATTATTATCCCTAATATTAATAACTAATTTTATTAATCTTTTAAGAGTTTTAGTATTTAATTACTTTTTATAATATTAGATATTATATTAATAATATTTTTATATTAAAATGTTTTAATTCTACTATAATAATAATATTATTATTTAATTATAGTAGTACTTAAATGAAGGCAGTAAATCGTCAAATACATATATTTATATTTATTACTAAATATAATAAATAATTTTTCTAGTTTTAGATTTATTCCTTATACATTAGCAAAACAACACATTCAAATGATCAACTAATTAATACTTGAAAATAATTATCATAATTATTAATATGAATTAGTTTTATTCACGAACTTATATAGTTATAAATTCATCATGTAAGTCAACTATGATTCTTCGAATAATGTAAATGTTTTGTAATACTTAAAGTAGATTAATTATTGTTATTAATGTACATCAGAACAATGAAATAATAATAAAGTTATGTTTATATATTTTCTGTTAAATATGCATACACTAAAGATTTAAAAATTTTTCATTACCGTTATATTGTATTACAATATTATTAATTTAATCATAATCTTAAGAATTATATTTACAAATTAATTAATTATTATTTATAAATTTAATTTAATTTTAAAATGAGTGTTTCTAAAGAAAAGGACGAAGCAAAACTGAATAACTATATGAAGGATGGCAACGCGACAAATAAAACAAAGGATAACGATCTGTCTCATCAAAATACAGACAGAAAGTTTAAAAATAATGCAGTAGAAATAGAAATGAACGAAAGCTTAACGAAAAATAAACCCAAAATTAAATCATTAGAAGAAACACAATTAATAAAAGATAGTACGCAAAATGGTAATATCGGCATTAAAAGTACTAATACGGTTCAACTCCATTCGGATGAAATTAAAAAAAGTAAAAAGGGAAGTGCTTGTAATTCAAAGAAAAAAGAGTCGGCTTTTCCATATGAGTTTCATATTAATAATCATGAGGCAAATAAAGTTTATGAATATAGAAACAATATGATAAATCAAGCTAAATATAATATATTCACTTTTTTACCGATGTCTTTGCTTTTTCAATTTTTTAGACTCGCAAATGTATATTTTCTTATTATTGCTATTTTACAATTGATTTCTATTGTTTCACCGTTATCACCGACAACAGCGGTTGTGCCTTTAGTAGTTGTGCTATTATTTTCAATGACAAGAGAAGGAGTTGAGGATTTAGCTAGGCATAAATATGATGATAAACTTAATTCTGAACCTACTATGTTGTTTAAAGATAATATGTTTGTAAAAGTTGAAAGTGGTATGTTAGAAATGGGTCAAATAGTCTTAGTCCAAAAAGATGAGGACTTTCCAGCAGATATAGTTGTCTTAGATTCAAATATAATAAATGGTGTTTGCTTTATAGAAACAGCAACACTTGACGGAGAAAAAGCATTAAAGAATAAAATAGCAAGTAAATTAACTGCAGGTTTATTTCGTAAAGAAGATGGAAACTATCGAACCGATATTAATATATCAGGAGTATGTGCATGTGATAAACCTAATCCAGATTTATATAAATTTGATGGAAAAATCAGCTTAACCCATAATGGAGATAAAGTAGAAAAAAGGATAGAAACTGGATTGGATGCAAAGCAGTTACTACTAAAAGGTAATAAATATTAATATAAAATTATAATAAATTCCTTTAGGAGCTATACTTAAAAATACTGATTGGATTATTGGTTTTGTAGCTTATACTGGTCATAACAATCGCCTGATTAAAAATTCTAAAAAGGCTAAGCTAAAGATATCAAGAGCTGAACGTCTAATGACATTTTTATTGTTAATTATTCTAGGACTTCAAATTGCTGTGTGTATAATCGTAGCTATTTTTAATAAGATATTTTGGGAAACAATTTTAAAAGATGCTTATTATATAAACGATGTTTATGGTGGAGATGTCAATGCAGTTATTTCCTTCTTTACTTATATACTACTATTTAATACTATGATTCCTATTTCTCTTATAGTATCTCTTGAGATAGTAAAGATGATACAAGGACAATTTATGGGTTGGGATGTGGAAATGTACTCAGAAGTTAGAAAAAAGTTTGCTAAGCCTTGTTCAATTTCTTTAAATGAAGAATTAGGACAAGTTAACTTTATATTTTCAGATAAGACTGGAACTTTAACTGGAAATAAAATGAATTTTAAATACTGTGTAATAGGTAAATTTAAACATTATAAATATTAATTATTACAAATTATTAAAGGTGATGTTTGCTTCGAATATAACCGCCTTAAAAATGATCCAACAAAAGATCAAGAGGATAACTACCAGAGAAGACAAATCTTACGTGAAGAAATGGACATTATTGAAGTAGGTCCTAATTATATGGTAGATTACTTAGTAAACGAACAAGAAGGAACAACATATGATAATTTAGTAGTTGAAAGTAAGTCAAAAACTGTAAAACTTGATTTGCCTGATGACAGGGCCGTTATCGAAGAATACTGGAAAGCATTAGGTTTAGCACATGAATGTGTTGTTGAGGGAAGCTCTTTCTCTGGACTATCTCCTGATGATATAGAACTAGTAAAGTCATGTAAAGAACAAGGATTTGAATTCATAAAATCAGAAGCAAGTAACTTTAGAAGACTAAGAATAGCAGGAAAAGAATTAAATTATGAAGTTTTAGTTGTAAATGAATTTTCTAGTGATAGAAAAAGAATGAGTATAATATTAGTAGAAGGAGATTTAATTAAAATGTATATCAAGGGAGCAGATAGTGAAATTGAGCAAAGACTAGCTAAAAAAGGAAACAATGAAAATTTTATTTCGCAGGCGCAAAACTATATTAAATATTTTAGTAATATGGGCTATAGAACTTTAATGGTCGGAATGAAAATTATAAGTACTGAAGAATTTGAAACATATTTTGAAGGAGTTAGACAAGCTGGATTTTTGAGTTCATCAGAAAAAGAGGCTAAGTTAAATAAATTAAATAATGAAATTGAGCGTGATATATTCCTTCTCGGCGCTACAATCGTTGAAGATAAATTACAAGACAAAGTCCCAGAAACAATACGAGATTTACGACTCGCAGGAGTAAAAGTATGGATGCTAACCGGAGATAAACTAACAACAGCAAAAAACATAGGTTTAAGTTGTAATCTAATTTCACATCAAATGAGAAACTTCGAAATAAACGGAGAAAAGAAAGATACTTTAGAAAGACTTGTTACTGAGTATAAAGAATACAAACCTAAAGAAAATGAACAATTCGGAATACTTATTGATGCTGTCGCACTAACTATTGTTTTAGCAGATGATGAGAAAACGGAAACATTTCTACAAATAGCACACCTAGCAGCCTCTGTCATTTGCTGCAGAGTATCTCCACTACAAAAATCAGAAGTTGTAAAAGTAATGAAGGAATTCGATAACAAAGCAGTTACATTAGCAATTGGTGATGGAGGAAATGACGTATCAATGATTATGGAAGCCCATATAGGTAATAATAATTATAGAATATATTTAAACATATATATATATTTATTCATAATAGGTGTTGGTGTTTACGGTGAAGAAGGTATGAGAGCAGTTCAAGCTTGTGACTACGCTATAGGAGAATTTAAATGTCTACGAAGATTACTAATGTTTCACGGACGAGTTAATTTAATCAGAGTAAGCGAAATGATCTTATACTTCTTTTACAAAAACTTTATATTTACTATTGTTCATTTCTATTATGCTTTTTATACAAACTGTTCGGGGCAAACTATTATTGATGATTGGTTTATTTCTTTATATAATCTTATTTTTACTGGATTACCTTTAATTATTAAAGCTTCATTTGATCATGATGTTATACCTTGCGATGGATATATTATCGATAATCTTCTTCCATTTTTATACAAAGAATTAAATGATAAACCAATATTTCATACAGTATCCTTTGTTTTAAGCTTATGTAGAGGATTAGGCCAAGCCTTAATAGTATTTTTCTTTTGTTTCTTTAGTTTAGAACAAGCAGCAGTAGATTCTGATGGAAACATAGCAGATCTTTGGTATTTTTCAGTCAATCTATTTACATCAATAATATTCGTAATATATAGTCTTTATATAAATACTTATAATTATTTAATTATAGATCGCATCATTTAGAGTATTGATCACACAAAAGTTCTGGACATTACTAAATGTCTTAATAATGCTTATAACAAGTTGGATTGCTTATTTAATATTTGTTATAATGGTACAATATATGGATATGTTTAATTCTTATGCTTCTATGGCTAATTCCTTTTTAAGTGCAAGATTTTGGTTAAATTTCTTTGTTATTCTTGGTATATGCTCTGCAATTGACTTTTCAACATATTGTTTTGATTATTTGTTAACAGATACTCTATCAACAACTTTACAGAAAATTGTAAAGGAAAGAGGAGGATTAAATAACAAAGCTGATCTTCCAGATAGTGTAATGGATTATATACATAAATTTGAACAAATAACACAAGGAAAAAAGAAAGAAGTTGGTGATGGATTAAAATATGATGTATATCAAGGAGATAAAGGTGGTACAGAAATAAAACTCGATAGAATAGATGGAACGGTTTTATAAATTAAATTATATAGTAAGAGATTATTTTAATTATAAGTCTTTTTAATTATTAAAAATTACTATTAAATTAATTTTCTTTTTATCATAATATTAATTTATATAAAATTATTACATTAGTTAATAGAAATAATCATTTATTTGCAATATTATTATAGTATATTAACATAATTAACATATTAATGTATTTCATTAATACAACGAAAATAATTATTACGCAGTTCCTTCAAACAATGTTGTAAATTCATTATAATACTTATCATACTTATCTAAATTACATCCATGCTTTTTTAGTATAGTACTACAATCAGTAAATAACAAAAATAAATCATTAGCATCACCAATATCTTGTTCAATTAACTAAAAAACATTATAAAAATATTTACTTTGCTAATAAACAATTCTGATATAGTCTCATCTTCTAAGTTAACAAAATTTATTAATATATTAAGACTTAACTCTAAGATATTCAACAAAATAGTCTTAATTGCGTCTGTTCCTTTCTTCTTTTTTACAATTGATAAGAATTCAACAATATCTTTAGTTTCTCCGTTTACTATTTCTCCTCGTGACATATAAACTAAAAAGTCTAAAAGATCATTAACAAAGCATGTTTCACGGATTAACCATTTTGAACAGTAGATAAGTTTAGTAAGGTTGAATGCTATTTTTAAACAAATTTCATGAATTTCAATCTCGGATTGTTTTTTAATTTTAAAGTCTTCATATTTGGAACGGTAATTCTCTTCAGGAATTGATGGTTCGTAGTATGAGGAAAAATCAGTCTTAATCTCGGAAATAATAGGATGTTGTTCATCCTTGAATATTTCTTCGACGATATGAGATACATTGTACATTTCATTTAGGTATAATGTATTAATAATTAACGATAGTCCTTTTAATTTATGACGATATGGTTCGAAGTATATTTTTGACTTGGCATAGTCTATCATTTTGATAACTTCAAACTAAAATTAATTATAAATATTAATACTAATAACTCTGTAGGAATAAAGTTTGATAAGCTTATGATGATTATTTTGAGATTGACATGTAGTTCAGGAAAGTGATAATATTGAGTTAAGATAATGTTCATGAAGAGTAAAAAGATACCGTTGTCTTCTTTAATTAGTAATTTCTAAAATATTATTAATAAATAATTTAAACAAAATATTAAATTATTATTTATTACCTTGAAGCCAAGTACAAATTCTTTGGAACTGAATTTTGGGTTTGTTAAAACTTGAACTGCTTTTCTAAACAATCTTAAAATCATACTAACTATTTGAGAGTCTTTTTGGAACAATAACAATTCAAATATTTTTAAAATATTTACTCTTGCTGTCATGATTAAAGAACAAAATTCATGAATCATCTAATAATAGTGTTTATAAGTATTATAATTATTATAGTTATTTTACTTGATTTTCCTTTTTAACTTGATCTTTAGAAGGTTTATTTGATCCTTTAGCAGGGCTAGATGGATTTATAAGCTCATTTAAAGTATTGAAACACCAAATAACACTGTCATGTAAAATAATTACTATATTTCTGTCTTCTAGGATTGATTTATCTTGTTTAGCTGTGTCGTATAATTTCTTTAAACATTTTAAGTTCACATCAATTAATTTTTTCATCTCCTCTTCAAAACTGAAATTATTTTTGTTGAATACAATGTTCTATTAATTTTAATATAAATATAAATAATTATATATATGTATATTCTTACATTTAAACTTTTGATATGTCTGATATATTCATAAAGGAACCAAAAGTAATGTTTAATGATATAGGGATTATAATTAAATAATATGGGTAACTCGTAAAAGTCTATTAAGTCATTTTTATTAAGATGACCAAAGAAATCCTATTATGTAAAGTTAATAAATATGTTATTTATGTTAAATTTATTTATTAATTAGAAATAAGTTTAAAATAATTTAAACTTATAATAGCTTACTTCTACAACTACAAAATTCTTTTCGGTATGTGAAACTACATCTAACAATTTAATTAAGAATTGATATATTCCTAATGAGTTTTTGCTCTTAACACAGTCTTTAAAGACCGTATGTAAGTTAACATCTTCAGAATCGATTATATTATCAGCATAATTCAAATAATCTAATAAAATTAATATAAAAAATATTTATGATAAGTTATATATTATAATTGTTATGTTATTACCGCTAATTTTTGATGTTTCAAACAAGTTTAAGAAATACTTCTCCAAAAATGTCTTTTTGATATCATAATAGTTATAATAAAAACAATCCCAACATGAATCATTATCTTTGATAATAAAGTTGTCATTCTAATTTTATTATTAAGTATCTTACATCTTGTTCTTTAACTTTAGATGGAAACACTTTAGTTTTTCCACCAAATGAATAATCATCAGTTTTTAAATCAGCATACTGGACTTTTACTTTTAAGTAACCAATAGAGATATTTTGTTTTAGTGATATTTTAACTCTTCCGTCAAAACAAATATTTTTGTTATCTTTTGCTTGTGCAAGAACATTAATTGGCATTGCGACTTGTCCAATGACAATAGGTTCTAACTTTCCTCCTTTAATAGTACTTGCGATTTCGTTTTTTACATAGATTAAGATATAACCTGCGAGATGCTTTTCTTTATTAATTTTGAATTCGTAAGTCTAAATAAAGTTATTAGATTAGAATTTATTAAGGAAACTATGTTATTATACATACCGATTTAAATTCATAAACTTTTCTATCTTTTTCTGCATAATTTGAACTTGACATCTTAGAAAACTTAGAAGGTGAAATACTCAACGAAGTATTAATATTTGAAGAGTTTAATGAAGCGTTTGGGTCAAAGTTAATCAAGGAAGAGTTTACTTCTCCATTAGTAGAAGTATTTAATGACGTATTTAATTTATCCTTATCTTCTGAACTTATTATATTGATTTTTAATGGACTGTAATCTTCAAAATTAATTTCGATATAAGGTTTAAATCTATTGCCGAAGTCATCACAAAGTTTATAGTTAATTTCTAGAATATCTATTGAGACTTTAAATATAAATTCATCAGCGATGATATCATCATTTTGTTCCATTGGTTCTTCTCCTGGGATATCAAAATTGATTTCGTGATCTTTTTGTTGTAGGTTTTGTAGTTGTTCTATTTTAACTGATTCAGGTTGTGGTTCTAATTCTTTTACTGTTTGTTTTGATTGACTAGAACCTTGTGTTACTTGTTTACTTTGTTTATTGGATTGTATATCTGGTTGCTTTTGAGCTTCTTTTCCTGTTGCCATTTTCTTTACTCCAAAACTAATATTATCATCGTGTGCATCTATTATTTTAGAGTTATCAACTTTAGCTGATGGAATTTGTATTAAATCCATACTATCGTCAAATTGATTAATTGAGGCTTTGTTATTTTGAGAATTATCTCGAGGTACTTCGACTTCTGCGGGAGATGGGCTTTTAAGTGAAGTTTTACGCCTGCCTCTCTTCGGAGTTGTGTCGGGGTTACCTCCCGTAGAGGGTATTACGTCGACACTTGCATCTATTTCTTCAAAGTTCTTTGTTTGAACTATTGGACTAGGTTGTTGTGAAAGGTTTATTAATTTATTCTGACTTTGTTTCGTAGGAGTTCTCTGCTGTGTAGTTGTTTTGTTTTGTGTTTCATTACCTTCACTTTCTTTTCGTTCACAACACGGTAATAATGTTGTTCCCATTATTTATTTATTTGTTGATAAATTATATTAAGTTATAATAAGTAATAAAAATAAATTTAATTAGTTATTTTATTAAATTAGAATGGAGATAAAATTAAATATTATTAATCTAAAACCTTTGAGTTATTATAAGTATCAAAGTATTTTTTATAATTAGATTAATAAGAGTCACATATAAGTTAATACTTGTTATTTAAAGTTATAAGCATAAATGAAATGAAAATATTTGTCTTATTATTTTCATTCTTAAATAAGTAGTAATATATTTTAAATTCAAATAATAAACGAATTATCTCTATCAATTTAAAGTATCATAATTTATTATACTAAAATATAACAATATATACAATTTCAAAATTTAAAAATAATTAATTATCTACAACTGTACATTATATAAGTTAGGAAATTTAAATTTAATAATATAATTAAATGACTGAAAAATACGAAAAGAACGTCTACCTCGCCATGCTTGCCGAACAATGTACCAGATTTGAAGACATGATGGAGTTCCTTGAAGAAATGGTTAAAACAAAAAAAGAAGACTTAAGCAGCGACGAAAGAAACCTCCTCTCCATCGCATACAAAAACACCATCTCCCTCAGAAGACAAGCCATTAGAACCTTACTCGCCTACGAAATGAAAGAGAAAAAGAAAGATAACTCTCAATACCTTAGCTTTATTGTAGAATACAAAAAGAAAGTTGAAACTGAGTTAATTAACTTATGCGAAAGAATCATCGGAAACATCGAAAAGAATTTACTTACTAAAGCAACTGACAACGAAGCTAAAGTTTTCTATCACAAAATGACTGCTGATTACTACAGATACATGGCAGAAAATGTCGAAGGAGACCAAAAGAAAACCTTTGGAGAGAACTCTTTAAAGAGCTACAACGAAGCCAGCAACCAAGCCAAAAACCTCGCAATTGGAAATCCTATCAGGCTCGGATTAGCCCTTAACTTCTCAGTATTCTACTTTGAGGTTATGAACGATCAAAAAATGGCATGTGATATTGCTAAAGAAACACTAGACTTAGCCAAAAAAGAACTTGGAAATGTTGATGAAGACGACGAAGAACATAAAGATGCTTTCTCAATAATTAATTTATTACAAGAAAACTTAAATATGTGGACAAGCGAAGAGGAAAACTAAAGTATTAAATATTTATCTAAAGTTGTTTTTTATTTTAAACTACAACTACTTATATAAATATTAAGTTTCATTTGTCTTCTTTCTTATTTATAAATTTTATATTTTTAAGTTTAATATTTTTAAACTTTAATTTTATATAAAGTTATTAATAAAGTTATATATAAAGTTATTGAAGTTATATTATGTTATTATTAACTAGTTACTAATAAGATTTATAATACTAAATAAAATCTTTTCAATAAGTAAAATTAATGATAAACTAAGTTGAAGGTGAATTAATTAAACTATTTAAATTCTTAAAGACAAAAATGAGTTACTTTTATTATTCTAAATACATTATATTATTATATTATATTATTTTTTTTATCAAAATTAAATTTTACTTTTCAATTAATTCTATTATTAATACTAATATTTATACTAACATATATTATATTTTAATGGATCAGGACCAAAGGAATTTTGATAACGGAAAATCAAACGAGTAAATTTATTTCTATTCTTATATATCAATTATCTATTTAATATAAAACATTTACTTAAAAATTTAGCATAGTTATAGAAAATCTAAACGAAAATCAGCCAGACTCAGATGAAGAATTTAAAAACAATTTATCAGATGATGAATCAATTTCAACAAAGGTAATTATTAAGAACAATTATTATATATTAAAAACATTTAATATAGCTATCAGTTCTCAACAACCAAAACCCTAGTAATAATTTACACAATTTACATAATCAATCATCAATCGACCAATTAAGGGTCATTAATGAGATTGTAAATAACGAGAATAAATTAATATCAGAAGAAGAAAAAAAACGTCAATCAGAATTACTTAAAATATATAAATTAAAGAAACTAGCAAAATCAGTTAGCGTACCAACCAACGATAAAGAAGTTAAATTTAGATTACGTGAATTAA
>Ga0100402_1005213_pt1 | contig 13391 bp, 10 predicted proteins | sample CryGeyme20150102_FD_80419 | JGI IMG/M metagenome (GOLD analysis project Ga0100402, IMG submission 80419) | Groundwater microbial communities from Crystal Geyser aquifers in Utah, USA - Crystal Geyser metaG 2015-0102 | ecosystem: Environmental > Aquatic > Deep subsurface > Groundwater | place...
AATAGAATCTATTGCCTATAGAAACTGGACAAATATTTAATACTTATTTTTGATGATTGGTATAAGAGCGTTTTTGCTGCACCATAATGCCTTTTAAAAACTCCAAACGTACGCTCCACAACGCATCTAATACGGCTCACTGTTTTGTTTATTTTCTGTTCATCATCAGATATAGGCTTGTTGCGATAAGCCCGTTTATTGACTTTATTATCAATTTTTAGGTCTACACATCAACTACTATCGGCTAAAGCCGATAGTAGTTGATGATCAATGAGGGTTGGTTGGCCAATGGTTTTTCTTGTCATAAGGGGGCTGATTTATTACAGAAAGTATGCTTCAATTATAGCAAATGATATGAATCAACAAAATTTATTACGTTCATTTAAGAGTTATGCTCTCGTTCTTTAGGTCACTAAAAACCTCCTACTATTGCTCTATGGCACACTACGACAGAACCAACGGGAGGGCAGCAGAATGATTAGTATGTTGAACTCTTGGTTAACATCTTAAACTCTATTCTGAATTCAGCGCAACCATCTGTGCTGGCTTTTTATATGCGTGCACCCCTTTTCAAATAATAAAAAAAATTGATTGATTATAAATATAAAATGTATTATTAATAGATTATTAACTCTTGAATGTTATAATTAAAAACAGGATAATGTTTACAATCTTGCCATATATTTTTAGGAGAATATGAATATGATAAAGTTCTTACTTACAACCACTATATTGACAGCAACCCCCCTTGTAATAATGCAAGCAGCAGAAAGGATGCCCAGCTCAGAAAGAGCACCAAATGTGGAGACTGTAGTGCCAACACAACAAGCGCACAACAGTCCAAACCTTGGTAGTGGGCTTACCGTTGTTCTTGGAACAGATACAACGATACAAGACTTACAAAGTCTACCAGTAGACGGGCACGATGGCGGACGCTTCCGTATTGGTGCGGGTTCACTATGGCGCGCAAACAAGGCAATTACGTTCATTAAAGGTGGTCAAATGAGCCAGCTCTCTAATATGGATCCTGATCAATTAAAAGCTTTGCTCATTTGTGTTACTGTAGCCTATAATATTGCTGATGGGGATGAAACCCCAAAATCACTAACAGAAAGCACCGATGTTACGTATACAAAAGATTTTTTAATTGGAAATAATGGAATAAAAGTTGACATTGCAGAACTAAAAGCTGCATTTGAAACGTTAAATGCATATTATCGTGTACCGGTGCAAACACAACCAACGCATCGTGAGCCTTTTTCATCGAGCGTATTAAGACCAGAGCTAGATGCGCCCCAAGCAGCATCAGCACAAAGGGCTGCGCATGATTTAGGAAGCCCTCAAGCCGAATTATTACCATTTTTAAAGTTTGAACAAACGGATATTCCTGCAATAGTTCAAGAATTGGTTGCTAAGGGTATTCACTATTTCGCACAACCACAGGCTATACTACCAACAGCGCGCAAGCGGGAGGCTGTAGATTCAGGAAGGTTCAGACAAAACATACCTTGGATCGAGGAGACTTTTGGACAACCCGAAGATCAAATTGTTCAGGCATTACAAACTAATATCACCGAGGGATCTTTACCGCCTCTACGAACATGGACCGTTAAGACCATTGATGATGAATACAAAGCAACAGCTATACCTGCTGTGGGTGCCGTAATACCAGAATTTATTGTGGTTTCAGGTGTTGGGGTTAGTGGATTACATACCTCTGTTTATGGAAAAGATGCCGTTGTACAACTTGCAAGTCAATTCAACTACTTAGAGTCCCCACGTAGCACCGCTGTTGTGCCAGTTTCTTCTTACCCACGTGACAGAACACAAGGCCCACTTGCCGCAGTAGAGGCTGCTGCAGCCACTTTATACAGACATGCTGCTGTAACGCATCCAACAAAACCACTACCGCATGCGTTGACAAATGTAATACCTGACGGCAAAGCGCCGTATTATCAAAATGGTTATTTGCAACCCTTACAGTGTGATGATCAAGCTAAGCTTTTAGATGACATTCTAAAGAATATTGGCAATCTTTCCATTTTACCACAATGGGTTATTAACGAAGCATCTGGCACAAGACAAATGCACGTATTTACTGCTGCACCCGCCTGCCCAAAATTTAAGCGTGTTTCTATTACAGATCCAGCTGGTCAGATTTGCCTACAGCTTGTTGCCGCACAATATGAAGCCATTGCAAAATTAGCAGTCATGCGAAGTGTTGCTACGGGTCAGACAGTTCCCCTTCATTTAACTCAAGTTGGACAAGGCGTGTTTAGTAACCCGCCAGCGGTTATGATTGAAGCTATGAAACGAGTAGCGCATATTGTAAAAGGCTTTAATGTACAAGTTTATGTCCATGTTCATTCTGGAGCAAACCAATTTAAACAGTTGAATAGCGCAAACCAGGGATTATTGACATTTAAAGATATGGATAGTAAAACCTTTTTAAAAGCTGCTCCATTATCATCAGAAGTGGATGATCGGATGGAGAGATCAGAAAAGGATTGGAGGGAGAGATTTGTACAATTTGGAGACGACGAGGGCTCAGAACCAGACGATTTAGGAATGGCTGTGAGGTCTCATGACCGGACAGAAGAAGAACCAAGCTATTAGAGCGCCAGACAGTTGAAGACACAGCTGAACACACACGCGAAGAAACTGCTTCACGTGATGCTGAAGCTGTAGGCGTTGACGAAGTTGGTATTTCAGAGGGTTTAGCTATCTTAAACGGAGCTTTAGACGCGTATACGACTCAGGGAAGCCGCCCAAGCTCATTTGATACCTATTATAGTCAATACTATTTACGCCGACTACCAATGCACACCGTGACAGTACCTGAACCACTAACTAAAGATGAGGTTAAAGCAGTTTTAGATGACAACGGTATGCTTGGATTTTTTAATGAAGACTAAGGTGAAAATAAAATAATACAACAGCACATAGGGGGGTGTTTTCTCTTATGTGCTGCTTTTTTATATGGTAAATCACTTTTAAGAAAATAAAACAACCAGTTGTATAGGCGTTTCGGTGCAGTGACGTTATGTCGTATGCTAATTCAAAAAAAACATTGATATGCAGACCTAAAATTCATATCCCGGCAGCTAGAGCTACCGAGATCTAGACTATGCGGGTTAAAAAATATCATACAATACATATTATTGTCGAACTAATTGTTAATATAGGGTTATCACCATATTGATCCTTTTTAGGAACTGCGACGTTTAAACCACGCTCTTGCAGGGCGCCTAAACAGAAAAATAATCACAACTGTTTCAGCAATACTTTGTACAAATTCGAATATGCCTAAAATTGAACAAGAAGAAAGCGCTTGCAAAAGCGGTTTTATTGCAAGCAATACAGCCAAAATAAACAAAATCAAAAGTAAATAGCGCGCCCAATTTTTCCTTTTTCCAATAAAATAAATGATGACTCCAAGAAAAACGGACATTAACATTTGTGTGAAAGTGAAACAAATAACATCAAGTGGAGCTAATTGTTTCAATAGTCAGAAAGCTCAATTGCTGTGTAAATTAGATCCGCTATCAGAGAAACGTATGCAATCACCTGGGCTTGGTGTACAATTTTAGGTTTTTCTATGTGCATAAAATATTCATCCTTTATCTAACAAAAGCCTGTCATCATCAATATTTTTACCAAAATGTTCTAGCAGATCTTGCGTTGTTAGCTTCGCGCGCTCCTCGCCTTTTACATCATATAACAGCTTACCGTTGTGTAAAATAATTGTACGATTACCTATTTTAAGGGCTTGTTGCAAGCTGTGCGTTACCATAAGGGTTGTCAGTTTTTTCTCAGACACTATATCTTGCGTCAGTTTTAAAACGTATGCCGCGGTTTTTGGGTCTAGGGCTGATGTGTGTTCATCTAATAACAAAATTTTCAAAGGACTAAGCGTTGCCATTAAAAGACTAACGGCTTGGCGCTGACCACCTGATAGTAAAGACATAGATGTGTGCAGCCTTTTATCTAAATCCAGATTCAATCGTTTCAACACATCTTTAAACAAGTCTTTATTTGCTAACGTTAAAGCGTTATTAAAACCCCTGGCTGTTCCTCTATTCAGGGCTAAAGCCATGTTTTCCTCAATTGAAAGATCACCACACGTACCAATTAAAGGGTCTTGAAAAACACGTGCTACAGCGTGTGACCTGTCATAGGCAGGTTTTGCCGTTACATCTTCATCATCAATAAAAATATGACCCGATGTTATTTTTGTATCCCCTGCGATTGCATTTAAAAGGCTCGATTTGCCGGCGCCGTTACTGCCTATGACCGTAATAAAATCACCCTCTTCAATATTAAGGGATATACCGCGCATGGCTTTTTTTTCTAGAACTGTTTGCGCGCCAAAGGTTATTCTTATATTTTGAAGGCGAATCATAATGTATCACCTTTTTTTGCATTGCTAAAATAGGATTTTATGCGGGGCAGCCCCATGGCAAAGGCCATAAATAAAGCTGTGATTAGTTTTTGATCAGATGTTTGAAGCCCAAAACTGTTTGAATTAAGCGCAAAGGCTGTGACCATATAAAATATAACAGCACCACCAACACAAGCTAATAAGGCATGTAAAACTTTTGCGTGTGCAAATAAGGCTTCACCAATAATTAAAGCAGCAAGGCCTGTAACAATTGTTCCAATACCCAAGTTAATATCTGCAAAGCCACTGTACTGTGCGTAAAGGGCACCGGCAAGTGATACGATGGCATTAGCAATACAAATGCCGATCACGATCATGTTTTTATCATTAATACCTTGTGCGCGGCTCATCCTAGGGTTATTACCAGTTGAACGTAGCGCTAACCCTATTTGTGTTTTTAAGAACAGCCATAGAGCAATGACTATAAGCACAACAATTAAAGCAAGTGGCAGAATTTTCGGCAAACCTGAAAACCACAAACTAAAAATTGTGTCGTTATCAAGAAGGGCCAAGTTTGGACGACCCATTATGCGCAAGTTAATTGAATAAAGCGCAGTCATAGTTAAAATACCAGCTAAAAGGTTTAGCATTTTAAGGCGGGTTGATAAAAGTGCCGTACAGGCCCCTGCACAAGCGCCAGCAATAATGGCATTAATCGTTGCTAAAAAAGGGTGCAAATCTAAAAGTGATACACATGCAGCATAAACAGAAGCACCTAATACGTAACTACCATCAACAGTCATGTCTGGGAAGTTTAAGATTCTAAATGAAAGATAGGCCCCCATGCCAACAAGGGAATAAATAAGGCCTAATTCTAATGTTCCGATAAGCTGAAACAAACTCATGTAACTTATGCCTTCTTTTTTGATATTTCCATAATAGCTTTTTGCTGAATGATCGACAATATATTGCTAAATGTCCAGTAAATAACCAAACCAGCCGGGAAAGAAGATAGCAGGTATGTAAAGAATATTGGCATTAGCATCATCATTTTTGCTTGGGCCTCATCCATAGGTTGCGGGTTTAATCTTTGTTGCCAAAGCATTGTTGCCCCCATTAATAGTGGCCAAATACCAATCATCAAAAAGCTTGGTGGTGTAAAGGGCAATAAACCAAATAAGTTAAAGATGGTTGTTGGATCTTGCGAAGATAAATCATGAATCCACCCAAAAAATGGTGCATGACGCATTTCAATAGATACAAACAACACTTTATATAAACAAAAGAAAATTGGTGCTTGTATCAACATGGGAAGACAACCCGATAGTGGATTAACCTTTTCTGTTTTATACAAATTCATCATTTCTTTTTGTAATTTAACAGGGTCATCTTTATGGCGTTTTTTTAGTAACTCCATTTTTGGTGTTAGCGTCTTCATACGCGCCATTGAGCGGTAGGACTTGTTTGCAAGCGGAAACAACAACAACTTAGATAGCAGTGTCATAATTAAAATGGCGATCCCAAAGTTACCAACGAAAGAATTTACAATATCTAAGAACTGGAATAGCGGCTTTGTTAAAAAGTAGAACCAGCCAAAGTCTATAGCTAAATCAAAATTTTTAACTTTTAAAGAATCTTCATAACCATCTAATAGTGCTAGTTTTTTTGGACCTACAAATATATTAATAGATTGTTCGATAGCCTCACCCGGTTGGATTGATTTTTGCTCAATTTTAGCAGCCGCTGAAAATTCGGCGCCTTCTTTACCTGTGAAAGAAAATGTTGAATTAACTTTTTGATTCGGAACAAGGGCAACAAGCCAGTACTTATCGGTAAATCCGATCCAGCCACCTTTTGATGTAATATCTTCTTTTTTGTTATCTGCAAGCTTATCGTAGTCACGCTCTACAAGGTGGTTATCTAAAAAGCCCAGCGCGCCTTCATGTAATATAAAGAATCCTTCGGTCTTTGGCTTATTACGTTGAATAAAGGCTTTTTGTTGAATACAAATGTTCTCGTCTGAATTATTCGTCACTTTATTAACAACTGTAATTAAGTAGTTATCATCAATTGAAAATGTACGCTCAAAAAGAATACCTTGGTTGTTTTCCCAATATATTGTAACAGGTGCTTGTGTTGATAACGTTTCATTCCCCTTAACTTCCCAAATAGAGTCGTGTTTTGGCAAATCTGTCTTATTAGGGCATAGAGTATCAAAATCAACAAAGTAAGCATCTTTTGTATTTTTAGGGTTTAAAAGATCAACATAGGCAGCATCTTCTTTTACTGATACTGTATAATCTAGAAGTGTGACATCGTCTAAACGACCACCTTTTAGGTTAATACTCCCTTTAATTTTATCGCTTTTAATAGATGCGCGCTTATCTGTAACGGCAACATCTCTATCCAATACTAAGGTTTCAGTTGTTGATGCAACCTCTTTATCTTGAATGTCGACAGTTACAGTCTTTATATTTTCGGTTTGAACAGGAATATTTTTTGTGCCAAAAAAATGGTCCCAACCAACAAAAATACCAATAGATAAAGCAAGTGCGAAAATAAAATTTTTTTGTTCTGTCATGAAAAGTCTTCATAAAATCATTCATCAATACTGCATATTCTACCATAGAGAGCATTTTATAGAAAGTAATTCTTATTTTAAAAATAATTTAAAAATTTTAGTTTTATTTACGAAATCTTAACTTTTCTTTTATATCCTAAAGGTAAGGACCTACATTATAGGATTCAAAATGAGTAGTACAAAAAGATTTTTTTTAGTTTATGTTTCGCTAATAGCGATTGCCAACAGCGTGTATGCAGATGCGGGCGCAACCAGATCTAGTGATGCAGCTGGTGTTATCGGCGCAATAGGGGATATTATTGGCAAGTTTGCACCGAATAAAGACCTCAATACGATGCAGGGCAGCGGCTTGATGAACTTCAACGGTGGTTTTGCTCAGCAAGGTACGGTGCAAAATGGCATGCAGCCTATTAATTTTCAAGGTATACCGGGCATGAACCAAGACGGTATGTTCCCAAGGCAAATGGGGGCTGGCGGAGCAATGGCCGGAATTCCCGGTCAACAGGCGCAAAATGGCATGCAGCCTATTAATTTTCAAGGTGTACCGAGTATAAACCAAAGCGGCATGTTCCCAGGGCAGATGGGTGCTGGCGACGCAATGGCCGGAAATTCAGCTCAACAACCGCAAATTCCAGGCACACCAATGCGTGGTCCAAATGGGCAAACAATTATGGACCCTACAACAGGGCAGCCTGTTCGTATTCCTCAACCAGGATCAATGGTTCCAGGCACACCAATGCTTAGTGCTAATGGTCAACCTATTATGAATCCAATGACAGGGCAACCTGTTCTTGTTCCTCAACCTGGCGTACCTGGTATGAATGGCATGTTAGCAGGACCAATTGATGAGAGCGTGCTAATGGATCCGCGATTAAACCCAGCATTATATGCAAAAATTATGGAGAAAGCACAAGAAGACCCACAATTAATGCACGCTTTAGAGCGTGTAAAAATAGAACTGAATGAAGAAGATGCAAAAACAGTTCGGTCTTCATTGTTAAAACCAATATTATTAAGGATGCACTTAAGTCAAGCTCAAGAAGCGCAGGCATTACAGGCACAACAAATGCAGCAACGAGAGGCTATGACACAAGCAACAGCAGCTGCACGTCACGCTGCAGAACAACGCACGAAAACAATTGAAGCTGAAATTTCAAGGTTGGAACAAGAAAACAATCAAATTATGGCTGACCTAAAACGTCAAGGCGTGTCTCAAGAAGAAATTAATTCAATCCTTTCAAGAAGCCGTCGAGATGCTGTACGTGTTACCGGGAATACCGAAATACCACAAATGCCAGGCGCAATCGGTGCACCAGGAATGCCACAAAGCCACGGTGGTTTTGGTGGGCCTCAACAAGGGCCAGGTGGATTACCAGCGTTTGGTACACAAGCCAGAGCACCTCAATCAGGTGGATTACCAGCGTTTGGCGCACAAGCCGGAGCACCTCAATTAGGTGGATTACCAACGTTTGCCGCACAAGCCGGAACACCTCAATCAGGTGGATTACCAGCGTTTGGCGCACAAGCCGGAGCACCTAAACCAGGTGGATTACCAGCGTTTGGTACACAAGCCAGAGCACCTAAACCAGGCGGATTACCAGCGTTTGGTACACAAGCCAGAGCACCTCAATCAGGTGGATTACCAGCGTTTGGTGCACAAGCCAGAGCATCTAAACCTGGCGGATTACCAGCGTTTGGTGCAAAACCACAAGTATCTCAAAATGACACAAAAGCTGAAATGCCTCAAATGCCATTTTAATCACACATTTGCCAGACCTATTTAGATAATTTTTAAGCTTAGCTTAGATGCTGTTGGGTCAACCTCTATAATTTCAACAAAAAGTGTTTGGCCTAGTTGATAAGCCTTTCGCTTTTTGCGGCCAATAAATTGATGATGTTTTTCGTCAAATGTATAATAGTCGTCATCAAGCTCGCGCACAGAAACAAATCCTTCAGCGCTTGTACCCTCTAGTTTTATAAACATACCAGCCTGCATCACACCCACAACATTACCTTGCACAACTTTTCCCTTATCCTTTTTTAATAAATAAAGGGCATATCGTTCTTTAACGCTGCGCTCTGCTTTTGCTGCATTACGCTCTGTTTGTGAAATATGCTCTGCAATCCGATTCATCTCTCCTAAATCCGGTGTTTTGTACATATTTTTATCCAACTTTAAGGCATTCACCAAACTGCGATGCACAATTAAATCAGCATACCGACGTATGGGGGATGTAAAATGTGTGTAATGCGACAAACTAAGACCAAAGTGTCCTAGGTTTTCAGCCTGATATAGGGCTTGTGATTGACAGCGTAAAACAAGTTCTTGCACCATACCTTGGTTTTCATTATTTTCAGCGGCTTTTAAAATTTTATTAAAAACATGCGGTGTAAGTTGCTGTTTTTTAGGAACCTTATGTCCAAGGGACGTTAAAACATCTGTCAAACTTTCATAACGTTTTTGATCTGGAGTTTTATGATTGCGATAAACACTTGTATAACGTTTTTTCAGTAAAACCTTAGCAGCGCACACATTAGCTAAGATCATAAATTCTTCAATAATCTTATTACTGACACGTTCAGCGGATTCTTCTATCTGTTTTGGGTACCCTTTTCCATCAAAAATTACTTTATATTCAGGAATGGAAATATTAAGCGTCCCCCTAATTTTACGTGCCTGATTTAGGGATTTATAGGCCCCATAAAGATTCTCAATCTCTGTTTTGATGGGCGTACATATTTTATCATAATGCCCGTCAATACCATCTTGAACTTGCTTATATGTTAACCTGGCACGGGACGTTATTAAACCACGCATAAATTTAAAGCTGGATAATTTGCCCTTTGGATTAATAAGAATTTCTACAACTAAGGCTAAGCGGTCTTCATTGGGACGAAGCGAACATAAATCGTTCGACAAGGAAACTGGTAACATAGGGATCACCGTATTTGGAAAATAAACGGAATTCCCACGTTTCAAGGCTTCATGATCTAGCGGACTACCCGGTTCAACATAATAACTAACATCAGCGATGGCAACCATGATTTTCCATGAACCATCCTTAATTGGTTCTGCATAAATAGCATCATCAAAATCTTGTGCATCTTCGCCGTCAACTGTAACAAACGGTATGTGCCGCAAATCAACACGGTGCGGTGAATTTAAAGATGGTTTTTCTTTTGTGTTTTGTTCTGCTTGCTCTAAACAATCTTCCTTAAATACATGTGGAATATCGTTTTGCCAAATCGCAATTTTTGCATAAATAGACGGGTCTTCAATTGTACCGATTATTTGTATCAATTCAAAAGATTCTTTTAAATTAAATACAATGACATCATTATGTTTTAGTTTTGCTGTTTGCTCGCCTTCTAGCGCAACACCTGGGAAAGGATCTTTTCTATGAATAGATGTAATATATCCTGTTTTTTGTGATGTTTGCGTAAAAATACCAATTAATGGTTTTGAATAATAAAAGGCTGTTATTCCCCGATTTGGAATTTTTTTCGGAATATCCCTGCGATTTTTATGTTTACGGCCTTTTTTCTCTGGCCCTTTGCGTTTGTAATCGCGCTTTGGCGGATTTTTTTTTGTCATTATTTTTTTTCTAAAACAGATTGAGGAGAACGACCAACAGTCGTGAATAGAAGTTTCTTAACATCGATGTGGTCTTTTAATGCTTTTCTGATATCGCTTGGTTTCAATTTAGCAAGGCGGTCAGGATAAGATGAAAGCCAATCTAACGATCGTTTGAATAGCTGAGCATTTTTCATTAACCCTGCAATTTGCAATGTATTTGTGCGCGCAAAGGCGAAGCCATACTTTTCAGATATTAGGTGTTCGTTTATTTGTTTATCTGATAATTTTGTGTAAGCATCACTCATCACATCTTTAATAATGTTAATAACTTCGGTTGTCTTCTCTGGTGAAAATCCTGCTTGGCCACGAACCACAGGAAAATCTGGATTTCCGCTAGCGCCAGCACTCACATAATAAACAAGCCCACGCTTTTCCCGAACTTCTTTAAATAGTTCTGATTCAGAACCACCAATCATTTCCATACCAAGCGCTAGGGCTAGGAAATCCTCATGTTTTGTATCAATAGATGGGGCTGCAAAAAACATAACGGTTTGCGGCACATCATATTCACTGTGCTTATGCTCGCCTAAGTTTTTAAACTGAACCTTAGGTAATGCTAAAGATTGCGTATCTTTATATAAAACTTCTGTAAAACCATCTAACAAGGCATCCCATTCCTCTAGATTATAGTCGCCCACAAGCGATACCTGCAGTTTTCCTTTTTGAAAGGTGTTCTGTAAAATGAGAACTAGATCAGTATTAGTGATAGAAGGAAGGGTTTCTAATATTTTTTTTGTAGGGCGATTCAATGGATGATCGCCAATAAACTGTTTATAAAAAAATTGAGAAACAATGGCACTTGGGTCGTGTAACGACTGTTCTAATTCAGCAATTGTTTGTTTTACGGATAGATTGATTTTCTTTTGTGGTATATTTTTTTCTGTCAGTATTTTTTTTAATATAGTAAACACATGGGATAAATCTTTTTTTGGCACACGAACAGAAACCAAAACTTCAGTATCGCCTGCCGATATTGATAAATCACACGGGATATTTTTCAACAGTTTTGCAACTTTTTGTTCTTCATAGGCGCCACCACCACGCTGTAAAACATCGCACAGCATACCTGTTACGCCTAATTTATCAGCAGGGTCAGATGTTACGCCAGTACGTTGAAAGGTAAATATAAATGTAATAAAGCCTAAGTCATCAATTTTATGAGCCCAATACCTTTGCCCCTTAGGTGTCGTATATTCCATAATAGGAAAACTATTTGAAAAAACAACATTGGTGCATAAGCATATTAAAATTAATAATTTATGGAATTTCATTATATAGTACCTATCTAAATGTTACTTTGTTAAAACTTTGACCGCGGCCTTTGATGGGTCTGATTTTTTCTCATTTTGTTTAGCGTCCATCGGTTTTACAATTTGAAATTCTTTTGGAATTGTAAGTGGAGGGTTGTCAGTTACAGAGAATTCATCCGGTTGAGAACGACTGAGACCAAAGGCATCTTTTGCGGTGTCGCACCCCGTTAATAGTGCGCTAGCTATAGTTACTGCAAATAAAATTTTCATGTATGTTCCTTTTTTATGAACTTTATATATTTCAACATAGCACAAACATGGAACGTCTAAAAATTTATATTTAAAACATGATATTTTAGTTGATAATGATTATGGTCTTTTTAACGGCCCACGGCTAATAGTTTATTAACTTTTTATTGATAAACTTAATTATAGGTAATTAGGATCATTATTATAGATATTAAAAATACAATCAAATTATTATGCGTTTCATGCGCAGCAATACCCAGAATGTATGCAGCAGATACAGATCCTTTGAATGGTTTGCTTAAAGAACGAGCAGCTGAAAATAAAAGATTAAAGGCAGATAGAATTGCCGCAGAACAAAACCAAGCTGCTAGGCATCCTGCAACAGAGCTTGAATTAAAGAAAGCTTATGTAAAGCGAGCAACAGAAATTGCAGATAATGAAGAGTATGAAGAGTATGAATGTCAACAATTATTAGAAACAGAAGAACAAGAAAGGGTTACGAAACGTTGGTCTGTATTGGAAAAGTATTTTGGGAATAACCCTAAAATCAATGTGCAAACAAACGAAGCCCCTGTAAATAATGTATTGTGGTCCGGTATAATAGCCAATTTCTCTCTGTTCGCACATGAAGTGGACTTTCAGTATAGCGGAGATAAAAACAGAGGGCTTATTATTGATTTGTATGATAATGGCAAACCATATGTATATTTCAATGAAGCACCTGGGGGTGAGAAGCAAGCCAAAATTTTAATCTATGATATTGAACGTGGAAAGGGCTTTAAAACAGTACTTATTGCCGTGCCAATTTACTATAACGGACGTTTAGTAGACGGTGGTATTTTTAGGCTGATTGAATCTTTACAAAAAATGCCAGGAAGCAAGAAATATAAAGCGGAATTGTTTCGTGATATAGTAAACTCGTTCAACTTAGTTGGTGCGCAGAGTGAATGGTGGCTCTATATGAACTCCATAAGAGCAACGTTTTGTGCTAATTATCGTAATTACTATCAAGACTATATGCAATTATTAACGTTTTACGACTATTTAAGAACGGATAATGGCGTCAGTAAGCAAGAAGCTGTCGATACTGTATTTGGTATATTAAAAAACACACCTTACGCTAGACAATTTAAAATGGCATGGGTGCAGCAAGACTCTGGACTGAGGCAGCTAGTTCAAGGCTCTGACTTTGAAACAGAAATCGCAGAGTATTTTTTACAGAGCTGACACCAAAGGAGTGAGCAGAGAAGATGGCACTGATGATGGAACATAGTATAGTCATTCCAAAAATAA
>Ga0100402_1005214_pt1 | contig 13389 bp, 9 predicted proteins | sample CryGeyme20150102_FD_80419 | JGI IMG/M metagenome (GOLD analysis project Ga0100402, IMG submission 80419) | Groundwater microbial communities from Crystal Geyser aquifers in Utah, USA - Crystal Geyser metaG 2015-0102 | ecosystem: Environmental > Aquatic > Deep subsurface > Groundwater | place...
ACCCCCACCCCAACCCCACCCCCAACCCCAACCCCAACCCCAACCCCAACCCCAACCCCAACCCCTATTGATGATTTATATACCATACAGATCAACGACCTTAGTTATTCCTACCGAAAACCGAGTTATATACTATTGTTATATTTTCTTCCTGCCTTGCTGTTAAATGCTCAACTCTATTGAATTTCAGACTTCCTAAGGCCCTACCTTCTCTTAAACATTCAATAATTGTCTTTGCCTCTGCTTTTAAAAGACGCTTCTCTATTTTTATAATCAATCTGACTGTTTTCCTGTTTCGCATTTTATTTTCTTCTTCTTAGGACTTTTACTCTGCTTCTGGAGCCCATTTGTTGCGCATTTTGCCTGGTTTGACTAATTTGAGGGTTTATTGGTTTAATATTTTTTGGAATTACAGAGTTTTCTGATTCACTTATTCAATCTCATTCTGCTTCCCTTCAAGCTCTCTTCTTAAATTCGCGTTCTCCGATGTTAGATGCGTCAAGGCACTCAAATAATTAACTGGATTCATGGCCATTGAATTATTCCTTATTTACTATTGATATAGTAATAAATTTATTTCTTAAAACTGCAACTAAATTTGTCATTGACATATGAAAGTATAAAATACAGAAGATAGTGAATTCATCTTTTTCTTTGGAAATTGTTCAGGAATGATGTACTATTCTCCACTTCCAGTTCATAATTTGGACGCAATGGCTCAGCTTCAACAGTGTGCAAAGCATTTCGATACTTGTCACCCACAAACTGATTCAGAACTCCTCTCGCTTGCTAGATAGGTCTATAGTCATAAGAACTATGGTAGCGGTTAGCATTATTGCTAATATTCTGCCACTGCTGAAGAGTTGTAGTTCCCTAAATTACCTTTTCCTCGAAAGTCCTGTTCTGTTGTTGGTACTCTCTCAATCCTTACTTTTTCTTTTCCAAGCTAATCAATGCCTTATAAGTTTTATGTTTATCTTTTTGACGGTCGACTGCCTCAAGGTAGCCTTCTTCTGCCTATTTTTTCTGGATGTAGAACTCTTTTTTGAGCTCAATGTCTGCCAGGTCAGAATTAACTTTGATGACATTGTCCCAGAACTCTTTCTTTTGGTTGTAGGTTTGCTTGATTTTACGAATGGTGAGGTCTGAGGCAGTCAAGACACGATCGAATGTGCTTTCAAAAGCCTGGCTCACTAATCCTTTGTTGTAATCATTGGCATTTTCTGTTTCTTCGAACTGCTATGTTTATTGCAGCAAAAAGCTAAATCAAGGATGAAGGTACTCTTTGAACTGATTCATGCATTGCCTGTACTTTATGTTCCTCTCGGTTCGATTGTTCTGAATATAGTTGATCTCGTCATCTCTTGTTTATGAAAGGCAATACATAGAATTGATGAGTTATTGGGGTTCTGACTGCTGAGTCATTTGAATTTTATAGAACCTATTGAATAAATATGACTGGAATCAATAATTACAGCTGACAAAATGGAATAGATAGAAAAAAATAAGTTTTCATGAAGATTAAAGAAACACAGAGAGTTTAATGAGTGTTAGACAAAATACCGTTTTACAGTAGTGATCAGAATAGAAAAATAAAGTTATAGCACAGTGGATGGGAGCGAAACAGAGTCACAACTCTCCTCATTATGGCCGTTTCAGTCTCGATTAGTGGCAGGAAAGTCCCCTCACACCCTATACAAACATCCAAGATCCTTCTTACGGCAGCAATTTTTCACTCTATGCCAACCGCCTCAACCCATCTCTCTAACTCGAGAAATATGACCTTTTCTTCAACAGCTATCCCTAGTTGCTTGCTTATAGGTAGTTAGCAAACTGGCGCAATACAATTCGTCATGTGGTACAGGTCAATCACATTTAATAACCAGGGAAAAAATAATTTTGTGGAGCCTTTCATCACGCTCAAGCCTTTTTGTAACGGTCACCAATTAGGCTTGTATAAATTCAAGACATTTCATTAGAGGAAGGGCTCTGCATTATTTACTGTGCGTTTCTGGGCTTTGAATAACTATACAGTAAATTTGGCTACTTTGAACCTCAAGCTGAGCTAATTTGCTTCAACCGAGAAGGCTTTGTTAAAGTTTGGGTGAACCAGAATTTATCAAAAAACCATCCTGAAAACATTTACGTATAGAGCAAAAACAAAAACTACAAGTACTTTGTTCAGCAACTGCTAATTTTGCTTGAAAAACTGATAGACTTCGAGGGACAAAAAAGTATATCAGAGTTTATTGCAACTGGTAAAATTTCTGATCCCTATCAGCAAATGGTGACCGTGTTGGAACTCTACTCCAAATAACGGCAGATCTCAGTGCCCAGATACCTCAACAGTATCAGAAACATATGTATGGGAAGGAAAAGAAAAAACCAACAAAATGGGAGGGATAAGCCAAGAAGCAAAATTCAGAACAGGCCAAGCATCAGTTCCAAGAATAGTAATAAGTTACAGCTGGATGAGCAATTCTTTAGCTATCCTAATCATCATACGATGCGGTAGCCTCTAGAAGAGCTCAGATTTAAAAAGGTAGCATCTTTCAATGAAAATTATCGACACCTCAGCCAGACCTCTAGACCTTCCCCACCTGTTCGCTTTCATTATAATCGAACTAGCCCAGGAAGCCCCATCAATATGAACGATGCCTCAATGAGCTTTCTGAGCAAAGGTAACAGTCCTTTCACCTCTCCCGAAAAATATAACGAAAACAAACGTCCAGTTAGCTTCCTGAAAACAAAGAGATCCCTCAAGGGGTAGCCCCGTGGAATTGACGCTTAACTAGCTGAAAATATGACACTAGATAATTGATGATTTTTTCATAACTCGATATCAATGTCCTATTTATTTATTGGTAGGGACCTTATGCTCCTATTCCTTTTTCTTGGATTTCATCGAGTACATCGGTGGAAGCAGCTTTATCTTTTTGAAATAAGACATCTTCATCAGCTCTTCGGGAGTTGCTCGGAGTTCAGGGTCAGGCTCCAGCATTCTTCTGAATATTTCAATCAGATCAGGAGTATAAGCCTCGGCTCCGGCTTCTGGCTTGATATCTTTGAGATCTTTGGGTGGAAATTTGTGAGGCTCCCGCTCGATTTAAGTTAGTATATTGAGATTTGCGATATTGTTGTAACGATATTTTTTGTACATTTGTAGGAGTTTCTATCCTCCTATAAAAGAAAGAATGGCTCTAAAATTGTTTGTTTTGCAATTGAAACTGAAAGGCTTTCTGTCAGTGTAGTAAATATACATCACAACTCCCAAGGCCCATACATCAATAGCGGGGGTGATATGATAACTAAGGAATAATTGCTCAGGTGAGTAGTAACAGACTGTGCCTCTCTTATTGCTGATGTCCACTCCTGTATAATAAAAACTAGCCAGGTTCCAATCAATCAGCTGCACCTCGTAAAATTTGAAATTTGGACCTACTGAGTTGACCATAATGTTTCCCATTTTGATATCATTGTGGATTATCCCTGCCTTATGGGCCTAATGAAGGGCCTTCAATATTTTGTAGAATATCAGAGGAGCCTAGTGAGAATCGAACTATAGCTTTCTGAGAATTATGCTTTATTTGTGGGGAAAAATAGATAAGGTACTAAAATGAGTCTAGTTTGCTTAGCAAATATGATCGCCACAATCTTTGGCCCATTCAATACTTTGCCCAACTTTGTGCATTATGTAGTTTTATCTTTTGAACTCCAGGGGCTTTTATTTGAAATACCTTTTCACAACTTTGCCAATACCAGAATGTTCCTACTCAACCAGGTACACTTCTCCTGACCCTCCTGCATCGATATATTCAATAAAAAAGTAGTCAAATGGTTGATAGTTAAGTTACATCTATGGGTTTGGAACTGCTATGTTAGGATGACTGCTATAGTAGTTGCTCAGTCTTTAAACTTACAGTTGTTCCAGAGGAAATGCATTTGAGTCGATACGAGAGTGGTTGACTCTACAACGTTGGTAGTAAGGGGAGTAAATGGAGCAGACGATCGTGATGATGAATGCAATACACCTATATTTCATATTATCTATAAAATGAAAGTCCTTCTTTTGATTAAACACAAAAAATCATATAAAATTTGTTTTACTTGTAGCTATGGAGGAAGACAAGAGACAAGAATAGTAAGAAGACGAGTTTGAGATTCTACCAGAGTTGAGCCCAGAAGAGAGTAAAAAGTTAGAGGAGGAGTATAGGGCTGGATTAAGCAAATTTTACGATGAATCAAAAAAGTACCAGATTGAATATTGGTATGAAGAACTCAAAGATCACACAGCACAATCACATTGGTTGGAGCTTACCAACCTAGAAGCCTATCTTCTCAATCAGATCTATCAGGAAGAACACCAAAAGATTAAACTACCTGTTCTTAAAGAAGCCAAGTAAAAGCTGGTCCTAAAAGTGGATAAATTCATTAAGAAGAATTTTCCACAAGGATGCTTTTTCAAACTATCAACCAGAAGCCCCAAAGATTACAGTTGGCGGTACGACAGCAAATAATAACAAGAGGCACAAGTCACCATACTGTCTCACAAGCTGTCATAAATCAAATTGCCATTCGGAAAAGACCTCATCAACCTCATATATCGCTATTTCCTGGAAGAGAGCAAAACGAGAGTAAAGATAAACTGTGCTGAATAATTCATAGATACTTTCAGCCATAGCGAAAGAATTCAGATCGATATCACTGATTTGATGTACATCAAGGGAAGGGTGGCAAATCAGATGGATGAAGGTGATTACAGTCGAGGAGAATAAGCCTTGCTGAAGGTTTGGGGGAGGAAGTGGGTCAATTGTGAATGGATGGAATAGTTTAGGTTGTTTTATCACCATTTAACACCCACCGCCATCTCTCAGTATGATCAACGATGCTACTTTCCATAAATAGAGCAAAAAGCATAAATAATCAAGCAGAAGATAGTGGACTTCTTTGAAACTATCAAACCAAAGCTGGCTAAATTGTAGATGCCTTCAGGAGCGATGGACATCATTGTCAGATTCAGGGATGAAGATGTAGGAGTTGAGCTGATCTAAATCAATGTATTCAGCCACAACAGCAGGGGAAGTCTGTTTTCTTGGAAGACAGAATAGCATCTTCTTGAAAATGGTCCTTTAGAGATACGCTTTCACAAGTCACCCATTTAGATATCAAAGTGGGAATTGACAAAGATGATGGGCATGATTGAGAGAGGTATTGACCCAATTATAACAGCAGTGATGGAAAGGATAGGGTATGGGGAGGAATGGAAGAAAATGCAATGATTGATAGACTATTCCAAGCTACATCTCTTTCTATGTCGTATTTAATAGACAAAAATATAAATATCACTGTAGGCTATTTCATAAAGCCAGGGCCAAATACTATTGGCCATCAAAGCCAGTACCTTTCCTCACCAAAAATCCCAGCAACAAAAACATGAGTACAAGCGCTAGCATTAGACAATAACCGAATTTCTTGCGTGCTTTAACTTTTAGAGCTTATTGATGTAAAAATTAAAGCTGCATACGTCTATCCTCTATCTGCTTTATGATATTCTCTAGCTATAATTTGGTTCTAAGTTCGTTGTCCTCCTGTCCTCTCGCGAAATACTGGGCTATTTTTGATTGCCGGAGTTGGCTTTTTTTATTGTTATCTACTGGTTGCCCCAAAATAGTCGAGTTTGCAGTTGACATAGAAGTTGTGGTTCTCGATATGACCTAAAGTTTGCTGAAGTTTGTATCTCTGAGTTTTTGAATTTCTTTCTTGTATTTTCTGAATGTGGATAGAATTACATTGCAACCTTGAATATTTTGTAAAATGGAGCCTTTCCTTCCACTTTGATCTCAATTTTGAAACGGTCAAGTAGGCACTGCTCAAGGGAGTAATTTTAGTTGATGATGATATCGATGTAGAGGTGATTTTGATGTTCGAGAAGGGTTCCTTTTGAAGATGAGACGAGATAGGCACGCCTGTGGGTATTTTTTAGGGAATATCTGATGACTGCTTTGGACTGAGGGTTTCGGAATAGAGTGATCGTAGCAGCTGCCTGGAACTCATTTCGATGGAAGGTGAGCACATTTTAGGGCATCACCCTCACATCCTATTCTCCCATCTGCATAAACAATTAATAATATTATCAAACTACCAGCTGACCTTCACTATGTTTCATCTCTTCAATAATTATTACATCCATCAACAATGAATACTTTTGGTATCTCCCTCTTTAAAGAACCAGAACAGTTTGTCGCAGCTAAATTAGCATTGTAACACTAACAAAAGAGTTTCCTTACCTTTCTGGGTCACTGTATCGCAAGGAGCAAAAGCCCTCCTCTTGCTCTGACATACACCTACCTCTTCCTACAGCCACAGTCATAATAACAACTTAGTCTCAACCTCATCAGGTTTGTATCGCAACTGGCAGACCTTTCCCCTGGAGTGTCTATGTCAGGATCTCTTCAGGGGATTCTGAGTGAAAGCGCCTTCCTGACAGAGTTGCGACACAACTTAACCCATAAGAATATTGTCAAGGGAGCCATCTTAACCCTTGCGAGAGAGATGATCCTCCAGGAACTAGAAGATAAATACTGGAAATCTACCTGTGACAAAGTGATCTCAACTTACCGTCTAGACCCTTCCCTAATCGAACATCACTATCAGCTAATATGTGGACATTCCTTCGATGGTGATCTTTCACAGTACGTTGTGAGACACCCTCTACAGTACTTCATTGATTGCAGTAACTACGAGTTCAAAGAGCATATCGTGACAGTCATCAAGGACTTTAAGGTGTGCAAAGTGAATGCTCAAAGCATTTGGTAACATTACAAGGAAGTGTCAAGCAGCAAACAGATCATCTTTGTGGTTCTAGTGCTTCAAGAGTATTTGGAAGGAGAGCAACAACAGGATCATTTTACCCACTTTGTTCTAAAACTCGTCAATAGTCTAAGCTTGGAATCCTTGAATAATGAATTCGTTCAGAGATAGCTTCTGAAGGCTGACTTCATGAAATATCTCAGTCACGCAAACAAGTTAGTACAGAACTTGCCATAGAAGACAAAAGAGCAACTGAAAACTTGCTGGACAACAGCAAAAATCCAACTTTACAACGAGTGATATTAATTGACTCTATAAGAATTTAATAAATCATGGGCTCCTTTTGAAGTAGATTCTCATGTTTTTGAAGTTGTTCTTAGGCTCGTAATAGTTACATACTTTTGAAATAACAACATCTTCTCTCACAAAATATTCTGATATGAGAAGGATCGTCACTACCAGCATTCCCAATATATATATTGCTAAGACACTAGCCATGACTGTCATTCCAGCTGATCGACTGAGAAAATCGCTCAAAGGCATACCTTAGTTCGATTTACTGGAAGCCACCAAAGCCAGTATTCCTATCCATACAAGCCAAAAAATGGAATAGACCACGAAGAATGTGATTACTGATTTTTTGTCTTTTTGATAGTGCTTCTTTATCTGATCACAGTCAAAGTGCCGTTGATTAGCGTTCCTGTATACAAAACCAGTATGACATACCTCACAAATAGCTTTCTTGTTTGGTTCCTGTTCAACTCTCCTCTTAACCCATTCCTTCATACAGTGCTCATGGGCATACTCTATGGATCCTGTGCACCTGCAAGGTATGATAATTTTGCTGATTTATTGACTGTTCTCCAGACAAATACGACACTATCGTTGAGCTTTCTATTTTTTTTGGATGCCTTTAATCTATCTGACCAGCAGGTGCTCGATAGCGTTCATGGGAGTGACAGTGTTTTCGGGTTCAGTAAAGTGAACAGGAATATGGGAGGACTATGACTCGAGAGGAGGTTAGAAGAATTACTGTTTCATTGGTTTCGAAAAGTTATCAAAAGAGAAAACGTAATAGTATGTTCTGTTTCTAAAAAACCTTTAATTTATATTTGGATGATCTTTTCTGATAAGAATGCTGTTGATCTCATCTTATGTCGAAGGAGAGGTTTTTCGTTATAATTAGTCAATGATACAGGAGCAAGAATATTTGTTGCTGCCAGAATAGCACACCTACTTCTAAAGCATTAAAAATGCTCTCACTATCCTCCCATAGCATGTCCATCCCAATCCAAGTTGCTAGGCTATCATCGAGGCGCTTAAGTACAGAGATGCTATAGCCTATCTTGGAAAATAAGCTTCCAATCTCAAAGTAGTCTGTATTCCTGCCCGAGATCTAACAGTTTACTATCAGCCTAAGGCCACAGCTTAGGTACCTTGTCTAATAAAGACCAACAAGGAAACCCAATTGAAAGGATATCGCTCTGGTAAAAGATCTGCTCTTTTCCTCAAAGGTGACAAGCTTTACAGATACAAAGGTTGTGGCAACGATGGGGAGGGCTTTATCGTAAATGAGGACGGATTGAGAGGCAGCCACTTCTTTCACACTGCCAAAAGATAGCTATATATGACTCATTTCATCAACTAGGTGCTAAAAAAGGAAATAGGAGTGACATCAGCTAATCGACCCATTTGTATCTATGAGTATCCACAATCTGTTGGTCAACTCGAAGGCCTATCAAATGCAGTACCTCTGCTAGGCAAATATTGTTGTGTCTTCGAAACTGAAGGTGATCGAAGAGTAGGCACTCATCTTATCAGTCCTCTCTAAATATTATTCTTCAACATCCTAGACATCGATGCACTTTAGTTGCCTGACTTCTTCAAACAGAAAAACAGAGTGGACGAATGTGGATTAACCTAACTTCTAATCGATTTCGAGATGATGCTTGAAAAAGGACAGAACTTTTTGTAAATTTATGACGCAAGACAATAATTTTCAGACTATGTGAGTCTTTCGGAATTGAGAAAGAAATTCAGATAACTCAAGCAAGTTGGTAACAGTGAATAAGTAGTGGCCAGACTCGCAGATAAGTTTAGTCCAAACAATGGAAAAAAGGTTAAAGAACTCATGAGCAAAGGATAATGGATAAAAGCAATTGAGACAGTGTTAGAGAGAGTTGGTTGGGAGATGGGACAAATTAAGCGGATATTTTGTCAGAAATAAATCAATTGGGGATTTTTCAATGACCATGGATACTTTCACTGCAATGCCCATCTTAATAATTTTGTCATTACCAGACCGAAGACAAAAATGAACAGATTTGCCATTCCTCTAGACTTCGATTTGGCATTTCAAAAATAAAATTTCATCAACATTGAACTTGAATCAGGCACATATGGTCAAAGAGACGATGATACATTTGAGCAAATGTTACTGTCTGAATATAACTCAATGGAAATGTCTATCTCAGGGGTGTAGATAATGAATTTCCGCTATAGCATTGAGTAATAAGCAAAGTAGCCCTCTCAAGTCCTTAGAATGGCAAGAATCGTCTTTAGAGACACTTTGGTCCGTGCTTTCAGATGGGGAATGCGTAACAATCAAACGGAATACGAACGAATATGTCAAAACTGGGATAGTCAACTTCACTAGATTGATCGTCTGGTGCAGGGCTGCCTTTTGCTATCTGCTGACTTCCAAACTTGATGATGAGATAAATTTATGTTGATATGATTGTAGATATTGATGTAATCTTCATCAGCTAATTTGCTTGTAGGCCTGCTGAATTTCCAAAGGTTTCTCACCTGCTTGTTCGACGGCTTCCATTCCTTGACGGATGACACTGATAATTTATGGGAAGTGACTGTAATAGCTCTTTTGTTGGTAGATGACTTCCTGGATTTTTTTGAAGAGCGAAGTATTGTGGAATCTTGGGTGCTTGGACATCTAAAGGAAGACAGCAGGTATGTCTCTGAGGTTGATGTAGCGATAGATGTTTTAATCGTCCAGTTTCTTGACTATAGCTTGTTCCAATTCGGGAGACTAAATGTTGCGACCCAAGAGAGTGATGAACATGTTTGTAAGTGTAGGAGAATTGTTTCTGTCAAAAGTTTTGATCCACTCGACAGCGATTGGAGCTATCACTGTGTGGAAGTGATCGTCGACAACCAGGTTGTATCTTCCGATTTGGTTAAATACCTAGCAAATATGCTCGTCACTGAATAATTAGAGATTTTCCTGTATAGGTTAAGGAGTACCTTGATAAGAACAGCAAGAGTTTTACATGAGGGAGCGGTAGTGATTTGGGTCTCAAGCATGCTGAATGTTTTGAAGGGAAGTTGCCATCTTTTAGGGACCACCACGACATTGACTTTTTCTTGAGTTGAGTAGAGCATTCTCAGCATTGGGCGACATAGACGGGCCAGCATTGATTATGATTATAACTCAACATAATGTCGAAACCATAGTCACAGGAAGATAGTCAATCAGCATTCTAAACTGAAAAGCGCATTCGCAAGAAATTTAATGTCTACATGTCAGACACTTCCAAGTTCAATCCCTTCGGAGCTAACTCAATCACCTCAACTTTTGAAGAAAAAATCAGCTACAAATACAACTTGATGAAATAGTACATCAAACTGTCAAAGAGAGACACCCTCAACAAGGAGTACTAACAAACTAGATACCTAGGAGTCATGATATTAGGACTCGTAGGAGGTTACTTCGCTGCCTTTTCCATCTCGACGTATGTTTGATGAGACTTAGTATTCTTCAAAGAGGAAGAAATATAAAAACAGATATGCCTGCAGTTTGGGATCTTGTACTCTATCCGACTCTAATGACAGCCGGTTTCGGTTGGCAATATTTTTAGGCCCAGAAGAGATACAACAAAAATGTTTGTCAGTACTATTTGGATAAGTACTTACCTCAAGCCATCGAAAATGGGTTTGAGGACTACGAAATATCAAAATGATGACAACTTATACTCACTATAACTTATCATATATTCTGTATTTATTGCACAGCTAAAATGATGTGGACACCTCTGACTGACAAACGAGTCAAAAGAGTACACACGACTGCCTCTACAGACTATCCACTTTCCAAAAGCACCATGATTCAACTTCAGCAGGAGAAATAATAACTTTCCTTTGTCTATCCATAGTTGCAAGATCTCAAAAAGCAACTATTTGAGTCGAGAAGAGAGAATACATAGATGAATGATTCGAGAGCTGTTCAACAACAATATCGAAAGAAAATGATCTCATATCTCAATTAAAAATTTGAAGGAAAGGGTCGGAAGATAGAAGAACCGAAAAAAGTAAACAGAGTCAACAGATCCAGATTAGCAGTTGAACATCCAGTTTTTGAAACCTCTTACATTAAATCTGTGTTCAAGTAGTACATGAAAATAGTCCGGGAGCATACAATAAAAGGAATGAGAGAATATGAAGTTGGAACAGTTCTTTAGAAACTTGGTTTTATTAGAAAGCTCATCGACGAAAGATAGTTGGTAAGAAAAATATGCCAATTCATGAAATAGCCAAGTCTAATGGAGCTATTCGTCTTCATCAGCTTCATATACTTCCATCCCAAGCAGAAAAGGAACCCAATATTAGCACAAAAATAGCTGTGCTTATCCATTTAATAGCTTTTCATGGAATAAGGGTATCCTTTCAGTATTGCTTTCATCAGTAAAATTTATGATATCTACGCCTCATCTGCAGCTCTTGACAGTTCAACCATAACTACTCTGTTAAATAATAGACTTGGAAGACAGACCCATGCCAGTAGATCTCGGGAAGGGAACAGACGCAGACTATGATGTTATGATTTTATTTCTGGCAGTAGTAATAATAGATAATGATAGAGGAATTCCTACAAAATAAGTTATCTGCCATCCTTGATCAGTTCATAGAGGTAAATATCAAACCACATAGTTCCAAAAGCTCAAAATAGAGACCAGCTAAGGAATGTCTATCAGCCACTCTAAAGTTAAGCCGAAACTAGTTGAATAACTATCGCAAGTCCTCGGCATGCCTCTTGAGCATATTTCTGGATCAATCGACACCCTCAGTATCAACGTCCCCTGGAAGAAACTGTTTAGATTGATGGAATCCGAAGTCAAAATACAAATCCAAGGGGCCAAGCTAAGATCAAAATTAAGAACAAGCATGAGTGAAGCGTATGTGATGAAGAGAAGGTAACAGGCAGTCGAACTCCTCACTTCCAAATTGTTCAACCCTCTTGACACATCCTCCAGAAATAGTTCCTTTATCAATGCTAAACTGAAAGAATACTTTTTGAGCACGGTGTTGTTGGAGGTCAAAAATGTTGAGATCGAAATCGAAATCGATTTGAAACACAAAGTTTAACTGATACTCAGGATATAATCTCTAACTCTTAGAAGAGAGCACAAGAAGGGCAATCAAGATAGCAAAATAAGCTTGAGAGTCCAAGGGATAGGTCTTTGCTATAAGGCAACAGGATTCAAGGAAGTAGCCTTGATTAGTCCAGCTACTCTAAGCTTCTAGAGGCTCAAAACCTAAGGAGGTTAAAAAAATAGGAGAGTACTAACCCACAATTTCAATATCGATGTAATTTTTCCTTGATTTAGAGAATCCATGTTCATCTTGACAACTACAACTACGGAGACATTGCAAGGGTCATTCTCCTGATTCAGTGGCACAACGGCTTTATTCATCTTCCTTATGATGTTTGGAAAGTCAAGCCCTCAATACTTTCGGAATGCAAGCCGAGTGCTAAGTTTATCTATTGCGCTAACCTCATAAAATAAAGTATTGCTGATAACCGCTTCAAAAAACAGCTTGCACTCAGAAGATCTTACATAAACTTGTATAGCAAATTCATCACGAAAACAGATAGTTTTACGGCTGCAGATCAGGAACAACTTTTATCAATGGAGAAACTAATGCCTCTTTGGAGAATAGCTGCTTACCGATCATACACGATTAATATCACGAAATTCAAAATTGATGAATTGAGAAACAAGAAAGAAAGTATCCCTGAGAAATAAAATTTTGTGGGAATGGCCAACATGATGAGCAATTTTTGGTTCAAAAGATGGTTCAGTAATGAGGCTAACGCAAGATAATTAGAAAAACAATTTCTTGATAAAATAGCCTCAATCTAATCTGTTCCTGATTAGGTAGAATCGAACTTCAATGTTAAAGTCGAAACAATCACAATTGCCATAAGCATTATTACAAACTTTGGCAGTGAACCATTTATATCCCTGATGGGCTATCACTGTGAGTACAACAGAGAATCGTTTCTGATCGAGAAGAAGTGGCGGCAATCTGTTCAATTCAGAAAGTGCAAAATAATATTTGAAAAATACCTGGGTCATCATGAAAATTATAAAAACATGTTATGTGAAAGCAAATAGCACTTTGGCGAATCTGTTATCCCTGAACAAGATTGTGAGGAAGAGGATGAATTTGAAGACATCAACTATTTTTTGGAAATGCATTTCCGCAATGACTCTAAGGTCATAAATATTCACCTCCTTCCTTTCGACCTCTATATCAAGTAACAGATTAACTATGTAGTCA
>Ga0100402_1005219_pt1 | contig 13381 bp, 13 predicted proteins | sample CryGeyme20150102_FD_80419 | JGI IMG/M metagenome (GOLD analysis project Ga0100402, IMG submission 80419) | Groundwater microbial communities from Crystal Geyser aquifers in Utah, USA - Crystal Geyser metaG 2015-0102 | ecosystem: Environmental > Aquatic > Deep subsurface > Groundwater | place...
AGCAATCGCTTTGTGGGTGACGGTCTCAGCTTTATTTTTTTTCCCACTCTCCTCCAAAATTGAATCGTAGGCGGCAGATTCGTGTAAATGTGACAACTGATGCTCCAAATTGCGTGCATGTCTGACGTTATTCAAATTGGTCAGAGGACGATCTAAGTAAAGGATTCTCTACTTTTATGCCTGAAGGGAGAATCTCTCTTGACATTGTTGTGTGATTGAGGAATATGTATTTAAAGATGTTTGTTATGCTTGGTGTTGTGGTGCTGTTTCTTATCGGCATCTTTGGGCTTCGATTCTTGATAGATCGAACGGTACTGCTTTTTTTAGTGCTGTGATGCTGTCCGGAAGGGGTGACGCATTTACGCTCGTAGTTGATTTTAGGATGGCGTCTATCCTCGACTGCTCGCTAAGTCGAATGGTTGGCAGGTCTACGATTCATTTTTACAATAATCAAATTATAACTGAAACAAAACAAGTAATCCAAGAAAGATCCAACTACCCTGAAGGTCAGCTTTTGGCTGCTGGTTAAACAATCAGCAGAAATATGGCTTTGAATAATATCGATTTAATAATAATAAAGTGCGCCATGTTGAACCTTGCCTTTAATGATCATATGATCTAGGGTGCCGAGTGGCATTTCATGCCCATCAAAATAATAACATAACAGACATCGATTCCAGAAGCAAAGGTGTCAAATTACTTCAAGCCAAGTATAAAAAATGAGCCTACCCCGACAGCCACCTTCCAGGGAAACCTCTTGCAAGGAACAAAGTCATAATAAAAGGAACTATACAGAGCTCTATGCTATAAATCAGAAGACAACCCCAACAACAGAGATCTGGTGGTCATTGAGAGAGTGGGGTAAGCCATGGACTGGAGAAAAGACATTCCTTGGCAAAAGAACGAGGGTCACTTGGGCACCATCCGAAAGTATGCACTGATCCAGAAAGACCTGCACTAGGAATGATGTATATCGATAGATTAATAATATTTAACAAGATGTGCGAGTAACCTCTCAGACTCAACCAGATTGTTTCCGACAAGTAAGTCCGTAAAAAATACTGGTCTCAGATGCACAAGGTCAACAATTCTCTCAAAAGAGGAGCGACCTATGTCGATCCTTTTCCCGTCAAGAACAGCACCTTCTGTATCTTTGAGGATAATTAGATTAATCTCGACTGCCTGATATGGAGTTCGGCCGTAAAGATTTATCCCTGATTCTAAGGTATTTGCTTCACAAGCAAGAGATGAATCTGGCCGATAGAAATCTGCTTAGAAGGATCCTAATAAGTGTCTTTGATGAGGACTTCATCAACGCAGGAACCAAGAAATTTATCAATTTTCTCAAATTTCAAGAAGGAGACCAACGTTGCCATATCACCAGCCCAGATTTATTTTATTTTCTACTGAAAGGATAGGGAGTGGTCACTAGCGGAGGTATTAGTTACTAAGTAAAAAAGGGAGATTATTTCGGGGAACTCTAGATCTTGTCCAATCAGTAAATCAGCTCAATTAGATTCGATGGAGGGTATATACTACTGACTCTGTAAAAAAGTGCCTTCAATCTGTTCTTCCGCAACTATTTTCTCAATAAATATCAGTCTAAGTAGAAGGGTTTATGCTGCTTAGCTGAACTATACTTTCACAGAATATCAGAACTTGCTAAATATTTGCTTCTTAAATGTATCCAATACACAACTTTTACTCAAGGATAGAAAATAGTCTAAAAAGGACAGCTCATTGACACCATATACTTCCAGACTCAACACGACCACTCAAAACCCCCAGAACTATGTCACGACTGCCTAGGACTGTTTTAAACAATCAACGGTCTCAACAGCTATGTTCAGACTGTTGTCTGCCAGAAGAAAAGAATGAAAGTATCATGTTTGCCCATTTCAGCGTTTCGAGAGTATGCTTTGGGTGCAGTTCCTTCTGAAAGCTTTTAAAGTAAGGAGATGGACAAATCTATGATCAATCTTAATAAAAGCTTTTTGGCCATAAATGGACTGGAGCCTCCTCCTGAACGCCCCAAATTAGGATCATTTTTGACAAGAAAGAAGGTAAAAATATCAATGAAACACAACAGGATAAAGACAGAGATGAGATAATACTGTCAGACAGACTTCAAGTTCATTCGAACACAATTTTCAACTTCTAGCTTTCTGAGTCGCACTAAAAATATCACTCATTTGAGCAATAGCCTCCCAAAAAAATACAACTCCTCGAAACTGACCAAAAAAACATGCTATTGACAAGATATGATTTTACAATAAATTGAAAGATGAATGATGTAATATTATTTTAATGGCATCAAAAATCCTACAAATATCCCTCCTAGCCGTGCTTCTGCTGACTCAGGTTTCTTGCTTGATCGGTTTGGACACAGCTCCTCTTGTTGCTTTCCAAAACACCTTCGATTGCCTTAAATCCCAAGGCTATCAATTCTCCAACGTCAGAGCATTTAGTCTCGAAGGCATCGATCTTGACCTCAGTGTCCGGGATACTCTGATCTACTCACAGAAGGCTGGACTTAGAACTGAACTGTTCATCAGGCCCTGCAGAGGAAAAACACCCAAGGGTCAAATCGATATCATCATATTGGCCGTTGCCGAGCAGTACTATGAAAGATTGTGGCTGTACCTCCAACACAATCCTAACAAAGGATGCGAATGGGGTAATGACTACACCTCCAACTGCAAATATGTCAAAGAAATGGTGGCAGCTGTTCAGTACTTCAAAGAGAAAAGTGGAATCTACACCACCAAAAAATTCTATGATCAAATCTTTGGTAGCAAAGGTTGTGACCTGGGAGATTTGCCTCTGATTTACGAGCAAGCCGACGGAAGTCCCTCTTTCGAAGGATACGAACAAATCGGCAACTGGTCCACCCCTTACGGAAAGATGTTCCAGAGCAATCAATACGCTTGTGGTGTAAATATCAACAAAATATACGAAAAAGGCGACAGCAATCTGGCCACTCAATGATTCTTACCTGATTCATTATTATTGATCTTAAAAAGTAGGTAGTTAATAATGGGAATGAAGGCGAGTTCTTCGGTGGAGGAGTTGAGGTAGAAGATATCGCTAAAAATGCTTAGGATCATGGATTACTTTTAGAAATGATCAAAAGAGATGAGCTTATCCTGAATTGTCAAGTTACCTAGACTGACTCTAAATATTTAGCAGATGAATCTCGAGGAAGGAGACGGACTCTTTCAGCACCACGACCCTCTCTATGACAAAGTATTTGACCTTGTTCATACTTACATCTAATCCAAAAATCCAGAATATGCAGAAATGGCTGCCAACCAACTGGCATCTGACAGGATAGATCTCAAAGTCACAAAAATATTGAAGATTCTCTCAGATAACGACAGCTAGAGTGAGAAAGTAAAGCTGGAGGAAGATAGAAAGAGTGACGAAGATAAATAAGAGTTCTCCAGCCACAATGACATGCTTAGAAATCTTTGTTTCGAGGAAGAGGAAGCCCTCGAGCACAGAATGATCAAGAAGTTGTTTCAACAAGACATTTAATCTCCATCAAGTGGAGATCAGCCAAGTACGCTTGCCAATAAACCAAGATGCGATTCAGCTGAGAGAAGCCCTCAACGAACCAGACTCAATTGTGCTCAAGGAAGAAGAGGAGGAAAACAAATATTACGCTATCAAATTCGAGGAGTTTCTAAATCATCCAATTAAGTTAACCTGAATTTACTCAGCTCGAACCGACGAATGACGAGAAGTCAGCTCAAGCACTAAACTGAAAGTCAGCAAATTCACGAAGAAGCCGAGACCCCTGAAATTGAGATTAGCTGCTGGAGCCATACTGATGAAAATACTACTCATCCTCGCTTGATCAAAAAGCCTTCCAAAAATATGAGCAAGAAAGCACCGAAGGAAATGAGAAAATCCAAGAAAATATTCTCACATGGATCAAAAAGCCGAAAAATTACAGTTTCAAAGATAAAAACAGAATTTGTGCCTGTATGGAAAGTGTAGACAGCATCAACTCACGGAAGAAAACCCGCTAACCCGGACATGGAAAAGCGACTTATCATCTGGATATCGAAGGTACTGAATCTCGGCCTCAAAATCAGTCAAACTGAAATTCGACAGAAAGCCAGAGAAATAATGAGAAAGCATTATTAAGATAGGGAGTTCACAGCCAGCAAGGGATGGATGGAGAAATTTTTCAGAAGGCATAAGACAGTTAGTGAATTGATAACCCAACAAAACAAATCTTGCCTCGACGCCATTGATTCTGAAAGCGAAGATCTGACTCCCAACGAACCATCCAGAATCCCAAAACAGAGATTGAAACCCAGCACAATCTTTTCGATCCTCAGCGATCCCGTTACTTCCAGGAAACCATGATTTATTCCCTAATTCAAATCAAAATTATATTTTTTCATCGAATGAACGTCACCAGGGAAAAGTTAGAATAGATATTCAAGGTCTATGAAGACAAGAAGAATAACAACCAAAACACAATCAAAACATCCGAAATCGGTATAGTTTGTCAACATGCAGCAAAACTCATCAGATCAGCACGATTGTTCCCAACCGAATAGGAGATAGTTGAGCTCGAGAAAAGGGTGGATCCAATGAAGCAAGGATCATTCAATATGGCTAAGTTCGTAGAGGTCGGCCTTCAATTTGCTGAAAAACAGTCACACATAAACCATGAATAATAGCTCCTCAAGGCATTTTCCTTTTTCGATGAGGGTACAAACTTGCATCTATCCAGAATAAAACGAGTATATAACTGAGGCAGACCTAAAGAAAATCATGAATGCCTTCGGAGAGCCTCTAAGTTAGGAATAAACCAAGGAAATTCTAAAATATGCCAAAGTCACTAACGGAAGGATCTACTACAAAGATTTTGTCAGGACCATCATCACGGGTAAGATTGAGTGATTGTCTGATGTATTTGACTATAAGAATAAATTATCAAATGTAGCTGGGTCAGTGCTTGCCAGTTATTCTGGACTTTAGTCCACGAAGACCTCCTTCCTTCTTCTCGAAAAGAGTGTCAAACACCTTCTCGGCTCTCTTTTTGAACCTTTTGTTGAGAGCCTTTGAATTGAACTGAATGAAAGCATAGGGCTCAGGTTTGTCTTTGAGCTGAAGATCACCTCCTGCTCTTTTGGTACGATAGGTTTCTCCTGATTCTTTGACCTGATGCACTTCAACTAAATAAAATAATATTTACCTTTGTTCTTCCTTTTGAAGTTAAGAGGTTGCTCAGGCATCTTTTGTGCAGGTTATTCTTGCTCTTCTTCGCCGGTTTGTGTCCTTCCTCTTTTTCTTTCTTGAATGACCATCATTCCTTCACTATCGAAGGTGATCTCGTCTGTGTTTTCAACTGCTTTCTTTTCAGTTATTGGCTTTCCTCTCTGCTCTTGCTGGAAGTGGAACTGTTCTTTATCCAAATCGTATTTCAGGAGAAGATTGTTAGTGTTTTCGAGCTACTCCAAAGGCTATTCAACGTCCATGTCAGCTTAGTCATGAGCTCCTTCTCTTTCACCTTCTGACTCGTCATCACTGCTTTTTTCACCCTCCTTCAGCTTATTCTGTTCTTGCCATTGTCTCATTCTGGCCAGCTTCAGCTCTTTCTTCTTCTTTTTCTAACGAGTTTCCATCTTGAGAGTATGAGTCAACATTTTACGATGTTGCTGAGGAATCATAGCTTCAATCTAATCTTTTCCATGCTTTTTGGTCAGTTTGATCAATAAATGTCTGAGAATGCTTCTATTTTCCATTTTACCCTCCTAGTCTGACTCAAAGAGCATCTGAATGACAGTGGGCAGATAGGTTTTCTGATGGTCAACCGGTAAGCTGAGGATAGCTCTCTTACAGTACTCAACAACACCTTTATATAATTACTGTTTCTTCTCTTGAAGCAACAATAGTACCAGCTCAAGAACATCTTTGAACATTTATTCGGAGCAGTAGCCTTTGCTTAGAATGACGCTGATACCGTGAAGAGTAGCCAGTTTCATCTAGCTTCGTTCTCCAACAAAACCAGCACAGACAGTCTCAATGAAACTATCAAGGAGGCCGATTGATTCCATGGTGTCAGCAAATTATCCCACCATTTTCATGGCTTCTTGTCTTGCACCTTTGTTCTGTTCTCTGAGAGTCAGCAATATTTAAGGGAGATGATTTTTGATGAAAGTGATCAAACTTTCCAGATTTTCCTCAAGCCCTCCCATGGTGAGCCAATTCCATAATTTACTGATCACTCCCAAGCGATAGTGCTTCGACCCTATCTAAACCTTGAATGTTCCTTCGAACAACTCCAATATTTCCAGATATAAACTTCTAGGAGCCATGATCAATATCTCATTGAGATATTTGTACCCCTTTTTCTGGAATAGACCATTAGTGCCAATCAGGACAGTCACCAACTTGAGCACAAGTTCCTACCTTGATATTCTGTACTTGGTCGTCACTGAAGGATCCTGAAGATCTATTGCTGAATTCACTGCCATCAGGATCTACAAATTTTTTAAATTTTTATCCATCTCTTGATACAGATTGTTGGCCTATCCCAGGTCAATGAGCTTTTAAATGTTTTTGTCGAACACACGTTTGACGTAGTCAGGAGAGCTAATTTTTGCTAGACCTTGGATAGCTCTGAGTATTTGACGGGCACTGCCACTGTTGACATCCAAAATGTTGGCCAAAGATTTGATCAGTTGTTCTGCTCCTTTGCTGGTATATTTCTGAGGAATCAATATTTCTGAAAGATGCTCAAGTGCAAGGGTCAACTGAATTAGAGTATTCTAGCTAACTTTGCTCAACTCACCTTCGATCAGGCTAAAGACCTGCTCGTAGTTGATCCTCGTATCGATGATTTTGGTGAAAGGTCTCATGCATCTCCAGATCATTTATTCTATCATGCCATACCCGTCTCTTCTTTGCTTGCTGACGTTAGTGTTGGTGGCATACAATCTGGTGACCTGCAGCAGAGGAAGCAGGTATTGATTGAAGACTGTCATCTGCTCAGCTCTATCTGTCTTCTCGATAATGTGAAGCATCCACAGATTGTTCTCTTCTTCGAAGGATTCCATAGCGATATCTCCGTTGAGACTGAGAGGATATATCTTCAGAATACTTTCAACACCGTAGGAAAGAACGATAGATTCCATGACTTTTCTGAATTTTTTCTCGTCAAATTCAGTTCTGTACTCCACCACTCTATGAATCAAACTGAGACATTCGTTGAAGGTAACATCTTCGAGCTGGTTGAAGAAGAGCCCTATCAAATTGGCTGCTAATTTTTTATCAGGGAATCGAGAAGAAAGCATGCTTTGGAATAAACAAATGATTTTAGTGAAATCGTGTCCCTTCTATTAGAGCTCAATTCCATCAAGTGAAAGTTCATTTTGACTCTTTCTCCAGAGAGATGGGCGAATGCAATTGTTGATGACATGAACAAGTTGACTACCTGCGAATTTGGACATTTTTTGATTAACTAGAAGCATTTCGATCATCACAGAAATCACCGGCGATAAAACCCGATTGCATGACTCTTCGTTGATGTGGACCAGAGCAATAGTGGACTAATAGACAAGCTGAAGATAGCTGAGCTGCACTTTTTAGGGCATGGTCCCTGCTGGGATAGCATTGACAAGCACCAGAATCATATCTTCTAGGGTGGATGCTAATAGTTTGTTGGACATTTTTTAGAGGAAGAAATAGGTCTGCGCTAAGTACTGTTCTTGGTTGGTATCAGTTGTATCGATTTATGCCAAATTAGCAGCCACTCGATAGCAAATATCATTGACCAGTCTAACAGGCAACTAAATGATGACCTCCTTCACATTGGAAAGATACAACTCTTTTCTTTCTTATAAGTTTGCCAAAAGGTTAGCTTTGGCCTCCTCAGCTATGGCTGCACTAACAGTTGAATTATTTTTAACTAGGTGACTGAGCAATTTGGAACATTATCTGCTGAGAGCGTTACTTCTGGGAGAAGCGACCGATCGATCAAAAAGATCAAGTAAGATAGCCTTGTCTTCTCCGACATGGAAGTTGGTGGTTGTCATCTAGGGAGCAAAAGAATGTGATAAAATGGTGACTGCCAAACGAGTGACGAGAGGGGTGATGTCCTTTCTCTTCAATACCAGCAGAGTCAGCTTTCTTAATTCACGCAGAATTCCACCTTTGACCAAGGCATCAGATGACGCTTCCGGCAAGGTCATACTCAGTAACAGCAGGTATGCATCTATTTGATGATCATGCTTATGATCGACCTCGATGGTCTTTTTCAGCATTTTGAAGGTCCCAGCTGCAATGTAGAAGGCAAGGGTCTTCGGATTGCTACTGATCTAAGTATTGAAGTTGGGGATATGGACAGCAGCAGACATAAGCGATTCCAGCACAGTGGCAGCTTTACGATAGGTGGGACTATCCTGACTCTTTTAGTTGAGTTTATGATGCAGTTGTTAGGCAAGGTTTTCGACTTCCATTTTCAACAATGATAATAATAAACCAAATACTCTTTATTGTAAAACCATAGTGTGAATATTGCTAAGTAGGCATATGGCAATTTGATTAGAATGACTGATATTTCAATTCATTATTTATTTATAGAATATGCGAGGAGAGCACGAACAATCCCAACTTATCGGCTTCCTGCAAGCAGAGAACAAGACCCTCATAGAATAAAACAAATAATTCAAAAGCCTCATGACCTTGAATAGAGAAGCCTTGAAAATTGCCCTATAGCCACGAACCAACGAGGAGCATTTGCCAGCTTTGGTCAGTATGCTTTTTCAGGAAAATTCAAAATTACTCGAGAAGAACAGATTGCTGCGCGAATAAATATAGTCCAAAACATGCCAAGTACACCTGTATTTAGAGAGATGCTGATAACCGAGCAGATAGCTTCTGCTTCAAACGATCATTAAAAATACGTCACCACCTAGTTGAAGGAAAGACTGAAGATACTCAAAAAATAGCTGGAAAAAAAAGATATGAGGATTGTCGAGCTCACCAAACAACTCGGAAAACCTGAAAACACAGCCTCGGGTGAAAATTAAATCGGGTCTATGGTGGTCGAGTATACCTAAATTAACAAAATCACTTAAAAAATGTTCAAGGAGGCTGACAATCTCAGAAGAGAAATAGATCAAAAAGCCTCAGAGATTGATAAACTCAAGTAGCAAAAATAGGAACTCTTGAAGCTGAACCTTGTATTTTTTTAACTATTGTAGATCCTGACCAAGCAAGTCAGCGAGCTCAAGGCGTATTCCCTTCAAACCACGAGCAGCATCAAAAGATAATTCAATAGCTCAACCACAGATATGTCGAAATTTTTGAAATACCAGTCCAAAATAGTCACAGGGTCAGATGATGAGAGTGAAGGACATATCGACAGCGACAGTGATGAGGACAACAGTGGATCTTCTGGTCTGGACTAGATTATTGACGAGGATGAACTGGAAGAGGAGGAGAAAGTTTAGGAGCCAAAGATGAAGCCAAAAATCAGTTTAGCACTGAATCTTTCAAAAAGTAAAGAAAGTGAATTAGATAAATCTTGTAATGCAGTCATCCCAAGACTGGACTTCAAGAAGGCAAGAGAGATTCAATCCCTCATCATCAAGAAGATCAACAACGATGAAAAGAAAAAACATGGGAACATGCATAAAGATGAGAAATACAAGAAATACGAAACTGAGTGCGAAGAACTCAGGAAAAGGCTGGGCAACGAAATCATTCTTAAATTGAGGTTCTAAAAGGAAAATTCCTTTTTGAAAAAGTTCATCTCTGAGCTTGAGCAAAGGAATGAACTTCTTCTGCGGGATAAGCAAGAGAAGACGATGGAATAAGACTACTAAAAACAGAGACATGAACACGAAATTCAAAATGTTGAGACCATCCTCGACATATGCAGAGATGTCACTATGAACGAAAGGCTCAAAGCAGTCTGCAAGGGCAGGTAGAAACTAATGAAAAAGAACGTCGATTCAAATGAAGTCTGATCATGATTTATTAGCTTTAATAATTGTTAGATATATGATAAGCTCAGCACTATTCTCAAGAGGTGCCTCCTACGAAAACATCGAAGAGATCATGGTGGACTTTACAGACAGCGAGAAAATGGTCAATCGGTCCATCCTCTATCATCTAATATTGAGCTTTGTGAACTCCATCCAATAAGATCAAGCATTGATTCAGGTTGAGAAGTACCAAGTTGTCAACGAATTCGGCTTTACCCTTGGAAAAAATGTCACTGAGGAGGAAAGCTTGGGAAACATCAAGTATTTCTTACCCAAAAGCGACAAAGATAAACAGAAGCCCTTCCTCGGATAGTTCAAATTTCTCAATGGAAAGCTGTGGCCTTGCTTATTTGGCTCTACCTCCAAGCTATTCGCCATATTGCCCAGCAACGGCGACAACGGGGGCTACAAAATCGATGACAAAGATTTCGGACTGACCAAGTGGATTTCTGGGTAAGACTAACAGGTCAGAAATTTAAGAAGGCTGCTCTTAGAGTTGGCCAAAGGAGTGGTGGAGGGAGTCCTGGACAAATTTGACCTAACAGGAGAGGTGATTTACTCCTAGATGGCGGAAAATTGCATAAATTTCGAGATGAAGAATTTGGATAAAAAGTAAAAAACAGCCTTCAAATGATGCTCTCCACTTATAATTATTGATATGCTGTGCAATATCGTGTTATTATTTCTACTCGCCCTCAGCAGCTCAATCTACATCGAAGAGTCGATTCCTATGGAGTTAATGCGAAGATATCACGGATGGACTCGGCTGTCTAGTGTCATCCTTGACGAAGGAGAAGGCAGTTTATCAGTGTCAGTCCAACTTGCAAATTACCTCCACAGAGATTATTACTAATTGTAGCTGGTGCTCTTGACTGAGGCTTAGTATGCTCGTGAGAAGTTGATGCATTGTTCAGTGAAATAATCTTAAGTTATTGTCAAGGTCGTCATGGACAAAGCCAATCACTTCAAATTTCATAATTTATAGACAAAATTTTAACTGGAAGAGACATAAAGGATCATCCTTGTTCTGAGAGACTGCGATAGTACCCTCATCAACGAATATTTCAACAAAAATGCATTTCTTCAGGTCAGCATTGACATTCAAATAGATGAGTCTCATCTCACTTCCGAACACTACTTCGACTTCATCACCTTTCCCACCTAAATAGCACTCTTGATCTATCTCATCAGAGAGGCTCGAAAGAGGAAAACAGACATTTCGGATTCATCCGATATTTGCCAATCTTTGCAGAGAATAGCAAAAATCCAAATAGTTAGCTTGATTCTTTTGGGAGTCACCTGCATCCAAAGAAGTATGATAGGCACCTATTCTAGCATGTTGCTCATGTTATGCTTCGGAATGAGCGAAACAGTTGAGGTTCTACTCAGCATCATGCTCTTGAATCTGTGCCTAGGGTGGAAGGTCCACCGGAGAACAAAAATTTTGGCGTCTCAATCACTCTATGTGTGGGTAACCATACTGTTCTGGGTAATTATTAATGGCCTCTCTCTTCACAAAAAAATAAGAGAATACGATACGATATTCAACGATCTAACACAGCTCCTTAATGACCTTATTTTGATGATCTGCGTCCTGGCTTTGGTGTTCAGGTTCAAGCAAACAAAGAAAAATTAAGGCGAATTCTACAAAAAGATTCTCTTTCTTTGTTTATGCTACTTCCTTTCAGGTCACCTTTCAGATTTTATTTCTTAAACTTACGAAATGGAGCAAGAGTTCAACTTCAAACTCAGCTTTGTTTGTCTTGCCAACACAATCGCCCTTTCCTACCTGATGAAGCTGATTGTATTGAAGAACAACATATTTTAGAAGGTCGCCATGACTCGTCATTCTGCAAATGGAATGATTGCTGATAAATTTATGTGATGAGGTTCAATCATAATCATAAGTTCTGCTATTTCATAGCCCTTATCCATCTCTGACAAAATTATCCAATGCCCGAGCCTTCCAGTAAGTCGAAGTAGGCTTTCTCCCATCTATCGATTTGCTTCTCCTTCTCGTCGGTGTCAATGTTCAGCTGTGCCAACATCTTTGTCAGGTCGCCAGCAACATACTCCTCGATTCGCTCCTTGCATTTCCCATAAGTGTATGTTTTAATGATGCGATATTTGATAAGACTCTGGTGATGGCTTCTCCAAAGTGGATTCAGGTACAGAGTATCAATCAGGCAGTCCAGGTAGACAGGCAACCTCTACAATTTTTTGATCTCTTTATATGTTGATGGTTGTTTCATGATCGTCAGGCTGCACAATTTATTGATGTAAGGGATTTATTCCTCCATGTATTCAATGAGCTTCATTGTGATTTCTTCAACAAAATTGAAGCAAGTTGTGTAAATCGAGAGCTCGATCACCACTTTGAGAGCCTATAGGAAATCTTTGATGATGTCATTGATGGTAGCCAGATAATTGTAGTCAAGTCGATTGGCAATAACATTTTAGAAATCATGAATTTTGTCTGCAAAGAAAAGCTCCTCGATGATGCCAGACAAACCTGGATTGAAACAGTCAAGCTACTTTGTTATAACCATCATGACATTTTCATCAGGCAGAGTTATCAGAATTTTGTTACATATCTTCAGGCACTACTTCAGCAAATACAGTATTTCTTTCGAGATGACCATGTCAGTTGTATCGAACTTTGCCAAAATTTCCTAGATGTACTCCCTTGCGCCAGGTTTGTCAAAAACGTCTACAGATATGGTTCTGGTTATAAGGGTCAGGAGTTATTGAATCACTTTGCTTCTCTTTGTCTTTTAGCGGCCTTTGAGCTCGCCTAGTGAGAGTATTTGATTGACATAAACTTGCATGAACATGAAACACAGCCGGGAATTGTAGATTGGGTTGTCCTGTTCAATCAGGGACACCAGCCCATCATATATCTTTTCATGTGCCAACTACGGTAGACCTGTCCAAGAGCTGGTCAGATAGGTAAGCACCTTGAATGATATACACTAGATATTGATAATATGAAATCGAGACTATGCGTTGACTTTTGTGAGATTTATGAATTTAGTGAGACTGAAGAAGATGCCTATCAAAAAAGCTATCTTTATGAGTAGCGTTTCTTCAGTTTTTGTTACCTACTGTTTATTGTTTTTATTGTGATAATACTCTTGATTTTTGATCTATTCCTCGTATTTGTTTATAAGGGAGATGCAATACTGTTCCAAAACTTAGAGTAGGGCAGGCCCCATGAAGTAACTTGACTTGATGTACTTTTCAATGAATAATAAATGAGCATTGCTTGTCCTCATTTCAGGACAGTCCTCTTTAGTAATGATTCTCAATATAAGCCCTTCAGCCCCAAACACTGCCAGCATAGACCTTGGGGCTCCACTGAGGAAAAA
>Ga0100402_1005223_pt1 | contig 13379 bp, 7 predicted proteins | sample CryGeyme20150102_FD_80419 | JGI IMG/M metagenome (GOLD analysis project Ga0100402, IMG submission 80419) | Groundwater microbial communities from Crystal Geyser aquifers in Utah, USA - Crystal Geyser metaG 2015-0102 | ecosystem: Environmental > Aquatic > Deep subsurface > Groundwater | place...
AACTTTAACCGCTGCAGCGACGACCGTTGGTGCTGCGTCTTTGCGCAGGCACCCCCTGATCCCTATTGTCCCGTGCTCCTCGCGCCGTGCAGTCCCGCCGTGGGACCCGCCGATCTCATCTGGAACGCCCGTTTCCTCTGGAGTTTTGCGTTGACTATTGCCGCATTTGTTCTCTACCTCGTCCATCTGATTGCCACCCTCTTCCTCGGCACAGGCGCTGCCGCCATGGGGGACCCGCGCTGCGTCGAGGACGAGAAGGAGCGCAAGTGTGTGGTAGACGTCGCAGAAATGACACCACTGGCCAACGAAGACACCGATTTTGTAGAGGGTCGTATCGGACTCCGTGCATTCAAACCAGAGCCTACCCGCCAGCGTCGTGCCATCTTTGGTGGTGGTGGCTACACTACCATGGTCTAAAACCACACTTTCCCCCCCCCTCCTCCTCCTCCTCCTCCTTTCACACCATAGTGAATGCATGCACACACCACCACCATTCACCACCACACGCAGCATGACCGTCATAAATTTAAAAAAAGCACGGTAAATTTAAAAAAAGATGAGAGGAGCGAAGAGTGTTGGCGGAGTGACAGATAGATGGGAATAGTTGTGAAAAATACAGACATTTCCATATAGATAAGTATTGCAGCATGGGTGGATAATACATTACTGCTTACCACCAACTCAATTTGCGTGTACACCGACCACCTACTCGTTCCGCACCAACGCCCCCCCCCTCCCTGACCCATCCCTAGCTTAGTGTATTGGTACACTGAAGGACATGTCAACACTGGTGCTTGGTAAAGGTTTTGTATCTGTTGACGACCGTTATAACGGTCGTGGTGCTGCTGATGATGATGATGATGATGATGATGAGGCCACTGTGACTGGTGATGAGGAAGCATTGTTGTCAGCCGAAGAACGTCAGGCATACGATCAGGCAATGATGGGAGGACCCGAGGTCTACGTGGTCCGCGATGAGGCCGGTGAAGTGATTGGCATCTATGACGGCAAGAGTGGCCGTATGATGACCTTCTCCGAGATGGCGATGGAAGCACGTCCTCTCGAAGCCACCGCCACCACCCCAAAAATAGCCGATAACGAAGAAGAAGATGAAGAAGAAGATGAAGAGGACGAAGACGATGAGGATGAGGAGGACGGCGAAATGGTTGGTACCGCGTTTCGCCTCGTCCACGAGGAACCTATGTTGCGCGGGCTCGCCCTCTACCACGTGGGTGGCGATGATGCCGATGGAAACAATGTGACCTCTCCCATTGACCTGGACCAGCTCAGCGACACCGATCTCGAGGAGATGGCCTACGACGCCATGGTGGACCATCGTCTGTGTGCCCATTGTGGTGTCGAGCCTGCCGTCATGGCCTGCATTGGATGCGAGGCGCGTGGCTACTGCGGCGAGACGTGCATGAAGGACAATTGGCACTGGCACAAGGGCGAATGTGACACCAAGGAGCGCTGTGGTCAGTGCGGTGATAAAGCACAGGTCCTTTGTGGTAACTGCTTTGACGTTGGATACTGCAGTCAAGGCTGTGCGGACAAGGACTTTGTCTGGCACGACAAGTGCTGCGATCCCTATGCCAAGCAGTGTCCGCCTAAGAAAGCTCCATGTGCTTTGCCAAGAAGAAAGAAATGCTACACCATCCCCTTCCATCGAGCGATGCCCCCAAAGAAAACCTGCTGGCGTGGTCGCGAGGCAAGCAGACCATACTATGGTAAAGGTTCGCATTCCCGCTCCCGTTCGCGTTCATGCTCGTCTTCTGGAAGCGATGGCAGCGTCCACGAGTGGATGAAGGCCAAGACCCTCAAGGAGCAAGACCACACCCTTCTCTATTACCGTGGCCGCACACGTCACAAGGCAGTCGTCAAGGGTGGACGCAGTCGCTCCGCCGCACCCTCTTCCGGCAGCCAAAGTGTCTACAAGAAGGGTGCAAACAAATACGCCAGTGGAAATGAGGAGGATGACAAGGAAGAAGAAGAAGAAGAGGAGGAGGATGACGGCTATTACACGATGAGCCAGCCCGTATTTGTCGGCGAGTCGGCGGGCACACGCGGCCTCATGTGTATGGTTTATCACCCTGAACCACTCGAATCCACGGCACCTCTTGATTTCGGGATGCTTGATGTCGCCCAGCGCGCCGGACCGAGAGGAGCAGGAAGAGCACGAGGAGGAGGAGCAATATCAGGAGGAGGAGCAAGGGCCCGTTCTCGCTCCCGTCCAAGTGCTAATGCCCGATCTCGTGCGGCTCCTCGCTCAGTACCCCAGAGAGCTCGTTCTTTGAGCCGAACGGCACCTGCACGCGCCAGTCGTGTCACGCGTCTCCCCCGTCGTACACTGAGTCGTGCTCGTTCACTTCCCCGCTCGACCCCTTTGCTCCAGAGAAATCCGTTGACACGTCCCATGCCACGTTCCGGTCCTGGAGCCCTTGGTGGGCGTGTGCGTCGTCGTACTGCATTGCCAACAACTTTCCGTAGGCTTCCGCAACAGTACGGACGTTTCCGCAGCCGCTTTGGCGGTCGTCGCTGGTTCCGACGTGGCCTTTTCCCATGGTTCTACCGCTGGGGTCTCCTTGGTAGTGCGGCCTACTCCCTCCTTGCTCTTCCATGGCTCCTGCAACGACGCGTCCCAATTCTGCCCTACTTCAATCCACTGGCCGATCCCATCGAGATTGACCGCGAATTGTGGCTGCTCCGTCGTCGCTACAACTGGGCACGCAGACGCTATGGTATCGAGATTGTGCCCGACTATAACTCGAGTCGCTACGTCTGGGTTCGCTATTGAAAAAAATGAGAGGGGGGGCTAGCGGTGCAGGGAGAATATTCTTCTTACACCACCATCAACCACCTCCTCGCCCCCCCCCGCCCACTTCACCCATCCATTTTTTACACACCCGCCCCGTATTTTTTAGGTCTCTCTGTGCTCAAAATACACCAGACCTGTGTTTCTGTTTCGTCTCAATTGAAATTCGTTTTTTGTATTTTTTTACAAACAAATCAACAGACTTCTTCCATAATCAAAAAAGGGAGTATTTTTAGACCTGTCAGTTCGAAAGTTGAAACATCTGTAATGTTTTTATTCCTTCCAAGATGAAGGTATGTGAGTGCCGTGAGTTTCCCTAACGATGCATGCGTAATTTGATTATTACGTCCAAGATGGAGTTCTGTAAGAGCCGTTAGCAGACTTATCGACTTATCTGTGATGTTCGTATTCCATCCAAGATTGAGATGGGTAAGGGCTGTCAGATGACTTAGCGATGCATCTGTAATATCCCTATTATTTCCAAAATCAAGGTACGTAAGTGCGGTTAGCTTGCCGAACGAGTCATCCCGAATTTTAAGATCAAATACAACCAACAATTCCTTGAGAAGACGTGGGACTGTCAGTATTTGGTGCCACCGTCGACACACCAAGGTCAAAGGAAGAATGTTCCCTAGCTTTGTAAAGTGCCTGAACAACGTGAATTTTCAGGGAAACGTAAAAAAACAAAAAAGACATACCTGACAAATACCTCTTCAAGTATCATATCATCGGAGTGAGGCAAGGCGGGAAAAAATGAATGGACCAGATATTCCTCGTTGGGGTGATGGTGATGGCGATCGTGACCATTCTCTGGAACACGTTTCATAATTTGGAAACAGAGGAGGAATGAATGTTGTTTTTGTAGATATTAGATACAGGTCGGATGGCGAGGCGATTCGCAGCGCTGTGTTTGCTACGATGAATTGAGGAGAAAAACAAAGCGAGATAAAAAGATATCTGTACGGAAAATTGACGTGCTATTAAATTTGATTCGTCTTCTGACATGTAGTACACCGGTTTCCTACGTTTTTTTTAAAAAAACCACCAAGATGCATCGTCGTCGAACGACCAGTATCAGCAATCGGGCCGGGTCGCTGGAATCAGCAGAGTCTGGACATGAGGATGCATTCAATCGTGGATCGGCAGATGCTACTGCTCCAACAACAACAACAACAACAACAACAGGAATAGGCATGACTACTGATGGAGACGCCCCATATTATGCACAGCATCTGGAGTCTCTTTGGCGCGAGTGCCATAGCTTTGTCGACCGTGAGCTAATGCCTGTGCTGCATCGCGAGAATGCACAACACAAGCACGAAGATGCACCCCGATTGAGGCCCTACGACGAGTGCAATCGCTATCCGGACCAGCAGAAAATTGGCATCCTCGTCGACCATGTGCCACACGTTGGCCAGGAGGCATACCGTGTCATGGCCGCACACATGGGGACCGAAGAGCGTGCCGATGATAGAGAAAACCACAACAACAACAACAACAGCAATAATAATAATAACGATTTGTGGTCACTGGATGTGCACACACATACAGGAGAGCCCTACCTCGAGGTCGTGATGCGTCCTGTGCGTCGAGTCACCAAGACGGAGGGCGAAGTACTGGCAGCACGCGAGGCCCGTGAAGAATTTTTGCGTGGACAGTATTACGACAAAAAACAGCGACGTGCACGGTGGGCCGTGCTACGCTCTGGATTGTTGATTGCATTGACGGTAATGGCCATCTTCTGGCTCGTCTTTCTGCCCTATGTGGCACGCACGCCATCAGCTCGCAAACGCAGCATCACACTGCTCGGACAAGAAGAACGAGAAGACCAAGGAGAGGGGACTGCGGGACTGCCCGGATGGATGGAGGATTGGGGTCTCTCTGTGCGGGAGCATGGATGGCGCTGGGCAGGTGGTATGATAGTTAGTTTGCTCGGTGACGCCCACCGTGCCTGGCACGAAGGTTACAAGGCAACCGTTCCTTCCTCTCCCTCTTGTACTTCTACTTCTGCCTCTGCTGCTAACTCCGGATTCCCGATCGACACCCAAGACTACCGTTCTAAAAAGCCAGTAGCGTATTAAAACAAAGGATTCTTCCAGTTGTCTTGTATATTATAATTCTCAACCTCGTCCCCATTCCCTCCCCCCCCCGCTCCTATCCCCCTCTACGGTCCAGTCTGAGCCCATCGCCTTTTCCGCCTCGTGTCGTCGAGCATCGAAATGGAGAAACCTTTTTGTGTTACAGACCCTCTTGGTGCCAATACTGGCACTACCGGATCAAGTATCAATGCTAATAGCCAGCACTATTCACAACAACAACAACAACAACAACAACAACAACAGCAACCTCATCACCACGAACATCATGGCGGCAATCCGAATCGAAGTGCACGCGTGCCACGCTATTTTGGAGGCTACGAGGCGGTGACACCGCTGGTGCTCAACAACCTGGGGCTCGGCGAGGTGGACAAGACGGTCCTCAATCGTATCGACAAGACGGTCTGCACGCTGGCCGACAATATGCCACATTTAAACAAGGGGAAAGTGGTGACGAAGCCCTCCTTTTGCATTCTCTCGTATACATGGTCGCCAGAAGAGGCGCCACGCTTCTATCTCGACCTCGATGTGGTGCAGCAACGCATACTTGACGAACCGTACGTAAAGAAGTCATTTATGGGCAGCCAGGGCCTCTTTCTGCACATTTGGAAACACGAAGCTCTCCTACGCAATATGCAGACAGTCGTCTCAAGCGGCCTCAGCAGTCACGGGGCCAGTGGTAGTGGATCCATGGAAACCCAACATTCATCGTCACCATCACCATCATCGCTCTTGATACACGGCTCCAACCCTAATAGCTCCGATACTGACCCAACAATGATTAGAGGACGTTTTCAACACAACTTCAACGGCGACACTGGCCATGATGCCGACAACGAGCACGAGCAGGACGAAAACGAAGAGGATGAACGACCACGCAAAAGGTCACGGACTGGCAGTTTTGTTGTATAATTTTTTTTAAAAAAAAAGAAGAAAAGAATCAAAAAAATATGTATTAGAGCTCCACGATGGGGAGGGAATCTAATCGAGCAAGTGGACGTTGTGATTGATGCGTCGGATGCCGTTTTCATTGGTAGAGAAGCGGCTCAAGAGGGTGAAGGTATGATATCCAATAGAGGCTCCTTTCGAACGGCGTGCCTCCACGCGATATTCAACAGAAATAAAACAGCTCGGGAGCTCCTTCAAAGGTGGCAGAAGGGCCATCAGTTCCTGCTCGAGGGTGCCAGGCATGATTGGTTTCTCACGATCCTTGCCATCCTTGAAATCGGCAAAGATGCGCTTATGCACGGAGAAGTCGCTACAGATGGAGGTATCAGGATATTCCTTATTTTTGTCGACATTGGACCAATCGGCACGTTCAGATGCTCTTACATCAATGAACATGGGAATGGCCTCCACTTTTTGTATATCTTGGTCAGCCGGTATCTTAAACCCCTCATTACCCTTGGGGTTGCCAAGGCACGGCCAGCAGCCGAATGTTGGCGTTGGGTCATCCCACGATGTGAGATTGACATAGGCATTACAGTATGGGAGCTTCTCTTGCTTGATGATGAATTGGTTTCCAATGGCCGCCGCGATGGTCGACAAAAAGGGTGGGGCGGTTATTTCGACTTGTGTTTGCGTCTGCTGCTTCCGTTCTTTTTTCTTCTTGGACGCGCGTGAGGCCTTCTGCAAAGTTTCTGTATTATTCTTCTTCTTCTTCTTGTTCTTCTTTTGAGGGTCTTCCGCATGTGGGCGCTTGGCTTTCAAGACCATGTTCTTCGGCTTGCGTTTGTGTTTCTCGTTGGTGATAGTAATCTTGGGGCTATCAGTAGACATGGCTAGTGTTTTTTTGACGGTAATATATTTGACGTTTTACGAGATAGAAGAATGACTACGTGATGGTTGCCAGTGAATATGGTGTTTGGCGAGTTCGAGGAGGGCTGGCCAGCCCTGCTTGTGTTTGAATACAAGAATATCGTCTGGGTTCACCTGCTGTGTGCGCACAAAGCGATCCCAGACGTGAAAAAGGGATGGTGCTTCCGGTGCCCCTTCCCGATAGAGCGCCGAGGGCCAGAGTGCTGTCGCATCGTCGGTCATAATCAGATCCCACCACGTGCTTCGATCCTCTTCTAGTAGGATCAGGCGACTGCTGATATATGGGTGCTGCTGGCAGCCAATAAGATGACCCTTTACACTAGCGAGAAGCCTTTGGGCCTCCTCTATCCACTGTTGACGGCAAGTCTCGGTTACAGGCCTACGGAGCTTGAGATGATAACGATGTTGCCATGTATGCTGATATGGCGAGAAGGCATAAGGAGCAAAGGACTCCATCGTTAATCCATACTCTCCCCTGTCACCCCAGTCTTGCCAGTGCGAAAAAGAGAGGTCATCCGACTCTTTGATTGGCTCTTGTCTCTGTTGTCGTTTTTGTTGCGGTTGTTGTTGTTGTTGTTGTTGTGGTTGGTATTGTTGATGCCCTTGGGATTGAATTTGAATGTCATGTTGTGGCGGTGAATGATCGAGTGGGAAGTGTGCGGCAAGTAGAACAGTCAGCACGTCTTCTCCCCAGCGCTTTTCAAACGTCCGGTAAGGCACATGGCCCTCCAGAGGTACAAAACAGTCGTACTGCTCGCGGTATACGGCACGTGCTGCCTCAATGAGGAAGTACCAGCTGAGCACACTGAAATGGCTTTCGCTCTCCTCGCTGTCATCATCATCACCATCGTCCTCTCTACTATTCCTTTCGCGGAGTTGGAGTCCAGTGGATAACGGTGTAGTGTTCCATGCAAACGCCCTGGAGACAATCGAATAAGGATCGATAAGCATCTCTTTTTGTCCCATTTCTATCGTGCTTATAACGTCTTCTTTTCCTTCCATTATAATTGGTGGTAGTGGTGCTGGTGATGATGATTATGGTCTACTGGGTTTTCGGAGTGGAAAAATGATATAAAAAACATAGCAGTGAGAAAGGAATGAAAAAAATCGAAAAATCTCAAAAGACTGGTCCTACTTGGAGGGTCACTTGGGTTACATACTCACTATAGTGTGACGGTGTCACGAACGCTTTTGTCGGGTTCGTCCTCTATATTGCTGTCACCGCTTTCCTAACACAAACCCCCCCTCCCACCTATCGTCCCCTTGCCTTTTTCCCAATTCACGTGTTATTGGTGATTTCAGGAAAGGATTGATTAAATTCCAAGAAAAACGGAATATTTGACGTATTTTTGCAAACTTAACAAAACAGAGCATACGCATTTGTGTGCGTTTGTGTGTGCGTGAGTGTGTTTGTGATCAGATAATTACAATAAAAAAAGAGGAAGATTTTTTTCACTCACACACGAACTTGTTCTCACACATATTCTTTCCGAGCTGAGATTTTTGAGGTCATTTCTTTTTCCTGCTCAGGCACCAAGGTCACTCCACCGCCTCATTTTCGACCTGTTCTTCTGACTCACATATCAATAGGTTTGCGCGCGTCTAATCGATCACAAGACAGTCTTCTCTCTCTCCCCCCCCCCACTTTTTCTGTCCCAAAAAAGAAAAATATAATAACAGACCATGGCTTATTCGTGGAACAATCCATATGCGGCCGGTCAGGAGGACACAAGCGATCGCACGCTCTCAAAGACCGGCTCCCTTACTGACAGCCAGCCATGTCTGGCAGAGCACCCCGTGATCCGCACGCTACCACCAGTGAGGGGGATCCTTGCCTTCCCCATGCCGGCCTCGGAAAAGGGCCCCCTTGTCCAGCGCCCAATGCGTTTCTGTGACGTGCACGTGGACGACATTGATGACCCGCTCAAGAACGCCTGCGTGGACGCCTTCCAGCTGGGGCTGGCACTTGCCCAGGATCGCCTGATTGGCACGCCACCCATCAAGACAAGCCTGGTTCTCGATGATGTTAACTCCATGGAGGATCTACATCGGAAAATGTTTGTCTGCGTTGGCAAAGATGACAAGATCAAGATCAAGTACGGCGAAGTTGAGCCACGCAACTACATGGCGCCAGAGATGGCGCATAGTGGCGCCACATTCTTCAAACCCGTCGTTGCTAACAAACTCAAGCAACTTTACGAGGGCGAGAATGCCATGAACATGCCAATGCCGATGGACATCCGAGACCAGGAAGCCGCCTTCGCAAGTGCCCTTGCGGATCGCCAGATTGACTTTCTCTTTGACGGAGAGCGTCAGAGAAGTCAGGAGGAAAACGAAAGTGACAACAGCAGCAGCAGCAGTGAAGATGATGAGGATGAAGATGAATCACACATGATGGGCCTCCCCGAAACTCTCGACGATGTTGCCCGGCAGTTTGTACCGGTAGCACCGCCACAAAGACAAGAACCGCATCAGCAGCAGCAGCCAGGACCGCAAAGAGATCCCTACCAGGACGAGTGCGACAAGGTGACGGGCATCCTAGTACGTTTGCACGAGGAGGAGACACCAAAAAAGTGCGCTGGCTTCATTCTGTACCTCCTGGTGCACGACCCTATGTGGAACCCTGGCACGGGCATTGAGGACCTGATTCAAATCTCGCGCCACACCAATCAATCCGAGAGGCGTGCCAACTCTTTCAGGAGCACGACGCCGCATGCCTATATGGCACGCCAAATGCAGGTGGCCGCACTCGACAGCACCCACATACTGTACACGTTTAGCCGCGAAAGCTACTCGCTGATGGCTGCATGCTATAATCCAGACGCACATGAAGGCCGGCCCCAGTTTTCGCACCCCTTCAGCAGTGAGGATCACCCTTTGCATCCTTTCCGAATCTTTACGCCCGATCGTGCCCTCAATGTGGTGCGCGCTTTCAATTCGCGTATTGATCTCTCAGATCTCGAGAGGTACTCTCCGGAGCTGTTGGCGCGCCTCCCCGCTGCTTCGCCCCTGTTTCCCTACCACCAACCGCTCCAATCACATGTCTTGCATGCCCGCATTGCTCGCCACTGCTGGGCGCTGCCCCATCGCCAGCTGCTGTGGCGCCACGAAAGCAAGATCGGCATGGCCTTCCAGTTCCTGCCCTGGGAAGACGGACATCTCGAGGTGTCTACGCGTGACTTTGACCCGGTAACCGGGCGACGCATCTGCATTTCGTCGCGCAGTGAGAAGGAGGAGGAGGAGCACCGGAGACGCGAGGCCTGTGTAGCCAGCGGAGGTGTCCTCAATGATGCGGCCGACCCGCGGAAGCAACGCGAGCAGACGATGCAGCATCTGGCGCGCAAGAGCCTTCCATCGAGCTTCATGACGCATCAGATTCCGAAGGAGCATCTAAACTGGTTCTACGCGGCTCAGGGACGCTTTGGACTGCTGCGTGATCGTGTCACTGAGAGGCGTCCCCCACTGCCGGCGTTCATAAAACGAGGGCGAGACCCGCAGGGTCCGGCGTTCTCCCGACACTACCATGCATCAGCCATTCGCAACATGCTCCAACACTGGCTTGTCGAGAAGCACACCCCACATTGCGAACTATCGGACAGCATGGACCGTGAGCTTCTTGACTTCTTCTCGGCACGTCTCTGGACGACGGAGGCGATCCAACCAGCAGCTATTCGTGCCATCATCTACTGGCAGAAGCATGGCGGCGGCATGATTGAGGGCAAACATATGGGTAATGGGGAGCCGGGCTTTACCCATATCACCGAGCGCCTCCACTTTTCCGATGCTCGCCTTGATTTGGGTGCCAATTTCTTGCTCGTGCGCGCGGCTCACATGCGCGAGCTGGACCGTGCGAGCCCCCAAGTGATGCCTCACATTCTGCTGCTCTCGTTTGCCAGCTACGACCGACATGATGCGACGCCCGGCATGAAGATCAACGTGATTCCACACGGCGAGAAGAGCACCGGCAAGAGCTTCATGTCGGACTGCACCATCAAGTACTCGATCCAGGGCTCCATTGAGAATCGCAGTAGTGAGTCGAAGCGTGCCAACAATTTCGTCACGGACTACAGTGACGCGCTGTTCATGTTTGACGAGTTGTCTCCAGACTGGAAGAAGAACGTCAACGACGGCGAGAAGAGTGCAGAGTTCAAGGAGGCATCGGTGGCCGGCAAGGTGACGCGCTACGTGGCAGCGCACAAGGGCAAGGATGGCAACGGTCTAACGCAGCTGGCTATTGTAACCTACTACAACACCATGTGGTACCTCAACTCGAACATACCCATCAACATGCTCGAGGATGCGGTGCGTTCGCGCACCCTGACCATTGTCTTTATGGACTATGGCAATGATGGCCGTCTCTCCGATGTCCGAGGAAATAGCGGTGGCGGACAACGCAGCCATTCGATCCTCGACTACATGCTGCATGACAGTGAGAAGGAGGTACAGAAGACGGAACGTGAGTACAAGCAGGAGCGCTGGGTCGAGCATGCCGTGACCGCTATGTTCTTCAAGGCCGTGGAGAGTCGTGCCTTGCCCGAGATTGACATGCGTGTCTGTCGTTACACCGTCTACCGTATGCTCGCCGTGTACCGCGATCACGGCGTCTCGACGGGCTCCGTACGCAACTACACCCGTATTGAGCGCCTCGCCTCGAAGATTACTGCCGTGCAGGCCCAGAAGTACGCCTTTTGCAATCCACACGACCACTGCACTGTTGATGAGGCCTACGGCGAGTCGTTTAAGGCGCGCGGCCGTTTCACCACGGAGGCACTCCTGAGGATGAAGCCCTATCTCGTCTGCTCGATGCAGACGGCTGTCTTTGCTTTTTCGATGCTCGCCGACCAGTATCTCGACCCGCTGATGGGCTTTGTCTTTGAAGGTATGCTGCGTCTCGTGGACTACCCGGTAAAGGAGCAGCACGACTTTTTGCGACGCCAGGAGGAGCGTGCGTCGCGCCACGACCGCATTCCTGCCATCGAGGGCTACCGCTCATACGCACTGATGCACTACATAACGAACAGCAGCAATCGCGAACGGGCCATCTGGCGTCGCTCCGGTACGGACGGTGAGTTTCTGAACCTTGACTACGTGCGTATCAGCGGTAGCTCAATCTCGGACCTCGCCAACCATCTCGTGGCCAAGCTGATGCCAAAACCGGCCAAGGAGGACATTGAGAGCGTCCTCTACGACATGACACGCATGGCAGTCGAACTGCCCTCGCACGAGGAGGTGACGGCGCACGGCTTTGAGGACCACCTGCCCGAGGTGCGTCGACGCAAGGTGCGCATTATGGAGCAATCTTTTGAGGGCAGCCACCAGGGCATCTATATCTGTCCGGCTGCCGTCCTGGCTCTCTCGAAACGCGCCCTGCTTGAGAAGGCGGTACGTTCACTTGCCTACGGTGGCATGCAGACGCCACGAACCTTCTTGCTAAATGGCGAGGGTTGTGGTGAGGTAGACCGGCAGCAACCCAACTTTAGCACCATCACGATTACGTCCGAGGACTGCACCAAGCCGGGCGTCAGTCGCAGTTTCAAAATTGCCTCTGCAAGCTACATGGAGCGCCGAGACCGCATTGGAATCTTTGCCAGTCGTTTCTTCGATGTCGACGGTACAGTGAACGGCGAAAACCGTGCTGTCAACTTGGGGGTGGCCAACCGCCATCACCAGGCCGCTGCGCATGCACGGGCGCGTGCTAGGGCACGTTTCGAAATGAATGCCGACGAACACGATCGTTCCACAGACGACCAAGTCGAAGGAGAAGCAGGACGAGAAGAGAGAGGAAACGGCAATCATGATGATGACGATGATGTCACAGAAGAAGATGCTGAGCTGCCATACTACAATGCCATGCAACACCGTCTGGGCCTTTCGCATACGAAAAAGGAGATCAAGATTGAGCAGGACCTCGACGAGTGGGCTGTCACTAACTACTTTGCCGAGCAGGGCATCCCAATGTGTCTCAACCCCGATGATGAGCAGGACCTGACGCTCTACTGGAAGTACACGACGGCTAGCGGGCAGGTGGTACGTCGTCCATTGCCCACACCTCATGCCATGCATGCAGAGGCAATGCGCCAGGTGCGTACTGATGAGCGGTACCGTAGACTCTACAACTCGCAGTACCGTGGCGAGCGGGCACGACAGCTCGCCCCTCTCGAGATGGATTCGCCTCTTCGTCCGGTTATGCCAGCACACGCTCGCACTCGCACAAGTGAACTACGACACCATCGCGGCAGTAGAATGCCTGTGGAAGAGTCTGATAATGGAGAGGAAGATCAATTAGACGGAGATGAGGATATCTTGCTTATTGATAATGCCGATAGCGACGAAGAGGATGAGGAAGGACGCCTTATGACAGAAGAAGCTGCTAACAACATCAATATCAGCGTGAGTAGCAGTAGTGACAGCGTGGACGAACACGAGGATTCTCATGTACGTGATCTCCGCAAACGGAAGCGGGCCCAGGAGCGTTTTCTTCCTGCAAAGGAGGCCCGTTTGCAATCCAATCGTCTTGCCTCCTACCGCCGTGAGCATCTCCTCCAACAAGAACAACACCAACACGAGTGGTCTCTTTCCTATTTTACTACACACGTCCTCCTTTCGCCTCAATGTTGTGTACCCTCCCCCACCCACCCACCCCCCGCCCCCCC
>Ga0100402_1005226_pt1 | contig 13377 bp, 15 predicted proteins | sample CryGeyme20150102_FD_80419 | JGI IMG/M metagenome (GOLD analysis project Ga0100402, IMG submission 80419) | Groundwater microbial communities from Crystal Geyser aquifers in Utah, USA - Crystal Geyser metaG 2015-0102 | ecosystem: Environmental > Aquatic > Deep subsurface > Groundwater | place...
TGCAATGTCCTGCAGAAATTGATGACAAAGAATGGAAGCGAATCAAAAAGTTTGCTTCAAGCTGTTTCAAGGTGCTTGGTTGTCGTGATGTTAGCCGCCTCGACTTTAGACTCAATAAAAGTGGTGAACCCGTTTTCATCGAGATCAATCCCCTACCCGGTTTATCGCCAGGTTTTAGCGACCTCACAATCATGGCTGAAAAACAGGGTATTGATTATAATGAACTCATTAAACGAATCATCTCTCCCGCTGTAAGAAGATGGAGGCGCCATACACATGCCTAAGTTGCTCAACAGTTATGCGGAAAAGGCTAAGAGCCGAAAACGAATCCGTGATCTAGGCGTTAAAATCGGGAAGCTTCCCACGGGAAAATTCAATGCCATCACCGATGTTAAAGGTGTCCAAGTGGGACACACGACTTTGATTGAAGGAACGGGGAAGAGAAAGCCGGGTTCTGGTCCAGTTCGAACGGGCGTCACTACTATTTTACCGAGCGCTGATATCTTCCACGAAAAATTAATTGGTGGCGGCTTCATCTTAAACGGTGCAGGCGAAATGTCAGGAATGATCCAGCTAAACGAGTGGGGAATTTTGGAAACGCCAATAGCCCTCACAAACACCATGAGTGTCGGCGCTGTGAGTGATGGAATCGCGGAGTGGATGGCCGCTCAATTTACCGACATTCAAAGAGGCAAACAAGTCATCATCCCCGTTGTAGGAGAGTGCGATGATAGCTTCCTCAACGATTCTGCCGGTCTTCATGTTCGCAAAAGGCACGTTAAAGAGGCGCTAGACAACGTCTCAGGCGGCCCCGTTCAAGAAGGTGCTGTGGGCGCCGGAACTGGTATGATTTGTAGCGATCTAAAGGGCGGAATCGGAACGTCTTCTAGGATCATGAAAATTGATGGAAGAAGTTTCACGCTCGGTTGTTTGGTCTTGAGCAACTTTGGTGAGATCGAAGATCTTCGAATCGATGGTATTGCTATAGGTCCTATGATCGCAGATGAGCTCAAGGATTTTACGAAACGTCGAGAGAACTACGGATCCATCATAACAGTTCTTGCTACTGACCTTCCTGTAAGTTCTGGCCAAATTCAAAGAATTTGTAAGCGCGCTTCTCTAGGCATTGGACGTGTAGGCTCTTACGCTGCCCACGGAAGCGGCGAAATCATTATTGGATTCTCAACTGCCAACACTATCAAGACAGCTGAGAAGAAATCTTTTTATAAAGCAGAGTTGTTGCATGATTCAGCCATCAATATTGCCTACCAAGCGGCCGTTGAGGTAACAGAAGAAGCGATTCTTAACTCTCTAGCAGCAGCCGTCGAAATGGAAGGCATCGAGGGTAATCGAGCGCCAGCTTTACCCCTAGACAAGGTCGCGGAAATTTATAGAAATAAAACGAAACCAATCTAGCATTTTTTGATATACGACCTTAGACTATTTGTCGGAGGGTTTTTAAAATGAAACTATTAAAGCTATTGGTAATCTCAGCAGTTATTTTCACTGGAACTACATCTTTCGCAGCAAGCAGAGCGAACAAAAAAATTGGAATTGGAATCGACTTCGCTGGCGATCCGGTTCCAAGTTTAATGTCCTACCAAATTAAATACAACCTCATGCCTTTTCTACAACTTACTGGAGGCTATGGAAGTGTTGGAAGTGTCACATCATATGGCCTGTCGGCAAAGGCCTTCGTCCTTCCTTCTTGGAACTTTTCTCCGTATGTCGGAGCAGGTTTTAGCCGCGCTACTAACGCTAGTAGTTTTAGTTTAGGGGGAAGCACTGTCAACTCACCAAGCCAAAGCCTAAATGTCATAGCTGTAGCGGCCGGGGTTGAGCATCAATCCAATATAGGCTTTAGTTTTGGAGCGGGGATCAATTATTTCATCACTCCAGACACTCTCAAGAATGTGATTTCAATGCTTCCGCATTTTTATCTAGCTTGGTTTTTCTAAGTATTAAAATTCTCTAATCACCAAAGAAAAAGGCAGTCTCCCAAAGAAGGAGCTGCCTTTTTTATTTGGCCAGCTTCAAAATACTAGTAGCACTATGAAAATTTTTTAAGGACCAAACTCGCATTCGTTCCACCAAAGCCAAAACTATTTGAAAGCACATATTCAAGCTTGGCATCAATCGCTTTATTGGGCGTGTAGTTCAAAGGACAAGCCTCATCTTGATTGTCGAGATTGATCGTAGGAGAAACTTTTTGGTGCTTAAGGTATAGAGCACAAAACAGACCTTCTAAGGCCCCTGCTCCGCCAAGCAAATGCCCAGTCATTGATTTCGAAGATGTGCAATGTAGCTTCTTCGCATGATCGCCAAAGACCCTGATCAGTCCTTGAGATTCGGCTGGATCACCCGCTGGAGTTGATGTGCCGTGCATGTTGATCGCATCGATTTGCTCAGGCTTCAAAGCCGCATCTTCAAGAGCGAGGGCAATACAAGCTGCAGCTCCCTCGCCACCTTCACTTGGACTAGTCATATGATAGGCATCAGAGTTTGCGGCATAGCCCACAAGTTCTGCAATAATATTAGCACCGCGCTTTTCAGCACTCTCTAAAGATTCAAGCACGAGCACAGCTCCGCCTTCACCCATGACAAAACCATCCCTATCCTTATCGAAGGGACGAGAAGCTTTCTGAGGGTCATCATTGCGCGTGGACAGAGCTTTCATAGCAGCAAAGCCTTGAAGCCCCATGCGACTAACAGCCGCTTCTGATCCGCCAGCGATACATATGTCACAATCACCACGTTCGATCAGTCTTGCAGCTTCTCCAATCGCGTGTGCCGACGAAGAACAAGCTGAAGCAATGGAGTAATTAGGGCCTTTGTAGCCATAGCGAATGCTCACCTGCCCGGCGAGCATGTTAGGAATCACTTGTGGAATAAAGAAGGGGGATATTCGTTTGCCGCTGACGAAGCCGCCATGTGCTTCTTCAATTCCCGGGAGTCCGCCCATACCTGAGGCAAGAAGAACTCCAATTCGATTTTTGTCGACTTCACTTGATTCTAGTTTTGCGTCTTCGATGGCCTGGCAGGCCGCCGCAAAACCTAAGTGAATGAAACGATCCATACGGCGCAAATCTTTTTTGGGAATATACGCCGTTGCATCGAAATTTTTGACTTCACAACCAAAACGAACATCTAGATCAGAAACGTCATACGCGGTGACATCACCAGCTCCTGACTTACCAGCTACTAGGTTAGTCCAAGTATCGTCTACACTGAGTCCTAGTGGGTTCACTGTTCCAGCGCCTGTTATAACAACACGCTGACCAGAGTTGGCTAATGTTCTTTTGGTCATGATCAAACCTTTTAACTAAAAGCGATTAAAAAACTGTGCAGTTAATTAAGCTTTTGCTTTTGCTTTAACGTAGTTAATGACGTCGCCAACGCACTTAATTTTTTCTGCGTCTTCGTCGGGAATTTCGAGGTCAAACTCTTCTTCCATAGTCATAACAAGCTCTACGATATCAAGGCTGTCCGCACCAAGGTCATCAATGAATGATGCTTCTGGATTTACGCTGTCCGCAGGGACGTTTAGTTGCTCAACAATGATGTCTTTCACTTTATCTTCGACTTGTGCCATTTCTATATTTCCTTCTTTTATGAACTATCAGAGACGTTCAATCGTCCCCAAGAGTCTAATACGATTTAAAACAATGTTCTAAACTATAGTCTTACATATACAATCCACCGTTGACACTCAGCACCTGACCGGTGACGTATTGTGACAATGGTGACAGTAGGTATTTCGTTGCGTTGGCAATGTCATCCACGCTTCCGAGGATAGACATTGGGATTTCATCAGTAATTTTGGCCTTTTGCTCATCCGTTAGGGCCTGAGTCATTTCGGTATCAATGAAGCCGGGGGCAATGGCATTGACCCTCAATTTCCGGCTTGCGAACTCCAGAGCAAGAGACTTGGTCATGCCGATAAGTCCTGCTTTAGAGGCAGAATAAGGCACCTGGCCCGCATTGCCCATCTGGCCGACCACCGAGCTCATATTCACAATAGAAGCGCCGTCCCGGTTCTTCATAAGGGGACGAAGAGCTAGTTTAGAAAGGATAAATGCCCCTTTGAGGTTCACATCCATCAGACTGTCCCAGTCTTCGCTTTTGTATCTCAATGTAAGCTGATCGATAGCCACACCGGCATTATTCACCAATCCATATAGACCACCGAATTCCGCAACCATCGCATCAACAGCCGCTTTGCACTGATCTTCGTTAGCGACATTCAAAGCCAAGGCTTTAGCTTTACCACCCAAAGCCTCGATTTCTTTGCATAAAGCATGGGCTTTTTCTTCGCCACTCGCTGAGCCTGAATAAGTCACGCCGACACAGGCTCCGGCCCTTGCCAGACTAAGGGCAATGCCCTTTCCAATCCCACGATTGGATCCCGTTACAAGAATACTTTTGCCTTCAAGGCCCCAAATGGATTCAGATCTTGTCTCTGTCATTTTTAAAGTCCTCTACCTTATCGAATTTTACACACTGGAAAGATCGGTCCCCAGATTTTAACCTTTTTGCCATCCCACTAAGAACAGCACCTGGACCAACTTCAACCAATTTTTCTACGCCTTCATTTAAGGCGAGTTTCATACTTTGAGACCAGCGGACCGAGTGGTCAATTTGCTTGATGAGTCTCTCTGCTACTAATTCATGTCTTTCACAAAGAGAATGAAGGCCTGCATCTACGTTTGCGATATAACTGTGCGCACTATTAAGCCATAAAGCCGATTTCAAATCATCAGCGAGGCCTTCGGCTGCGGGTTTCATTAAAGCGCAATGAAATGGCGCACTGACATTCAAGGGCAATACACGTCTTGCACTGAATTCCTCACCTTGCGCAAGCTCCATGGCACAATCAACCGCAGCTGTTTCACCAGAGATTACGATCTGCTCAGGAGTATTGTAGTTAGCAACGGAAACGAATGCCCCGCTCTTCTCAGAAGCTATTTCACAGAGACGATCCGTTAAAACTTCGCCTTCTGTTCCAGGCTTGAAAATCACAGCAGCCATTTTACCCTTGCCGGCAGGAACCGCTTCTTGCATTAACTGACCACGTTTATGAACAATCTTCGCCGCTTCGCCTAGGCCTAAGGCTCCGGCACAAACAAGGGCGGAATATTCTCCCAGGGAATGACCAGCAAAGACACCAGACTTGTCGATCTCAAGAGATCGAAAGACGGCGACTGTCATCGTAAGAATAGCAGGCTGAGTGATCTCAGTTTTGGCAAGGTCAGCATCACTGCCTTCGAAACATAACTTCTTAAGATTTAAACCCGTATGATCGGAAGCTTCTTCGAAAGCCAATTTCGCAGCTTGGAAATTATCAAACCAGTCTTTTCCCATCCCTGGGTACTGAGAACCTTGACCTGGAAAAGCAAAAAGTTTTTTCATAAGGTCCTACCAGCGAATCAGCATGGATCCCCAAGTGTATCCGCCTCCGAAAGTGGTCACCAAGATAAGGTCACCTTTTTCAACCAATCCTTTTTCGTTCATCTCAGAAAGACAAATTGGGATCGTTCCCGCAGAAGTATTGCCCCATTCATTCACATTCACAAACGTGCGCTCCATAGGAAACTTCAAAAATTCAGCCACTTTTTCAATAATTCGAATATTGGCTTGATGAGGAACGAACCATTTAATTTCGTCGGGAGAAACGCCATATTCTTTCAAAATATCTGCAGAAGATTGAGCCATACATTTACTAGCCCATTTGAAAACTTCGCGGCCATTCATCGTGATAACGCCGACTTTTTTGCCGTCGCGTTCAATCTCTTTTGTAGCAAGGGAATGTTCAGAATCTAAGGCAGCATAAACCCGAGAACCAACAATACAACTATCACCCGCATCGACATCAGCTTCCGTTGCGGAGACAACAGCAGCGCCTGCTCCGTCTCCAAACAGCACGCAAGTTCCGCGGTCTTCCCAATCCAAAATTCTTTGGAAAACGTCACCGCCCACGCAAAGAACATTCTTTTGTGATCCTGCACGAATCATCGCATCTGCAAGGTGGAGTGTGTACATAAATCCTGAACAGGCAGCATTGACATCCAATGCCGCAGCATTTGTCAGGCCAAGAGCATGTTTTATCCTGCCAGCTTCGATGGGCATCCAAGCTTCAGGAGTTGCAGTCGCACAAAGAACAAAGTCGATGTCTTCAGGCTTAAGTCCACTTTTTTTGAGAGCTTTCTCAGCTCCTTCGATCGCAATTTCAGTAAGTGATTGACCGTTTTCAAGATCGACGAATTTACGGGTTTCAATTCCCGTTCTGGTACGAATCCATTCGTCATTGGTATCTACGAATTTCGCAAGATCGTCATTAGATATGGTACGAGAAGGAATGCCATGTCCGGTACCGATGATGGTGGATCGAATAGTTTTACTCATAAGCGTGTGGTGAAAAAGCGCCCAATCTAGTCCCTGAAGAACAAAGAAAGTTCATTCATAAAAAGACGGAACGCTTTTTGGAAATGTCTAATTAAGCTTCTTGAGTCGCAGACTCAGCTTTTTTCTCTTCTTTGGTTTGAAAGATTTTTTTGCCTTTGTACCAACCAGATGGAGAAACTCTATGCGGTTGCACGACTTCACCTGTTTCTTTACAAACAGTCCAACCTTTTGGGACTAGTGAAAAGTGTGCGCGACCTTGACCACGACGTGATTTGGAGCGTTTTGATTTTTGAACAGCCATTGCTAATAATCCTCGTATCTCTTTTATCAAATCGGCATTCTATTTTTATAGATATTGCCGGATTTTTACGACTCACCCTGTTTTAAAGTGGCAAGCTTCGAAAACGCAGACATTGCCTCGAAACCGCTCTCTTGTCCAGCGGGAATTGATTGAATTTCAGCGCAAATATGAGATTTTCCTTGGGAATCAGTCTCAGGAAACTCGGCGAAAGGCTCAAGCATCATTAGCTGCTCAGCCATCGCATCTCTCAAATCGAATTCAGGGTGAGCAACAAAGATTAAATCTGGATCTCCCGAATCAACTTCATCAACCTCAATCTTGTTAACTTGTTTTAAATACAGATGAAATTCACCCTCCCGAAGTACTTTTAAATTCTCAGTACAACGAGCACAACTCGTAACGACTTCGGCTTTCAAGCGTCCTGAGATCGAAAAATCTTCTCCTCCGGCAAGTTTTGAAATATCTAAACTGATCTCTAAAGTAGAAGCATCGGCCCATTTTTCAGCATTTAGACCTACAATTTCTTCATTGGGTGCAGCACGCACGAGCACATCACGAAGCCATTCGGTACCTTGGCGAAACTCGAAGTGCTCTACTTCAGCTCCAACATTGAATAAGAAAATCTTGCCATCGCGCAGCATAATGGCGGTTTCATAGTGGATTGAGGGCCGAAGGTCAATGAGACATTTCGACCCTGCCAGGACTAGCGCTTTTTAACTAGGGTTAAGACAACGGGCCAATGATCAGAAACCCCACGAGGAGCATCCCACTCCCATGAGAAGAATCTCTGAGGCTGCCCTCTGTTGTCACTCTGGAAGGCTACGTCCTTAGCCACAAAGATGCTCGACTTGTCCAATTCGTATGGCGCCGTTGCTTTGCCTGGCTCCATATTATTGGATGCGAAGATAATATCGAGAAAGGACCAGCGGTACTTTTCATCAGTGTAATGAAAATAACTGGTTCCCTGACAATCGCCACAACCCACCTTGTGGCTGGCCATGAAATCGCGGCCCATTTCAAAATCAATGATGTTGGTCTTATCGTCATTTTCGGAGGTGATGTTAAAGTCTCCACCGGCCACTACCATGCGGTTGTCGGGCAAATGATGGAAGGCCTCTTTCAATACACTGAAAGCAAGAACACGTTCAGAGTTCTTGTGCCCAGGCGAAGGAAAATGAACACCAAAAGCCGTAAGGATGTCGCCGCCTGGAAGTTCATAGTCGGCCTGCAAGATCGAACGTGTTGGTCTACTGGCAAGGTCGTATTCTACTAGAGGGATGGCGTGCAACTCTGCATTTTTCAGAGGGAACCTAGACAACATCCCCACATCGATACCTCTCACATCGGGACCTTCCAATAGAACTTCAGTCGGATAAGCTTTGTCACCAAGCGCTCTATTGAGGATACGAAGAGCGTTGATATTTTCAACCTCTTCAACAATAAGCACATCGGGTCCATTGCCATCATTTACAGAAAGAATGACTTCAGCGATACGATTCACTTTTAGAGAAAGCAATTCTTCGCTCCAATCGAACTCCAAACATTCTTTCAAGTAACGTTCGTTAGTTCCATTGTTTTTCCTGCAAAGCTCTTTATGGGCCTCATTCTGTTTCTTCTCGATGGGTAGGAAGGTTTCGTCGTTGCGATCGTCGTCGTCTACTGTGTCGAATAGGTTTTCGACGTTGTAGGTCATAACAACAATAGAATCTTGTTGGTCAGAACTAATTTCTAAAGGTGGGTTCCTTTTCGTGGTGCTTACTTTCGGGGCGGCACATCCAGCGAGCAGGACTGTGAATAAGCAAAGATTTACACGAAATGAAGTGGTGGTTTTCATAGCCTACGGCTTAAGGCTTTTGGCCTACCTGAGTCAATAAATGTGGGGCTTAATAAATCTTATCAACCCCACATTAGGTCTAAATATTAAATATTAAACAGTTTATTACATGTCTTCGTCAGAACTATCTTCGACTTCATCCGACACTTCATCCACCGCTTCATATACAGAGTCTTCAACTTCATCTGCTGCTTCTTCCATAGCATCGCCAGCATCTTCAACTTTGTCTTCTACTTTCTCAGCGACTTCTTCTGCCTTATCTTCCACCTTAGAGTCTGTGCAAGCTCCAACCGCTCCGAGTAAAAATACCACCAATAATAATTGAGTTAACTTGTTCATATCGTTCTCCTTTGAAATACTTAACAATTGTTCCACCGATCAAATAATCAGAAAGACTCCAACTTAATAGAGCTTTAAAAAATAAATTTTTAATTTGTGAGTATCAATACAATGATTGAACACTTATAGATTGGCATCAGCTCCCGCGGCATCGGTTGGCCTTAAGACGGCTTCACCGCTAACGACAAGGTCAATTTTGGAGTAACCTTCTTGCAACAAAGTAAACATGGCTCGTTTGACATAGAGAAACTCGATTCCTCTATCTGCTTGAAGAATGACTTCACCTGGAAACGGCATCCCAGAATTAGCAGCCAAAAAGAACTCTTTGTAAGTTCTCAATTGAGCACGCATCTTTGGAAGTGACCAATCCACATCTTCAACTTTGTCTTCGATGTCGGTGTTATCCCCGACTCCCGCGCCTTCAAGAATGATTCCAGTTTCAAGAACCGTCACAATCGGCGAACGCTTCAAGGTATATCCATGCTGAGCCGAAGGAAGCTTGATGTCTTTATTGACCAGTAGAATCTGTCCGGTCGCAGAAAAAGTACTGACCAAGAAAAGAATGATCACACTAAACACGTCAATCAAAGATGTTAGGTTCAGATCAGCAGATAACTTACGTCCTCCAACAGGACCCGTCATACGATCACGAAAAGAAGGCAAATCAAATTGTGATTTGAGGTGATATTCTGGTTTTATAATTCCCATTATTCAGCTCCCAAAATCACCAGTTGATCAAAGTTTACTGCGAGAAACTGATCCACAGTCCCAATCATGTCTTCGTAAATAGCTTTATCCGCCATCTCGACAACCAATTCTTTCTTGTCCGGGCCTCGGCTCTGGCGAGCGGCTTGAGCGAATTCCGCAATGAGGGCGTATTCGTTTGCAACGGCTTCGTCTCTAGAGAGAGAACGAGATCGCCCCTTATCAAACAAAACAATTTGCGTGGGACTAATGGTGACCTTTAACTCCGCCTGAACACGTTTGGCTTCGCTTCCTGAAGACATCTGTGCTGAACTCTTTTCCGTAGAACCCAGTTGAATCGGAACAGCGGAAAGCTGGTCCCAAACCGCGGTAGCAATCAAGAAAATGATAAGCGTCGAGAACAAATCAATAAAAGGAACTAGATTTAAATTATCTACGATTTCTCGACGTTTTTTAGCCATGGAGCCGTTTCACCTTTCTTTAATTACTTAATGGGAAACTTTTCGCGGTTTTGAATGATGAGGTTCAAAGTCGCGACACTAACTTCATGGATATCATCCAGGATTTTCTGTGTTTTTGCAGATAGCAAGGCGTAAGCTAAAAGTGCTGGAATCGCAACGATCAAGCCCATAGCTGTTCCGTGCATCGCAATAGCGACACCGTCAGCAAGGATCGAAGCTTTAGCTGCCGGATCAACACCAGCAACCGCTTTGAAACTTACAATCAAACCAACGATTGTAGAAAGAAGACCTAGTAGAGTTGCGACGTTTCCAAACAAAGCGAGGAACGGCGTTCTACGCTCAATCACTGGAACTTCTCTTAGCGCTGATACGTCCATGGCCGTCTGAATTTCTTCGTCTTTGCCTTTGTTCATCACAGCAATGAGTCCTGCCTTAACAATATTATTCAAGGGAGCACTTCTGTCATTGCAGTAGTTCACTGCGGAGTTAAGATCACCCGCAACAATGGCTCGTTGAACATGAGCAAGGAACCCACTTTTATTCACACTGGCTTTTAGGTAAAGCACGTAAAGTCTTTCCAAAAAAATCACGAGTGCAAAAACACCCATAACCAAAATGAGCCATGTAAACGGGGCACCCTGGTTAAATGCTTGAATCAACCCATCGGCCGAGAACATACTCCCGGTATCAATGCCTTGTTGTATGAGATCTGCGCTGTTTTCTTCCATGATGTTTGCTATCCCTCCGTTTAGGCAACGTCCTTTTCTGAGTTGGCGTAAAAATGCCATTCAGAAGATTTTTTGACCTAATAAAGATAGTTTACGGGACTTTGATCAAAAAACCATTATTCAGGGAAGAGCTCAAACGACACACCGAGTTGAGCCCTTAGCTCCAAGCCGCCAGAATCAGGGAATTGCGTAGCTGCTGTTCTGTAAACAGCCTGAGTCGAAGCCTCGAGGAGCATATGCTTCCAAAAAAGCTTTCCTAGCCTCAACTCCCCAAGAGGAGCCCAATTCACGCCAGCGCTGGGATACCAGCAATGTCCCCCAGAAACCTGTGATCTCCACGAACCAGGGTTCCAACGGTATCGCACCATCAAACATTGTGTCGAGACGGATTCGAAGCCCCACTTTTTTTGTCCAAACTCTACCCCTGCAAGCCACCCCATACCGCCCTTACGACTCGAAATCACAAAATCAGTATTCATGAGCCAATCCGTTCTTTTCTCGGGAATCAGACTCAAGGCTTGCATCACCTGGACGCCCAAGACAAAAGAAGAACTCCCATAGCGTGCCTTCACACCCGTCATAAGCAAACGATCATTCATGGGATCTTCCATTGACGTAATGGACCCCAGAGAAAGGTAAAAGTTTCTCTGGCTCTCAATGAAGTCTAAACTTTCAAGCTCTGCTTCGAACAAACGCTTCATCTGCAACCGATCAGCGGAATCCACTCTCCAAGAAGACTGACTACCATCGGTAGCCAATACATGGATTTCCCACTGACTAAGTAGAGAGTCCCTATCTAGCTTTGTTCCGTCACAGGTAAAAGCTCGATTTCGGACAACGGCACGGACGGGGGTTTTTTTTGAAAAGTGAAAGGCATCGCATTTTACATTTTTAAGTGGCAGATCAGCAACACATTGTAAATCGCCAGACTTGGAAACACGGCACTTCAAAAGCCGAGGACTAGCCCCCTCAATTCGATTCCACTGAAAGTGCTCTTCAAAACTTCTCTCGGAATCAAGGTCTTGAGCTGAAACTCCAAGCGACACGAAACCTAACAAAAGAATTAGCCAAAGCTGCCTCACTCCCTGGCCAGCTCCTGTTTCGTCTGAAGTCGTTTGTCCATCACAGCAATCAAAGCCATATTGAAAATCTCATTTACGTCGGCATTGAGCTGCAGAACATGAATCGGCTTGGCCATTCCAGTCAGGATCGGTCCAACGAGATCAACATCACCAATGCTGCCTAATAACTTATAAGCTATGTTGGCACTCGCTAGATTTGGACAAATCAAAATATTTGCGCCACGGTCTTTCAAAGGCGAGAACGGGTAACGATCTTGTAAAATCTCAGGCGAGATTGCGATATCGGCGTGCAATTCTCCATCCACCAGCAGGTTTGGACTTTTCTCTTTCAAGATTTCAACTGCTTTAGCGACTTTTCGAGCTTCGGGATGCCTATTCGATCCGAAGTTTGAAAAACTGAGCATCGCTACACGAGGTTCAAACCCTAATTTTGAAGCTACATCTGATGCATCAATAGCTATATCAGCCAGCTCTTCAGCGGTCGGGTTGATGTTCACCGTCGTATCCGCAATAAAATAAACTTCTTCTTTATGAAGAAGCATATAAATGCCGGCCACCTTATGCCCGTCCTTCGTGCCTATGACTTGAAGGGCTGGCCTTATCGTTTCCGGATAACTTCGAGTCACCCCCGCCAGACAGGCATCAGCCTTACCGCTCTTTACAAGCATGGCACCATAGTACATTGGATCTTTCATGTATTGATTGGCGAGGTCTGGAGTCATCCCTTTTCTCTTGCGAAGCTCCCATAAATCCACGGCAAAGCCGTCAATGTCAGAAGCCTGAGACGGTCTGATAATTTCAACATCGTTAAGAGAGTACAGATTCATATCTTCAATCATGGGACGAATCACGTCTGGATCACCAATAAGAATAGGCTCAGCAATACGCTCTTCCTTGATCAACGCCGCTGCTTGAAGAATGCGGTCATTAGTACCTTCCGGGAGAACAAGTCGAACTTGCTCGCTCGTGCTGTTCTCAGCGCTAAAGCGATCCTTCAAATCTCTCATCACAGATCTTGTTCTGTTAAGAAGTTTCTCAAGTCTCGCTCTGTAGCCTTCAATAGACATTCCAGGAAGTTCACGTCTTGCTACTTTTTCCTTAATAGCGGCTTCTGCCACGGCAGGCGCGACCCATAAAAGCGCTCTTGGATCAAACGGCTTGGGAATAATGTATTCAGGACCGAATTTGATGGGCTTGCCCCCATAAGCTTGAATCACACTTTCAGGAACTGGCTCTTTAGCAAGGTCAGCCAGAGCTCGCGCTGCTGCGATCTTCATTCCCTCAGTGATGTTCGTCGCTCGAACATCTAGGGCGCCACGGAAAATGAAGGGGAATCCTAAGACGTTATTTACTTGGTTGGGATAATCGGACCGTCCCGTTGCAAACATCAAATCATCACGAACACTAATAGCATCCTCATATGTAATTTCAGGATCAGGATTCGCTAAAGCGAAAACAATTGGATTCGGAGCCATAGTTTTCAAGGCTTCTTTGGACAAGGCCCCACCTACGCTACACCCTACAA
>Ga0100402_1005234_pt1 | contig 13367 bp, 14 predicted proteins | sample CryGeyme20150102_FD_80419 | JGI IMG/M metagenome (GOLD analysis project Ga0100402, IMG submission 80419) | Groundwater microbial communities from Crystal Geyser aquifers in Utah, USA - Crystal Geyser metaG 2015-0102 | ecosystem: Environmental > Aquatic > Deep subsurface > Groundwater | place...
CCCCATGTGACATCTTTCATAAAAACTATGTTCGAATCATACAAACTCAAAAACAACGCAACCGTTATTCTCGTCCCACAAAAAGACACCAAATCAGTAACCACCTTGGTAATGTATCCCGTTGGATCACGGTATGAAACAGAATCTTTGCGAGGAGCCTCACATTACGTTGAACACCTTATGTTCAAAGGAACAAAAAAACGAGAAAATACCCTTGCACTTACCAGAGAAATAGATAGACTTGGTGCCGAATACAACGCATTTACTGGAAAAGAGTACACAGGCTATTATATAAAAACAGATGCCACCTATACCGAAACATCATTCGACATTCTTTCCGACATGCTTTTCAATTCAACTTTTGACCCCACCGAAATGGAACGAGAAAAAACGGTTATCGTTGAAGAAATTCGCATGTACAACGACAATCCACTCATGAACATTGAAAATATTTTTGAAGAGCTCATGTTTGAAGGATCTCCACTTGGATTAGATATCGCAGGAACCGAACAACATGTGCGTGATTACAAACGGGATGACGTTATTGCATATAAAGATAAACACTATCAACCACAACACATGATCATCGTGGTGGCAGGAGCCATTACGCAAAAAACAGAAGAACTTCTCAATACGTACTTTGGAGAACAACAAAATACGCAAGAAAAAGAAGATGCATTTCTTCCTGCATCATGTGGACCAACACAAAAAGAAAAACGAATTTCCGTACAAAAAAAAGCAACAGATCAAGTACAAATGATGCTTGGTTATCCAGGATTTAAATACAAAGATGTAGAAAAAAATGCCATTGCCACCGTGATGAGTACCATACTCGGTGGATCAATGAGCTCTCGGTTATTTATCCAAATTCGTGAACGACGTGGACTTGCCTACATGGTACGGAGGGGCATGGAAAATTTTCATGATAGTGGGTACGCATACATCCGTATTGGACTTGAGGCAAAAAATATTAACGATGCTATCGCCGTTACCAAAGAAGAAATACAAAAAATTATTGATAACGGAGTAACTGAAGAAGAACTCAAAGACGCAAAAACACATCTGCACGGTGCTATTACGCTATCACTAGAAGATTCAAGTACGCAGGCAAACTGGTATGCCCATCAAGCCATTTTTATGGACAAACTAAGTACCCCGGAAGAAAAACTAGAACGAATAAACACTGTCACAAACGAACAAATAAAACAGCTTGCAAAAGAAATATTCAATAATGAACAGTTGCGAGTTGCAATCATTGGAAATGTTGAAAAAAATGACATCGTATTCTAACATAGGAAAAGAACGCCATAGTATACATTATGTACTATAATAGTAACCTATATATATGAATTATATCTTTGCAAACTGGAAAATGTATCTTGATTTTGATGAAACAATGATTCTTGCTCATCAAATAATTCCTAAGGTAGCTGCGTTGAACAACACCACGGTAGCCATTTTTCCAAACACACTTGCTATTTCAGAAATGATAAAAGCCACACAAGATACCAACATCGCTATTGGTGCACAAACGATTAATTGGGTAGAAAAAGGCGCATACACCGGAGCCGTGTCCGCACATCTCGTAAAAGAAATTGGGTGTCAGTACGCACTAGTGGGACATTCAGAACGAAGATATATCTTTGGTGAAACAAACGAAGATATTAGAAAAAAAATAGCGGCCTGTCTTGATGAAGGAATAACTCCCGTACTTTGTGTTGGAGAAACACAAGAAGATAAAGATAACGGAAAAGAAGAATACCGTATAAAAAAACAGCTCAAAAAAGCATTAGAAGGATTAGAAATAACAAAAGAATGTATCATTGCGTATGAACCCGTATGGGCTGTAGGCACGGGAAATGAATGTGATCCAGAACTCGCCGAAGAAAAAAGTCGCATGATACGAACAGAAGTTGCGCAGTATACTAAGGCCCCTGTTCGTGTACTTTATGGCGGTAGTGTCGATGCAAGCAATGTGGTATCATACATAGTACGTTCTCATATTGATGGCGTATTAATTGGAAGTGCCTCTGCAAAAGAAAAAACCTGCACCAACATCATCAACGCACTTACCGTATAATAAAAAAATTCCGTATTATCTATGGCTAGTATTATCCCGTTTATCATCATGATTGTATCGCTTACCACGATCATTATTGTGGTGGTCAAAAAATTTCCACAACTATCATTGCTTGATGTAGACAATATGCCAGAAGTAAAAGCAAGCAAAAAGAAAAAGGAATATATAAAACGTCGAGTAAACAAGCAAGCCGAAAAACAAAAGAAAGAATGGGAGAAAAAAGCAGAACCGTACGTACAAAAGGCAAAAAATGTTCAGCTAAAATTTAGAAAATACGTGGGAAAAGTAGAAAAAAACATTATAAAAAAACAAGAACAGAAAAAACAAGAAGAACCAAAAGAAAAACAAGAAAAACGACAAACCTCGGTAGATAATGCCTATCAACATGGTACCCACGCATTAGAACAACAGCAATTTGATCAAGCAGAAAAACAATTCATCAAAGCCATTAGTCAAGATCCAAAGAATATTGATGCGTATCTTGGACTTGCCGAAGTATATACCAATCTCAATCAATTGAATGAAGCCGAGCAAACGTATCAACACATATTGAAACTTGATGCTAATGATGATAGAACAATGATGAAATTTGGTGAACTCTTAGAAAAAAAGGGAGAAAAAGAACAAGCAGTAAATTGGTATCAAAAGGCAGTAATTATCAACCCAAACATTTCAAGTCGTTTTGCCAAAATAGCTACGGTATTACACGATATCAAGCAATATGACACCGCACTTGAAGCAATCTCACAAGCAGTTGAACTTGAGCCACAAAATCCTAAATATCTTGATAATCTTATAGAAATTAGTATAATGGCCAAGGAAAAAGATATGGCCCAAGAAGGATACGAACAGCTAAGAGGGACAAATCCAGATAATCAAAAACTACGCGTATTCAAACAACGTATAGATGAAATGGAATAAGGAAAGATCCACAGGATAACCCCTTTGACACACAAAGGAAAAGATAGTATGATGGGCGCACGCGAAAAATGCGTATGGAGCTTCTACGCCACCTTAGCTCAGTTGGTAGAGCATCGGTTTTGTAAACCGCAGGTCCGGGGTTCGAATCCCCGAGGTGGCTCTTGTGATAATTGACCTTGTATAGTTTTAAACAGTCATAAAAAAATCTAAAAGAGGTCAATAGTCAAAGGTAAATTGTTAAATTGGGTCGATACCAAAGCGGTCAACTGGGGCGGACTGTAAATCCGCTGGCTCTGCCTTCGAAGGTTCGAATCCTTCTCGGCCCACAAATAGACAAACACATCAAAGAAAAGAACAGCCTGGAACAAGGGTAAATTGTATCTATAAAAAAGAAACAATACTCGGTTCCAGGTTTTTTTATCTAAACATATTCCTATGAACCAACAGGGAAAAGATGCTTTTCTCAATAAGGCGTCAGTTGCACTTGCACAGACAATTGCAAGAATTGGTGCTTCTCTTAAAAAAACGAGAAAACAAAATCAGCACATCCGTACTGAGCTCCCAAAAGTAAACGAAGATGATAAAATTGTTCAACAAAAAATGCTTGAGCATGGGGTGCAACGTGAACGAGAGTTAGAAGTGCTTGAACCAGCACCATATTTTTTTCATTGCCATGTTGATTTTGATAATACACAAAATGAAGATTTGTACTTTGGAAAATTTTCATTTACAGAAGAAAACATTTATTCGTGGGTGACCCCAGTATCATCCATGCGGTTTGAAAAACCAGGAAAAATTTCTTACCAAACACAAGACGGGAAAAAAAGAACAGGTATTCTTAAGAAAAAAGATCAATACATGATTTCACAGGGAAAAATTGTATTTCTTGCAACAGAATCACTCGAGCAGGGGAGAGAGCTGGTATACCAATCGTATTTTTCAAATCAAAAGAAAGATTTTGCTTTACCAGAAATTGTGGCACAAATGGAAAAAGCACAAGATACCGTTATTCGTGCCAATCATAGAGGACCATTGCTTATTTCAGGACCTGCTGGATCAGGAAAAACAACGCTTGCCTTGCATCGTGTTGCCTATCTGTGCCAATCACCAGACGTATCTGACCAGTTTCATCCCAACGCTATAATAGTATTTGTTCAAGATAGTGGGACACAAGAATATTTTTCACAATTATTACCACAACTTGGCATAAAAGGAGTTACCATTACCACCTTTGCCACATGGGCAATGAATGTCCTTGGTATAAGTGGGTATACGTATCAGTTTCGTGTTGGGAAAACCCCCGCTCAAAAAGATATATATGAATTCAAAAAAAGGGAAGCAATGAAACAACTCCCAAATAGTGTATTCGAAAAGAATATTTATCATACCCTTGCCAACATATATCATCACGTATTTTCAGAGGAAGAACAAACAGTATGGCAGCAGCAAAAAGAACAAAAAGTACTTGATAGATTTGATCTCACCATATTGATTCTTTTATACAAAAAACAACATGGAACACTCACGCTCATGCAAGAATACTATCAGATGAGCAAAAAAGGAGCTGCCAAGAAAAAAATAGGAAGATTTCCCATAACCTATTCCCTCATGATTTTTGATGAATTTCAAAATTATCTCCCAGAACAAATTCAACTTGCCAAAAGTACACTGGATGAAACAAATAATGCCGTCATGTACGTCGGAGACATGGCCCAACAAACACAAATAGGAACTATCCAACACTGGCAAGAAGCCAAAGAACAAATAAGCACTGACAGAAAAGTTATCCTCCAAAAAGTGTATCGGAATACAAAAAATATTCTCGAATATATTAACTCACTTGGATACATTATAGACATCGCCAACAATCTTCGTGAAGGAGAAGCGGTAAAAGAAAAAATATGTACAACAATACAAGAAGAAATAGCCTACGTGCAAGAAGTAGCAAATACGTGCACAGGAAGCCTGGGAGTATTAGCCAAAGAAAAAGAATACCTCAATGCATTCTTTCATATAAACAAAAAGACCAATAAAAATATTCGTCTCATGAGTATGCACGAGGCACAAGGAGTAGAATTTGATACCGTCTGTATTGTAGGAATTTCAGAACACATGTTTTACCTTCCATATGAAAAACAGAGCTATCGTGAAGAAAAACAGAGAATTCACAAAGATTTGCTCTATGTTGCACTTACTCGCGCGATGAATTCTTTACATGTCTTGGGAAGTGTCCCATTACATACGGTGATACAAAAAGAACAGGATAAAAAATAAGTTATCATTTTTTCTTCTTATCTAATCGGTCAATACGCAGCGCCTTAAATCCAAAGTATACAACCGCTGCAACCAAAATAAAATCAATCAATGTTGATAAAAAGTTCCCATACTTAATTGAGGCATAAGACATAGACTTTAATCCCTCGGTTGATCCAAGAATCAACCCAATAACAGGTTGAACAAGATCAGTCACAAAAGACGATACCAGCTTGCTTACCGCTCCACCAAGAATAAACCCAATAGCAAGCCCCACCACACCCTGTTCACGAACAAAGTCAATAAACCCAGTAGCAACAGAAAGATGTTTCATAAGGAATTTATAAAATTAAATGTATGTTAACGTTAGTATAGGGATTGTAACTAAATTATTCAAGACAAACGTGAAACTTCCGTGCGCACACCAAAGCATACAAAATAAGATCCTCTTATCCACGATAGCTATAAAAATCTGATAAATAGTGTGATATACTTTAAAATAAGTATTTGTGGGTAAATGAGAGTAACAAAAAATGATCTCACACAAATACAACAAATTTCGTATTTCTATGCAATCTCGACGAGAACAACCAAATCCACCACCACAAGAAGATAATAACCACACAACAGTAGATGAAGTAATCCCTCTTAGTGATACTGATATACGGATAAATGAGGGAATACCAACTGAAATAGTAACCTCAGTTGAAGAAATTTCATTAGTCCCTGGTGATTTGGAACTCGTTGATTCAATGGCAGGAAAGACGGGCACCGCAATGACGAACGTACACAGAATAGTCCCAGATGCTCACACCGTACGTGCCGATGTCCCTATTATCGATAAGAAGAATGGTCCTCCACCAATTCCCCAAAAAGGGATTGAACAGGCGATAATCATACGTGAAAATCAAACACGGCCACTCGATGCGAGATCTCTTGAACATGATGTTGTTATTGGAGATAAACTTATATTAGAGAATGGCAGTGTTATCACTTTAGCCCCCAAATCCATTATAGGAAGTGGAGCTTTTGGTAGGGTATTTTTAATTGATAATAATGGAAAAGAAGAAGTTGTAAAAAAAGTGGAATTTCAAGGAGAAGATCCTGTACATAGATGGGTTGTTAATAATGAAATGAGGGCATTAAAACGAGTGGAGGGTATTGATGGAATTGCTGAGGTAAGAGGATTTTCATATGCATCAGCAACTCCTGATACTCCGTTTAATCAAGCAGAAGCTGTATTCTTCAGAATGGAATACGCAGGTCCAACGCTTGGAAAAGGTGGATTACAAGCTGAAATAGAAAGACTCACTCAAGAATATTTTTCAGAAACGCTTGAAGAAGTAGAAAATAATCGAAAAGAAATTGATGTACTCAAAGGACAAATAGGTCAAATAGAACAGCAGTTATTTTCATCAGAAATTCAATCGTTATCTGAATCAGAAGAACAAGAATTAAGAAGAAAATTTGTCTTCCTCAAAACAGATTTAATTATTCTTGAACGAAAACAAGCGGCTACAAAAGCAAATCAAAAAGAAAAAAACGGGCTTATTCGCGAACGAGGTATCGTGACAGAACGATTTGAGAACATACGACCTGCTGTTGACGCAATGCATAAAATGCACGAAAGAGGGATAGTCCACAAAGACATAAAGGATGTAAATATTACAATGGGGACAGAAAACGTTGATGCCAAATTAATTGATTTGGGTCTTGCTACAGAAGAAGGAAAAAAAATTACGATGCAGTCGGGAACTCCTGGATTTATGGCTCCAGAAGAGCATTTTGTAATGATGTCAAAAGATCTCAAGGTAGAATTTTTTCATCATCGATCAGAAGATATTTTTTCCATGATGCGAACAATGCTACAGGTATACACAGATGCTCATGAAATGCCCAGATTTCCTGAAATATCTGATTTATTTAAACGCTATCCATCTCCAGACAAGCAGCAGGCAGGTTATCAGTACTTTTTAGAAAAAACATTGGGCAGCATAACAACAGATACCGGTGACCGTTTACTCCCAGATTCATTTTTTCGATCACAAAATTGTGGGGATCCTAACCAAAAAATAACGAATATTACCGATCCTGAAAAAGAATTTTATCAACTACGATTGGCACCAGATCGTAGAGTAGCGATTCAGACCGTAGATAACTACCATGAAAAAGGAGTCATTACTGATGAAGAATACAAAGCACTCTACGATGATTTGTGGAAAGATGAAGGAAATGAGGCATTTGACGATATGATTGCCACCATTTCACAAATAACCGAAACAGAAGAAGACCGTTTTCGAGAAGCAATGGAACTAGCCACAAGCCGTTCCGATGAAATAATTCAAGAATTTGAGCAGTGGTACGATGCTCATCACTCAACTCAACAACAAGCCGCATAGAGGGAAGGCTTGACAAATTCATAAAAACCCGCTAGGATCATATGTCAACTCAAGACACAACCACCCAAAACACAACCACCCAAAACACAACCACCCAAAACACAACCACCCAAAACCAAGGAGCCGTCATGGAGGAGAGCGTCGTCAGAAATGTCGTCAGCCAAGCACTCCAAGACACCGCTTGGAGAATAACAAACATCAGCAGTGAAAGTCTGGAACTTTCTTATCCACAAATCCCGACTCTTCGGGAAGTGGGGGGAAAGAATGATTACCCAGATTTTAAAATAAAAGTGAGGCTCTGCCCAACAGATCCTCGCAATAATGAAAGAGTCTTGCTTCGCCCGGACGGGTATGCGCTGTTCTGGATTCAAATCCCAGAGCATCCAAATCCGTTCATGGGGGTGATCCCCATGGGGGAAAACAGGCTTGGCGCGGACGAACTCGTCCGCGCGATCAACGCGTTGAAGTAATTCTCCAAGGAAAAAACAGGGCAACATCAATATCCTTTTGATGATGCTGTTGCCCTGTTCCTCTCTCACTAATAACAAAACCGGCATTTTTGCCGGTTTTTTTATTGAGATAATTATTGTTCATGATACCTATAAAAATTACATAAACAGCGATATACCTGAAACAGGTATTTGTAGGAACGTTAGAATAGAAGATGAAAAGGAGGCATAAGGTACAAAAACGTCGGCTTTTTTTAAAGAATTTGATCAAGAATGTTTCTGTTCGGAGCAACCGTAGAAGCTAAAAGAAGAGAGTGAATAACTTTCTTTTTTTGTTGTTTAGAAAGTCCTCTGTGAATGGCAGTTACTTCATTGATGTGCGAGAATCTTCCTTCAAGAGAGTTTGTTGTTTTGGCAATGTGTGTATGTGCTGCATAGGTAAACAGGTACGGTTTATGATGAATAAGAGAAAGAACTGCTTTTCGTAGTTCTTTGTGTGTCCAGTATGTTTCTTTTGTAACCGGGTTTGTTGTCCGTTCGTTGAGAAAGTCTTGGTAGAAGAGTATGTATTTGTTGAGTCGTTTGGTGAATATCTTTTTCGTGGTGTTGTGTACTGAGCGTGTAAGTGCAAGCAGGACTTGTCCTGCTTCTGTTTGTGGGTTTCTGGTAGTTCCTCTCGTTACAATCCGTTCCATGTGGACATGGCACATTTGGTATGGAATACCATGAAATGCGCTTCGTATACCGCTAAATCCGTCTCCTATGACAGATTGAATGGTATACCCCAGATCTTCTAGCTCTGTACGGATATCCCCGTATACACCGGTAGATTCTGTACTTGCAAATCTCCATACGAGGTCTTCCCCTTGTTCATGATCTCTTGCAACTACGATGCACCAAGAAGTACCTTCTTTTTTCTCTCCAAAGTATGTCGCATCTACCACCAGATGCACTGACCTTGGATGATGCACTTTATTAGGTGGTTTGTACGAACATAGTAATCCACGTACTGTTTGTTTGTGGAATACGTAATCTTCCCACAGGCGTTTTATGAGTACGTTTTTCTTTCTCCTCTCATCACTAAATCTTCTTCCACAATCCAAACATAGATAGGTCTGCACACCTCTCGCCTTCCCTCGTTTGGTGGTTTGATGAGATCCACAACGCACACAAAATCTCTTTTTTTTTACTCATACACATCAAGTTACTAATTTGTAAATTAAAAAACACGCATTTCTGCGCTTATTCTACCATAAATATGTCATTTTTAAGCCGACGTTTTTGTACCTTATGCCGAAAAGGATAAAAAATATACCACATAGTATTCTTGACATTAAATAAGAAAAAAGATATAGTCATAGATCTCAAAAATCAGGAGGTAATGAGATGAAGATCTATATAACCAGTGATCTTCACTATGATCACAGCAACCACGATAGCGTGAAAGCGCTCTCAAAATATGTTACTGATAGAGGAAAAGGAGATGACATCCTGATCCTTGGCGGTGACTATGGAAATAGTCCTCAGGTGAGAGCAGATTGTCTGGGGGTCTTCTCGGAGTTTCCTGGAACAGTAGTTGCTGTCCCAGGAAACCACGATGTGTGGTCAAGCGATACAAGCGCAGCGAAACAGTACGAAAACTTCGCTACGCTGTGCGCATCACACAACATTCACTCGCTCACAACAAGTGGGTCTGTGGTTGTGGGTGATGTTGGGGTTGCCGGGTGTATGGGGTGGTATGACTACTCATTCAGGGATAATATCCCTGGGGTGATTGAGTCTGACTACCTCAAAAAAACATATCCTGGTTCATCCCTCCCAACCTGGAACGACGCAAGGTTCGTCAGGTGGGGAAAAACAGCATATGAATTAGGTGTGGCAAAGATTCACAATGATTTTTTAGATATCCATCCATTAGTAGATAGAAATGGAAGTACCGCACTACTTATTGCAGAATTCATGATGATGCGTATGGGATACGAACCTCCAACCGAAAAAAATAATAATTATTATGATAATGTGCGAAAATTATTTAATAATAATCCTGCAGCAATAGGTCTCGTTGCGCACGAACAATATATAATATCTAATCAAGCAGGATATTTTCGTGGTGGAACTGTTGGTAATAATCCAGAACAAAAAAAGGAACATGAAAGGGTACTTGGTATTGTACAACAAAAGATAAGAACAAAACCACCAACCTGGCTAGAAAGAATACAGGATTTAATAAAAAGGAATAAAGATGCTGCATAATGCAGCATCTTTATTGTTCAAGATCCGCCAACACTTCTTGTACATGTGTCTTTGGCGTTACCTTTTCATAATGTTTAATAATCGTTCCCTTAGGATCAATCAAGAATGTATCGCGTTGAATACCCATATATTTTTTTCCATACATTGATTTTTCTACCCATACTCCATATGTTTTCACTACCTGTTTTTCTTCATCAGCAAGAATAGGGAAGTTGAGTTGTTCCTTCTTTTCAAATTGTTTGTGCTTCTTTACGCTATCAGTGCTCACACCCAACACTACGACGTGGTGTTTTTTTAGCTCCGCCGCATGATCACGAAATTGTTGTGCTTCAATTGTGCAGCCAGCGGTCATGTCTTTCGGATAAAAATACAAAAGCACATAGTTCCCTTCATAATCTGAAAGACTGTGGACATTCCCATTCTGATCAGGAAGAGAAAAATCCGGTGCAGGTTTTCCAACAAAGATACTCATAAAAAAGAAAATAATAAGAATAGATATAAAGCATACCGCATAAGTATGAATTATGTCCAGGATTGTTTTCAAAATACGCACAATGTGGTATAGTGAAAATACCCCGTAATAAGGGGGGTTAATAATTAATCATATAACTATATGATGAAAGGTGGATGTTGTATGGGAACAAAGATTGCAAAGGTCTTGGTTCTTATTGGAGGACTCAACTGGGGCCTCATTGGTGCATTTAATTGGAACCTTGTAAACAAAATTTTCGGAAGCATCTCATGGCTCGAAAGACTCGTGTATGTGCTTGTTGGACTTTCTGCCATTCTTCTCATCGTAAAGTGCAAATGCAAAGCATGCAAAGGACACGGATGTTGCGGTGGATCATGTGGTTCAGAAAAGAAAGAAGAAAAGGCAGGTAGCTGCAAAGGTGGAAACTGTTCTGGAAAATAACACAACATAAAAAGAGCCAAAAGGCTCTTTTTTGGTATACCTTTTATTCAGGAGGGTATTGTATTTGTTTTCCATAATTTGATAAGCTATATAATAAATAACTCGTAATATTAACGTATATAACTATATGATGAGAGAAGGCATGGGAATTGGAGCAAGAATCCCGAAAGAAGAACTTGGAGATGCTCCTAGAATGATGACAGGAGAATTTCTTCGAAGTAAAAATGAAGATGAACTTCGTGCAATGGCGAGAGGGAAAGTTGAACAAGCCGTAGCAGATGCTGTTGCTTTAGGAATGACAATTGATGAAAAACAAAAAATCAACCTTGCTGATCAGCTTACCGGCTATTACAAAACACTTCTCGAGCAAGTACGAGATGGTCAAATGGATGAATCAGATATGAATATAGCAATCTTGGATAAAATTAACGAAAAAATATCATCCTTTGTTCCCAAAAAAGATATCAATGGAGCTCCCATAGATATCGCCGCAAAGGCAGCTGCTCATATGGAGCAGCTAAAAGCGGGAGGAACACCAAATCAAACGCCATATACAGGAGAACCTATTGATCTTGATGCACGAAGACAAGCATATATGGAACAACTCAAAAAAGGAACAGATACAAGTAATCAAGAAGACGTCGCATAATACACAAGAAATAAAAAAAGTCCGTGCATATAGACACGGACTTTTTAAATAGATGAAGGGGAGGACGACACAGAGAGGATTCACTGTGTCGTCAATTATGGTGGTTTGATGAAAAAAAATCGCGAAGCCTCGCCACTATGCATGCTTGCATGCAGCAATCCGTAGTCAGTAAGCATACTGACAGAATCGCTGCATTCATGCACGCGGTGGGATTCCCACCGTTATCCAGATTGCTCTGAAAGCGGCGGGAAACCTCGTCGAATATTTTTTCTTCTCGTGATTGTTCCCCCTGTTCCGGAGGACGTGGAAAAGGAATGATGATTCCCATCGCAGTACCTCCGTTATTGGAAAAGGGTGATTAATAACTATAATAGGAAAAGGCGTAATTGTCAAGCCTAACGGATGTGTACAGAAAATATGTTTTTTGCTATCGTTATAGAAATTAAGTTGTTTATATGCCAGAGCTTCCAGAAGTAGAAACAATAAAGCGAGACCTCACAGAAAAAATATTATACAAAGATATTAAACAGGTAGAGGTTAAAAAGCAAAATCTTGTGAAACAACCAACACAAGAATTTATTGATATTCTCACTGGGAACCAATTCATAGAAATTAACCGCTACGGGAAACTTCTATCCTTTGCGCTCATGGGAGATTGGCATTTGCTCGTCCATCTAAAAATGACAGGACAACTCATGTACCAGGGAGAGAGTGGTATTCTCGTCGGTGGCCATTCATTTTCCTCAGACGATCTTGTCCTCCCAGGAAAATACAGTTATATCATGTTCCATTTTGTAGACAATACGACTCTATACTTTAACTGCATGCGCCAATTTGGCTATATGAAAGTGGTAGATGAAGAAACAAAAGATCTCATCATCAGTAATTATGGCGTAGAACCACTCACACGCGAATTCACCAAATACGTTTTCAATAACCTTCTTGATGGGAAACATACCACCATAAAACAATTTTTACTCAATCAACAATACATTGCCGGCATTGGAAATATTTATGTTGATGAATCATGTTTCCTTGCGGGCATTCGTCCCACAAGAAAAGTATCTTCACTTACAGATACAGAAAAAGAACGACTATTCAAAGCCATCAAACACATCTTAAAAAAAGCGATACAAGAACGAGGCACAACCTTCAACAATTATGTTGATGCAAATGGAAATCAAGGGAATTACCTCAAATTTTTGAAAGTCTATGGCAGGGGAGGAAAGCCTTGTTACACCTGTACTCATCCGCTTACCAAAACAAAAATAGCAGGAAGAGGAACCGTCTATTGTGCTACGTGTCAGTCGTAAGGAATACCGACAGAGCAGGATAATATCCGTGTTGACGAAATCACAAAAGTAACATATACTATTCCCGCTTTCTTTTTTTATGCCGTCATAGCTCAGTTGGTAGAGCGTCGCCATGGTAAGGCGAAGGTCCCCAGTTC
>Ga0100402_1005243_pt1 | contig 13344 bp, 18 predicted proteins | sample CryGeyme20150102_FD_80419 | JGI IMG/M metagenome (GOLD analysis project Ga0100402, IMG submission 80419) | Groundwater microbial communities from Crystal Geyser aquifers in Utah, USA - Crystal Geyser metaG 2015-0102 | ecosystem: Environmental > Aquatic > Deep subsurface > Groundwater | place...
GCATATACTTTTCTCTATGTCTCCTTCCCTGTGGTAATTGTTCTTCTTAAGATGGTCTTCTCGGTTTTCATCAATAAGCTGGTGATTCTGAGAAGACACAGATATGAGGTGCATCGCATCCACTGGAAAATAACCCTAACGACTCTTTTCTACACTCTTACTAGTGCAGCCATCAAGTGGTTAATCTACCAGACCATTCAAGTTGGTCCAGCTCACTTCGAACTGCTTAGCATATTCATGCCTATTCTCAACCACGTTGCTAAAATAATCCCCATCCAACCCTCCTAAATTCACCTCTACCACGATGTATCCAAGAAGTGGGCAGGCCACACTTCCCATAAAATCATCCTGATCGGCATCTTCGTCTTCAATTTTGTGATCACTCTACACCACTTAACTCACCTGTTTCATTAAAAGTGCAAGAGAAGCAAAGCCGAAAAGGAGGAGACACAGCAGAGGATGGAGGAGCACCTGCGAGGAGACCATTTCAGTATAGAGTATGTGTACAGCTAGACCCTCACCATATTCCTGTTCAGCATGATATACTTCAGCTGCATGCCCATCATCTACCTTCTTTCCTTTGTCTCCCTGCTACTCCTCTACTGGACTGTCAAGTACAAGTTCATCCGGATTGATAGGAGGCCTCCCCTCTACGCACACTCCATCAGCTAGCTTTCAACTAAGATAGTTTGCATCGGACTGGCCATTAACTCCCTTGTTTCCCCTCTCTACTTCGGGGACTAAGACAACCCACATTAGCCATGGCTAGAAAGATACAAGACCCATTGGTACTACACCATCAACCTAATCCTCATCCTACTTTTTCTCTTCTGGAAAGATCCAACAGCAAGGCTCCTCTGTCTGGCCAAAAATAAAATCCAAGAGTGTCTGTTGAGGGGCAATTCGTGCAAGGAGGACTATAATGATCGGCTGCACTCCATGAAGGCAGGCGAGGCGGGTCTTCAGTTCTACTCGATGCACAACAACCCCCAGTACGCCTAACTGCTCAAGGTTCTCTATGTTATCAATCACAAATAAATGAACCATTTCGCGTATTTCAAGCACTAAGAAATCTAAAACATCAGAATGGCAGCCATCCAACAGTAAAAAATTGTGCTATTCACCTAGATATACCAGAGTCTATAGGCTGAGCTCAAGGAAATTGAAGGTAACCCAGCTTTGGCTGGAGTCATAGACAGTGACTAGGAGAAGTGCAGGAAGTACTTGAAAATATTAAAGGAAATATAGAAAGAGGCAGTTCTCTAACTGGAAGAAGAACAAAGATTTTTGGAGCTCTAGAGGACAGTAAAGAGCAAGATGAAGGAACTCAATACGATCAAATCCAATATTTCAAGTGAGAAAAATTCTGTTCTCTAGATTGACGCCATCCTGGACAACGAAGCCATAGTGGACGGCAGAGGGAGAAATATTAGTTGATGATATTTGTTTCTTAAGTGTTTTATTAAAGAATATCAGGCACAAGCTTTACATACATCATAATCACACTCTACACAACTGAAACCCTTCTAACGGCCTAAATTTTTTGAGCAGTTGTCGCAAAGCCTCATTCCATAGTTTCCAGCTAAGCCGAAAGGCATAAAATGTTGCCTTGGGCAAAATTTTCTCCCTTCGGCAGGAACCCTACATTGGGCAATAATTACTCTTTATTGTAGCAATTGGCACAAGCATCAAAATCGCATGGTCTGCAGGACCATTTTACTTGGCTTCCTTGGATTAGAGTTCGACAAATGTTGCATTTGAAATTTCCTCCCATTCCACCTCCCACATTTTGCCTGAGCTCATGGGATTTGGCACATTTGGGAGGCTATTTTTTAATTGGAGGAGGAGGAGCTCCCACCTTCTCTCTTTCGAAGGAAGAAGAAAGAGAAAGTGAGCTTGTTGTAAGCTTGGAGTCCATGAGTCCTTTTTCCACGTTGAATAGTGAAGATACGCTTCCGTTGGCATAGAGTTTTTCGAGTTCTTCAACATTGGGCCTCAACTGCATATTTCTGAGAATGAGCTGATACTGTTCTTTGAAGAAAGTTGCCTCGAATGTTTTACGCTAAAGCTGCTTTTCAAGGTCCTCTACTTTTTTCTTGAGGGCTTACTCATTTGAGATGTCTGCCTTTTCGAGAGGAATGGTAAACTATTTAGTCTTTTTGCCCATTCCGATGATCAGGATGAGTTCATTATGCTGGCCAACAATGATCTTGTCATCTGGGATTTATCTGATTATTTAATGGAGCTCTAGGATGCTGTCTGCTATGTCGGCCAGAGAGTGAGGGAAGACATCGTCAGTGAGTCGGCAGAAGAGCACCTGAGCTTTGTTGGGGCTGACGAGATTGATGAGGAGTTCGTTATTTTTACAGATGAACTGCCCCTCAAACCCTCCGACTTTTCTGACAATTTAGTCGATCATCATAACTTTATTGCACCCATTAAGTACAGTTATCAATAGCAGCAGTAAACATGATAATAGTAGAGAATGATAATGAATAAGCAATCTTGAATTCAAAGAATTGGGGATTTTATCGTATCATTTCAGGCGTTCGTGTCTAAGGTTGAGTTTCATCAGTTCCGTTTTTACCATTCGTGAAGAAATTTCACAAACTAAGTATCGATAATGAATACATGAGCATAACTTAACGATTGACCCAAAAAAGGCTCGATCCTAGTGTTTCTGGACCTCACTAAGCCTCCTTTGGACTTAATCCTTTTAGGCTTGAGAAAAAACACGGAGCATGTTAAGAATCCTTTTCCTGAAGTACTAAAGCATAGGTTATTGGATCCTTATCGGGTCATGCCTCGCAATTTTCTCAAACTTGCCACTGTATCTCAAGTAGAGACCACAGACTTGTACAACTGCTTGCAAGCGATATTGGTCTTGCCCAGCCAAGCCGGGACTTTGGGGAGTAATATCTGTGTTAACTACATTGTGAGACTTCTACTCTACCCGATATCTCATGGCTTACGCTTAATGAACTCTGATGATGACGATGGTTCATGATTCTGTAGTGCGAGTGGCCGCCTTCGGAATTATTTATATGATAGTCAACGGTGGATATCAGCCAACCAAGGATGTCCTCATAGACTTTTAAAAATTGCATAAAGCTTTGATACTCTTTCTACCTATTGATATCACTCAATGGCACTTTTTTGCCATATAGTTATCTCGTTCATGAACCTTTTTCGGGTCTTTTTTCTTCTCGTCTAGTTGGGCTCAATCAACTCCAAGACCTCCTGTATGTTTTTGTCCATTACGGAAGCCATAATCTTTTAAACTCTGTTGGTCAAATTTTTTACCTCAGCACAAGGTCTTCTTCTCATGATTTCTTCACATTGATGGCTAGATGCTGAGCTGACAGCTTTCCACTCCTTCGAATCTGCTCCAAAACGGTTGATGACTTGCATCATGAGTTTACTATACTGCTTCCATGAGACGTATCTTGTTCCTGACAGTTTAAGTACTCTTTTCGCTTGATTGATGACTACCCGATAGTTTTATCGAATGAACTTGTCTTTGAGGATGCGTCCGGTGTCATGCATGTAGCTGCTCACTTTCTCCAGTTCCTTAGCAAAGGTATCTGCAGTGTTAGCTGTGGGTTGGCTCATTCAGGATGAATGACAAATAATGATGATAATGACTCATTCTGACAGTTCAGATTAAGTAACCAATTTTCACACGTTTAACATATGACAAAATCATGGAGCCTTAAAAAAGCACTTACTTGTTTGACTTTCCTATCGAAATCGCCAGATAAAATCATGCCATTACCCCTTCAGGCACTCAGATAAAGAATCTAAAAGGATAGCAGTTGATGAATAATGTTATGAGATCAGTGTGAGGTTATGATAATTTATGGATTAATAAAAATATCAATACTTCCAGGTCCTGAACAGAGGTAACTCCCCCAGGGCTAAGCATATCTCCTCCACCCTCACATCGCAGTAACTCCAACAATTGTGCAATGAGCCGAATTTCAAGGTAACAACTTCTTCAAATACTATCAATAACAATAGCTCTCTAGATTAGCGACTCAAACCAACATAACAGATAGCAACAAAAGGAGGACCGAACATGGAAAGGCTCACCTAATTAAGCCAAGGTCGATATCATAAAAGCAATACTCTTAGGCCAATAAAAACGGAAGACTAGATCATTAATGGCTATAGGGCTGACATCAATGACCTTAGGAAGAAGCGCAAACAGTACGAGGAAATCAAGTCAACAATTACAGAGCAGTTGAGGAAACTTAAAGTGGAAAAATAGATAGCAGCTAGCATTAGAAGAGAGCAATAAATAGAGAGGTAAATTGAATACCAAAAAAAACTCAAGGCTCAAAGAGTATGCTCACAGTAAAGAAAAAATGAGGAGAAGAATAAAAAATTGGAAGCAATAGAACAAAAACTCCAGAATATATCCGAACAGAAACAAAAAAGAGAACATATTTTGTCTAGCCATAGCGTCTCATCCCTGCCTAAATACAAGGTCATGGAGAAAAGATTTTTGATGCAGTAACTTAGAGATGAAGTCGAAAAAAAGATATATAGCAAACGACTGCATGAAAGCCGATACAAGAATTATTTGGAGCATCAAAGTAGCTCAATAATCCATTCCTAAAATAGCGTAATCCAGCGGGTAAAGACTGAAATAGCTTCGGAGAGAAGAAGCGAGGAGAAAGAGTTGAGGGAGAAAAGGAAGCAGATGATGTACCTGTTGGAAGAGAAGAGGAAGCGTAGGGCAATAAAAGTCAACCCTGAAATGTCCCATCAGTTCTAAATAGCGAGGGACAAGGCCTTGAACCCTCAAAAGTATCACTTTTTGAAAATGAAAAACCTTACGGATGATCAAATATTCAAATAGTTTCAGGATTTCTAAATGAACTTTGACAACAAATAGCTAGGGAATCAATATCTTACAGAGTCAAAGGCTCACCTCAAAAAACATGTGGATCATGCAGAAGTGAAGGATAGCCATAAAAGCAAATAGAGCACTGTTGGGGTCAGTTCATCCAAACCAGAGTCTATTATTAAGCCAGAGCATTTAAATAAGCAGAAGGAGCAGATTAGCAGAATCCTAAGAGAAAGTGAAAGTAAGAGCAAAGTTCTTGAACTTTTATCCTAGCAATCCCTCAACAATAGCAGGAATATCATATAGTTAGAGAGTCAGCTTCTAAAGCCAAGTTAGTATCAGGATTGTTTGAATATACAGAGCTCAATCGATAAGTAGTATCTTAATTTTTTGAAATCGAAGATAGTTTCGCTAGGGCTGCAGTTACAATGATAAATGATTATTGTCAAGATGTATATTTATAATTAGATGTAACATATGATCACTTGGTGTAGGTGATGAGGTAGACGGGCTTGGCCTGTCCATATCGATCTATTATGTATTCGTAGATTCCCCCTTGGTTTGCTTTACCGTAAATCGAATGATACCCTTTTGCAGGGCCCAGCTTGCCATTGTTTACTTGAGTCAACACCTACTGCTCCCCAAGAGCTACGTTGCAGACGAACATATAGTGAATGGGAGGTGATGTGTAGTTATCACTTTTTTCAGGATTGTCGGCAAAATATGTCCCTCTGCCGTACATGCACCCTGTAGCATAAAATCTGGAGTCGAAACCATACTAAATGATTCCTTCAGCCCCTTCTGTTGATCTAGTTCCATGGAAGAGCATCTTGTTGTTGGTATTGATATGTTTCGGGTTGTAGTTAGCTGGGTTCTAAGCTTTAGCTTTCCTTTATCGCTAGTTAAGAATCCAGTGCTGGCAAAGCTCAAAGGCGTCGTCCCAGCCTTGATTCTTGAGGTGTTGGATTCTTTGCACCGTAACTTTCTTCCCGACAACCATCTTTTGATAGAACTAGGGGCTCACTTAATTAATCTTCGAAACGGGTATGGGGAAGCTTTGAGTGAACATACTTTTGTAGCAGATAGGCTGATACAACTTATCCTTTATGATTGTCCAGCCCCTTTAAACCCCAAACTTAGTGAATCTATAATCGGGAATGAACTGCTTTAAAGCCTGCATCTGCTTGTTCCTGCAAAGCTTCATCAGCTCCCCTAAGCATACTGTTCTTTTGTGCCTTTACTTGTCGTGCTATTTTTCATCTTCGTAGGTGAGAGGAATCTTCATACCTATGGAGTTGAGGTTGTCCTTCTTGAGATACATGACGTTGACATCGAAATCGTAGGTGTAGTGAGTCATGGAGGTATAAGGCTCGATCAGGTCAGCAGTGAATCCTCCACTCTAAGTCTTGTCATCAAACAGGATATGTTTCCTCCATCCTCCGTCTTCAATCTTAATCTCTATTCCAAGTTTTTTCATCTCCTTAGCAAATTTAATTTCATCAAACACATGGGAAGAAGACATCTCGACGTCAATATCTGATGGTGTCACCTTCTCGTCCTCAACTTCTAGAAATTGATTGCGTTTGTTCTTTTTCAGCATATTGACTCGTTCCTTAAGTGTGGGAGGGACATACTATTCTCCGTTGACTACCCAGTCTCTGACGAATCCTCCTTTGACGACGCAGTGGAACATGTTCACAAGAACCCAACAAACTGCAATCATTCTGGCGGTTCGAATATGCTTCGTTTTTATCCCACAGCCGTTGACCCATCCTTTGATTTCGTATGAGTCTATCTTGCTGTCAACAATTTGGTTGACTCTGGCTTGTATCTGAAGAAGAATTTCCTTGTCCAGAAATATAGTGTAGTCTCCGATGTAGTGAGGCTTAATTCTGTACTACTACCTGGAAATGAGCTGACACTCACTGAACCATTTGAAGCAGTTCTCCAGTTTGTGAAGGATGTAGTTTAGATGAATATTTTTTGCTCTCTTCACAGTCAGCTGACTTGTTTTCCAGTCCCACTCGATCCCGACATCGTAGTCATTCTCCATCTCATATTTCAAAGTTAAAAACATGCTTTTGTAGTCCTCGAAGGTGAGCTTCTATAATAGCCATCTTGACCTTTCTGGCTTGATGTAAGGAGTCCAGTTCTTGTAATTCTCCATCCTTTTTCCATACTCCGTTATGCCAATCTCAAGTATTTTCTTCAGATCAATCTTTATTTCTGGGTTTCTTCTTTTGGGCTCAATAACTTCCCTGAATACATTCACAAGAGATGCAAAGTTCCCTTATAATTTCATTAATGGAAAATTGTTGCTCACTCCAACATTTCTTACTTTTGACTTGACCTCCATCTTTATCTCATCAAATATATCCTTCTCCTCAATGCATTTTGAACCATCAAAAAAATCATTCTTGCATTAAGCTCCGTTCAAGCATATAATGATAGATGTCGATATACAGTTTATGTCTATTGACTAGCAGACACTCATGACGCATTCCTCCAGTGGGCTTATATCACATCTCAAAGAAATAAGGGCATCCACATGTTTGTCCTTATTTGATAGCAGTGAAGACCAGTCTATGACGAAGGATATGTTGGAGCCACCTTCTTTTTTTTCGTAGTTGATAGAGACTCCTTCCAGGGCTTTTTCATAGTTGTTTTTGTTGCCACCGAAGAGAGACTGGTTGAAAAAGATGCGGTTACTGTAAGAAGACATGAAAATGCTCATAATATTAGTCCACTGAGAATCAGGGACAGGAAAGCTACTCTTGCTAGCCTATAGAAGTTGTTTTGTCTTGATCATTATTTTCTTGAGAAGGTTGAAGAACGGCTTCCCTTTAAGTGCCGAACACTGCTGATTGATCTCATGAGCTATCTATTTTTGCTTTATTCTTGTGAGGTTGATCTTTTTCCCGGTTTATATCAGGAAATCATGAACCACCTTGATGTCTCCTCCTTTATAGAGCCCCTTACAATGTTGAATAAATGATCCTGCTGCTGGAGCTCCGAACATTTGGAAGGCCACCAAATAGCAAATGTTGACCAAACAGCCATTTTCAAGCCCTCCGAACAAGGCCATGTTGTGTTGCGGGTTGCCTAAATTTCCAAAGGAAGTAAGCTTCTTGGCATGCCGGAAGAGTGTTTCTTTTTTGTCCAAAATGGCAGATGCGATCATCACTTCTTTGGTATGCTTTATCTTTCTGTCAAACTCAGTCGAATCATGCTTAAGTTTTTTGAGGAGCCCCGTTGCTAGCTTAAAATGACTTTCTTTTCTCAGCATGAGCTCAAAGATGGTGTTGGTAAAGTCGCTTTTCTCCAACTCTGTTGGGTTATGTTCTCGATTGTTGGCAAAATCATAGTCCTGATAAACATAGAAGTGGTATTATCCATTGCAGGTTCTTCCGACCCGACCTTTTCTCTGTTTTATGGAGCTGTTCGAAGAAAAACTTTCCTCTGTCTTCATGAGCTCAAGATCAGGGTCAAATGTTCTCCACCTCGACATCCTCGAGTCGATGACATACTTCAACTTCCTGAAGGTGAGTGATGTTTATGCTATTGCAGTCGATATAAATATTTGTCCCTTTGCCAGAATGCTCTCCTGATCCCTTGGATTTTGATTGGCAGTGATTGGATAGGCCAGCTTGTGATACTTATCTTGCAATAGCTTCACATTCTTTTGAACTTAATTTACCCCTGGGAAAAACACCAGCATTTGCTCATCCGATTACATCTTCTTCGACAACTCAAGTATTCTTTCCAAAATAGTCATCTCCTTGATTTAAATCTCCTTCACTGTGTACTTTGATGGAATTGCAGGCTCGAATACCCCCACAGACAGGTTGGCATCTTTCATTATTCCTCCTATCTTAGGGTCAATTGTGGCCGAACAAAGGACCAACTTCATCCTTCTCCTCTGCACTAGATAATAGTCGTAAATCAAGAGAAGCAGAACGTCGATGTTGACAGATCTCTCATGGATCTCATCGATCACCAAAACATCAATGTCATCAAAGACCTCCTCATGGTAGATCGCCCTCATTTTGAGAAGACCATCAGTCATGTACAGCAGGCTATTCTTTATGTCCTCCTTGCCATCTCCGACCCAGTACCCTGCAACTCCTCTTCCGAAAACAGAGCTGATTCTTTTAAAGATCTATCGGCAGGGTAGTCTCCTGGGCTGAGTGACGATAACTTTTTGATAGCCCAGGCCCACCAAGTACGGAGGTATGACTGTTGATTTTCCTGTTCCTGTTCCTACCTTAACCATGACCACATCGTTCTTCTCCAAAATCTCTCTGAAATATTGAAGGTGAGGAGTGATAGGCAACTGGGTTCCAAAGTATACTTCAGAAAGGATGGTCACACTTTTGTAAAAGCGCATCATTTGACGAGGGTTGAGTTTACCCTTTTTGAACATAGCTTCTAGTTGGCCGACCAGTTATTTAGTCTAATTAATCAAGTTTTTGCTGGCAGTTGCTTTCTCATTGTTCTCATCCAGCTCGCTGATCCTAAATCGAACAAATTTTTAGAAAATTCCAAGTGTTTCTATCTTTTGCTCGATTGTACTCTTGACTTTTTATACGATGCTCGATGCAAATAGACCACTATCGAGCTTGCTGTTCTATAAAAATTTAGTGAACTCATCTAGAAGAGAGGCGCTACCTTTCTAAACAGCTTTTTATATTTATTTTTGGAGCTCAACCTTCAACAAGACCTTGAATTTATGGTTGAGATCAGCCATCTTTTTCTTGTATTATTTGTTGGCAGGAAGTTTGAGGAATACTTTGTTGAAGTACTTTTGAGTGTCAAAGATCTGGAATCTATATTTTTTATAGGTCTGATAGTTCTTCTCAAAGTTGGCCATCCACTTCTCCAGCAGCTTCTCCTGATCTTTGCTAATCTGAAAACCACTCAACAAACAACACCCTTTATTGTCCTTACTACCTTCAATCTTTATCTGGGCTTTGAACATTCCTTTTCCTGACGATTAATTTAGAAGGTGCTGAAGTTTATTTGCTAGCAAGCTGATCAGTTAAAAGTTGAGGCCCTTGATCTCATAGGCTTTACTTGAGTTTCGCCCTATTTCGAATATCTCTTGTTGCTTCAGGGCATTCACTCTGGTCAGGGCGTTATCAACATTTTTTTTAAGCTTCTTGTCGAATTACAGAAGAACATCGTCCCCCATTTTTGTGATTGAGATCTCAGGGTCCTCCTTATCCAGTTATGATCGATATATATGAATGAATTAGCCGCCTTTTTCGATCAGTTTTTGAATCAGCTGAGTGGGCTTTTATGCTTCTCTTTAACAGCAAAGCAAATACTCCTGATGAAATTTTCTATGGTAACGAAGTTTGTATGAGACCGTGAATGTTTCCTCTGTGATTTCCTCCTCCTTCAAACCAATTTACTGTAATAGTTCTGGGACAGTATTCTTGAGAATGCCAAGGATTTATGGATCTTTGTAAATGAAAGAGCCTATTTCATCGAGAGTTTCCAGCTCCTTGATCAGCTTCTTCTTCTCCTTCTTACTGCACTCAATCTATATTTCACTGTTTTATTCGGCTGTAATCTTCACATTCGGAATGACCGATCTTTTAAGGTAGGCCTTTTGCTCTTGGTTGACACGTAGAATGGTACTTTGTTTGGACTTTTTCTAGATGGCTTCATAGTTGCAGTAGTCAAAGAACATCATGAAGAAATGGTTGGCTTCCATCTACTGACACATATTTTCCACAGTAATGTTTTGGACCTTTGGGTTATAGTTATAATAAACCTCCTTCTTACATCTCCTGGGGAGCTCTTTCAGCTTTGTCTCTGCAACTGGAAGGGCATCCTTCCTGAGACTAAAAAATCGACTGATCTGGTCATTCATTTTGGCAGGGCATTTTGCTAAAGTGTTTTTGTCCAAAAGATTGTATATTTATTTTTCTTAGAATTTTTTGAAATATTCCTTGGCTGTTGTAGTTGTGGCCACAACATGTTTTTTTTCTTGTATTCTGTAGCCTTCATTTAGGGTGAAACATTCCTAAAAAGCTGCCAGGCACTTGAAGGTGGTTTAGTTGCTGATCACTTTGTCCTCATCTTAAGAGTCCTCATCTTATAAATCCGAAACAAAGCCATACCTTTTGTTTTTGGGCTCAAAATCATTATTTTCCATTTATATGAGGTCGTCGTCCTCATCTTCAATTATTTCCCTCTCTTCCTCAATTTTCTTACCTTTGTAGGCGGGAGCAAAAATCAACACCCCGACATCCTCCTTAATTAGTGAACTGTTGACTTTAGGTAGAGCAGTCATCTTTTTGACACTCAGAGTTTAGGCATCAACCTCCAGCATTTCTTCAATGGGATTTATCTTGACCCTGAACCGAGTATTCTTTTCCTTGCCCTTGTAAATTTTGTAAATCTAATCTCCCATCTTCTAACTGTCGATCCCCGTCAAAGGAATCTCCTTTTCTTTGTTCGACAAAATAGAGTATGAAAATTTTTTGATTTCAGGCAAAAATTCCCTGAGATCACTGTACAGCAAAGGGCCCTGGCATTTGACTGAGTCACCTTTGTTCGACAGCCCAGTCGGGATATATATGCCTTCCATCATTAGATCGGTGATTGAAAATTGGAAATAATAGAAGTGCGTGTCAAATTATCCTTCTATATAGATGTGGGGATTCTTTATCTTCTACAGCAGTTCATTTTTGTTCTCTTTGTTCAGGTAAATGTGCCGATTCTCTCTGGTCGCCAAATCAAAGATTATAAAGTGACTTTCTTGACTGTAGTCACTCTCTTTCAAGAAGGAACGAGTCAGTTTCTCCCTTTGAGGATTAAACTATTGTAATATATCCAAGTATGTTTCATTTGAGTTTGTCTTCTGCTCAAGATCAAAACTTTGAGCTTTGGCAATCTATATCAGGCAGTCTGCATAGGCTGACCTCAAAGGAATGTTTGGAACTTCGTGGGTAGCTTCCTCCATAAAACCCCTTTTTTCCTATGTGAATATGAAGCTTCCAAGGATAGGAGGCTTACTCTTGAATAATCTGAAAAATTCTCTCCCTAACTATTTGTCTGAAAGACATTCGTTTCTCAGAGTTATAAACAATGACTCTTTTTCAAGTGTGGGCCAGTACCAAGCCTCTTCCACTGTTTTTACGAGCTGCTAAAAGAATTTGAAAAATTATTTGAAGGTGATTTTTCTTCTCAAGACATCAGAGACCTTAATTTGACACTCATAGAACAATTTAAAGTTTTTAAAGCTGTTTTCCAAAACTTCAGGCTTCTTACTTTACAAGAAACTGATGTTGGACTTGATGTTGATGTGGAGAGTTTGAAAGATAATTTATTTAAGCTATTTCGAAAGAATGTCTGCTTCCACGCCAGGCCTTTCCATTACATCCGAAAAGTAGTCCTACAACTCCTTTTGCTTAGCAACAGCATCTGTGATTCTTGAGACCACTCCTATTTGCTCATCGACGATTTGCTTAATAGTCATGTGATTTAAACGGGCTTATTTAAATATCATTTAAAAGCTAATGTGTCATGTTCCTGTCTCCAAAGTTGAGTTCTCATTTGTTTTCCAAGCGATTTTAATCGCATGTCAAGCTACTCGAGTATCCTATATAAAACCTCCCTTTTCATTACCATCCCAAAATGCCAAGATTCCTGGCAGATTATTGAGGCCTTTATCCCCTAAAGGGATTGGTTTTATATTGAGTACTATTGATCTTTGGTCTTTATAGATATTTGAATCGAAATGATCAGCGACTAGTTGCAATAATGCCAGAGTTGCTTCACCGCACAGCAGGGGGCCCTTGATATCAAGTTTCACCTCTAGCATCGATAGCCCAGAAGCATCCTCGTCCTCTAAGTTAAAAGCAAGCATTCTCCCGAGTACTACCACCTCGACATCGATCATCCATACATTCAGTAGCATAGTTAACTTTCTTTCTTCTTCGAAACGCCCGAAGATATCTTCTATACCCTCACCGAACTTTACTAAGAGCTCACCATCAGCCCCGAAGGAACCATCACCTTCCAAATGAAAATGAATGCTTCCAAGCTTAAAAAAAAAATCATTACCATCTACCTCAATAAATTCGAACAAGATCAAAACTCTTTCATGCAGATCCAGTTCGAAAGGTTGAGCACCGAAGTTAGAGCTTAGCTTGGCATTCGGTAAAACAACCTGAGGGTATTAACCAGAAAAAATCAAGAGCAGTAGCAAGCTCTCTAGCTGTTAAGAGAGGAAGTGAGGGAGCTGAGAAAGGAGCAGGAGTCTCTGATTCTGGAGAACAAGAGACAATACTTTAAGATGAACGGTCTGACGAAGGAGAACGACTTTCAAAGGCAGGAAATTTTCAGCCTTAAAAGAAACTTAGATTATGCTCTCAATAAGATAGGCAATCTGTAGTTCTTCTGCTTCTACGAAAACCCTCATTGGCACCACTTCGGAGTTGTAAAAACCCAGAGCAGCTTCAAAATAATTCGAAAAGATA
>Ga0100402_1005246_pt1 | contig 13339 bp, 7 predicted proteins | sample CryGeyme20150102_FD_80419 | JGI IMG/M metagenome (GOLD analysis project Ga0100402, IMG submission 80419) | Groundwater microbial communities from Crystal Geyser aquifers in Utah, USA - Crystal Geyser metaG 2015-0102 | ecosystem: Environmental > Aquatic > Deep subsurface > Groundwater | place...
GTTTTGAAGATTTAGCTGAGCAAATTAAAGCGGGTGATATGCCTTTTGATGTTGTGATTGCAACACCAGATGCCATGCGTATTGTCGGTCAGCTCGGACAAATTCTTGGTCCACGTGGATTAATGCCTAATCCTAAAGTGGGTACAGTGACCATGAATGTTGCAGCCGCTGTGGCTGATGTTAAATCGGGTCAAGTACGTTATCGAACGGATAAAAACGGAATTATTCATTGTAGTGTTGGAAAGATTAATTTTTCAGAAGCGGATTTAGCTGAAAATATATCAGCACTTTTGTCTGATTTGAAAAAAGCTAAGCCTACAGCTGCTAAAGGCGTGTACATTCGAAAGTTGACGATATCCACAACGATGGGGCCAGGCATTGCACTTGATCTCTCATCTGTTTTCGTGTAGAGTGTCCAACCGTTTTTACAATTTTACGACATAGAATTCGGTTCCATGTCGTCGAAGACCGTAGGTGCCCAGGTGTTAACGCTTGGGCTTAATACCCTACGCAGACGGTGGGAACGACTGCAAGATGTTGTACTTTAAACGCTTTCAGGCGACCACCATAACCATCAAATCCCTGTGATTTGAATAACGCAAGGAGTCAGTGACGTGACGTTGACTTTAAGTGCAAAAAAGGTCGTGGTTGAAGAAGTAGCACAAGCTGCTTCACAAGCTATCTCGGCTGTTGTTGCTGATTATCGGGGGATACCTGTTAATCAAATGACCGACTTACGAGCGAAAGCCCGTAGCAAAGGTGTATACCTGCGTGTTGTGCCTAACACCTTAACACGCCGTGCATTTGATGACACACCCTTTTCCTGTTTGCGTGAATCATTAGTCGGTTCTTTATTTATTGCTTTGTCGATGGAATCTCCAGGTGACGCAGCAAGATTATTAAAGGACTTTTCAAAAACATGCGACAAATTAAAAGTTAAGGCATTGGCGCTTGATGGTCATGTTTATGGTGTTGAACAATTAGACGCTGTAGCTAGTTTACCAACACGTGATGAAGCCATAGCTCAATTGATGGCTGTGATGAAAGCACCTGTTGAGAAGTTTGTTCGTACGTTGGCAGCACCACAATCTAAACTTGTGCGTACTGTTGTGGCGATTAAGGATCAAAAAGCAGGATAACCCTGATAATCGGTTGTACTATTTAACTTGAGGAGCTAGTAATGGCTGTGTCAAAAGATGAAATCTTAGAAACTATTGCGAATATGTCTGTTATGGACGTCGTTGGTTTAATTGAAGCAATGGAAGAGAAGTTCAATGTATCTGCAGCAACTGCTGTAGCTGCTGTAGCTGCTCCTGCCGCTGCTGCTGCTGTTGAAGAGCAAACAGAGTTTGATGTTGTGATGTCAAGCTTTGGTAGCAACAAAGTAAGCGTTATTAAAGTTGTTCGTGCAATCACAGGTCTTGGCTTGAAAGAAGCAAAAGATCTCGTTGAGAGCGCACCTTCTACCATCAAAGAAGGCATATCTAAAGCTGATGCTGATGATATGAAGAAGCAACTCGAAGAAGCAGGCGCCACTGTCGAAGTAAAATAAGACAGTTATATCCTGTGTTATACCCAGCTATAGCTTTCTATGGCTGGGTTTACGTGTTTAAAAATACCAAATATTGAAGAGGAACACCCATGGCCCAAGCAATTGCTAACCCTCGATATTCATATGCAGAGAAAAAACGTTTCCGCAAGAGCTTTGGTAGTCATTCCGAGAAGATGGCGATTCCTGATCTTCTCGAAATTCAGCTTAAATCCTATGCTGAATTTATTGAGTCGTCCAGTACCTCGGGCGTACGTTCTCAAAAAGGTTTAGATGCAGCATTCAGTTCTGTTTTTCCTATCCAAAGTTTTTCTGGCAATGCACGGCTCGAATATGTGAGCTATCAGCTGGGTGAACCTGCATTTAGCGTACCTGAATGCAAGTCACGAGGCCTGACTTATTCTGCGCCGCTTCGTGTTCTCGTCCGGTTAATTATTTTAGATAAAGACGGTTCTGGTGATCCCAAGCCAGTAAAAGACATTCGAGAGCAGTCGGTGTTCATGGGTGAAATGCCTTTGATGACGGATGTGGGTACGTTTGTGATTAACGGCACAGAGCGTGTGGTTGTTTCACAGCTGCATCGTTCACCTGGTGTTATTTTTGAGCATGACCGAGGTAAAACCCATTCGTCCGGTAAATTACTTTATTCCGCACGTATTATTCCCTATCGTGGTTCATGGCTAGATTTCGAATTTGATCCTAAAGATTGTTTATTTGTTCGTATTGACCGTCGTCGTAAATTACCTGCCACGGTTTTACTTCGTGCTTTAGGTTATGATACAGAATCAATTTTAGCTGAATTTTTTGAATCAACCGTTTGCCATATTAAATCGGGTGATATTCATATTGATCTTATCCCATCACGACTTCGTGGTGAAATGGCATCGTTTAATATTTTGCTTCCAAGCACAGGTGAAGTCTTGGTTGAAGACGGGCGTCGCATAACATCTCGTCATATTAAAGTTATGGAACAAGAAAACATGCAGGACCTTGTGGTTCCTCGTGATTATCTTGTCGGTAAGGTGCTTGCCAAAAATATTATTGATACGTTAACCGGTGAGTTATTAGCTCTCGCTAATACAGAAGTTACGAGCGACTTACTGGAACAGATGGTTCAGCATGGCATTGAACAATTTGAGTTGATTTATACAAACGATCTTGATCACGGTTCATATTTGTCTGATACATTACGTGATGATGCAACCACAACACCTCTTGAGGCCTTGGTAGAGATTTACCGGATGATGCGCCCTGGTGAACCACCAACGAAGGATGCTGCCGAAGCGTTATTTAAAAATCTGTTTTTTACAGATGAGCGTTATGATCTTTCAGCCGTTGGTCGTATGAAATTTAATCGACGTGTTGGACGTACAGTAGATACCGGCGAAGGCGTTTTGTCCAAAGAAGATATTTTAGATGTGATTAAAACATTGATTAATATCCGTAATGGAATTGGTGTTGTCGATGATATTGATCATCTCGGTAATCGACGTGTTCGAAGTGTCGGCGAGATGGCTGAAAATCAATTTAGGGTCGGCTTGGTTCGTGTTGAGCGTGCTGTAAAAGAGCGTTTGAGTTTAGCCGAGTCGGATAATTTGATGCCACAAGATTTAATTAATGCCAAACCTGTTTCAGCGGCAATTAAAGAATTTTTTGGTTCAAGTCAATTATCACAGTTTATGGATCAAGTGAATCCGCTTTCGGGTGTGACCCACAAACGTCGTGTTTCAGCGCTTGGCCCTGGTGGCTTAACGCGTGAACGCGCTGGTTTTGAAGTGCGGGACGTTCATACAACCCATTATGGGCGTGTTTGTCCTATTGAAACACCCGAGGGACCCAATATCGGATTGATTAACTCGCTGTCTGTTTATGCACGAACGAATCCATATGGATTTATTGAAACACCGTGTCTTAAAGTTGTTGATGGTTGTGTTACACAAGACGTTGAATATTTATCTGCTATTTCAGAAGTGGATCAATATATTGCTCAATCAAGTATTGCACTTGATGCAGATGGACGAATTCTTGATGATATGGTGCCATGTCGCCATCAAAACGAATTTTCGTTGACGACGCCTGACAAAATTAATTATATGGATGTTTCGCCCAAGCAAATCGTATCTGTTGCGGCATCGCTGATTCCGTTTCTTGAGCACGATGATGCTAACAGGGCGCTCATGGGTTCGAATATGCAACGCCAGGCCGTACCAACGCTTCGCGCTGAAAAGCCATTGGTAGGTACTGGGATGGAGCGTACGGTAGCATCTGATTCAGGTGTTTGCGTGGTTGCAAAACGTGGCGGAGTGATTGATATTGTTGATGCTTCGCGTATTGTGGTTCGTGTCAACCAAGACGAAACCGTCGCGGGAGAAACTGGGGTTGATATTTATACCCTCACAAAGTATTCACGATCAAATCAAGATACATGCATTAATCAAATGCCTATTGTGAGCAGCGGTGATAAAATTGAACGTGGTGATATTTTAGCCGATGGCCCTTGTACTGATATGGGCGAGTTGGCTTTAGGGCAGAACTTATTGGTTGCTTTTATGCCGTGGAATGGCTACAACTATGAGGATTCGATTCTTATTTCTGAGCGCGTCGTTCAAGATGATCGTTTTACTACGGTGCATATTGAAGAATTGACGTGTATTGCGCGTGACACCAAGTTGGGCGCGGAAGAAATTTCTTCTGATATTCCAAATGTGGGCGAGTCGGCGCTTTCAAATTTAGATGAATCAGGTGTGGTCTATATTGGTGCAGAGGTGACTGCCGGTGAAATTTTAGTCGGTAAAGTGACACCTAAAGGTGAAACGCAGCTCACACCCGAAGAAAAATTATTACGTGCAATTTTTGGTGAAAAAGCGTCTGATGTCAAAGATTCTTCGTTGCGTGTACCTTCTGGTATGAACGGAACCGTGATTGATGTTCAAGTATTTACACGCGATGGTTTAGAAAAAGATGAACGGGCTAAAAGCATCGAAGAAGAGCAATTAGCGCGTGTGCGTAAAGATTTATTGGATGAGCGTCGTATTCGTGAAGAAGATTTATACCATCGCTTACGTCAACTTCTTTTAGGCAAAACGGCAACAGGTGGACCTGGTAATCTTAAGCCTGATAGTAAGATTACAGCGGCTTATTTAGACAAGATTGAACAAGAAAAATGGTTTGAAATTCGTCTTGATGATGATGCTGCAAGCCAAGAACTTGAACAAACGGCTAAGCAGCTTGAAGATTTAGTTAAAGAAATGGAAAAACGTTTCAATGACAATCGTAAAAAAATAACACAGGGTGACGATCTTGCTCCAGGTGTTTTGAAAATTGTCAAAGTGTATTTAGCAGTTAAACGACGTCTTCAGCCTGGTGATAAAATGGCCGGCCGTCACGGTAACAAAGGTGTTATCTCCATGGTTGTACCTATGGAAGACATGCCTCATATGGAAGATGGCACGCCGGTTGATATTGTGTTGAATCCTTTAGGGGTTCCATCACGAATGAACATCGGGCAAGTTCTCGAGACGCATTTAGGTATGGCGGCGAAAGGGCTTGGGCATCAGATTGCAGCGATGCTCGATAAAAAATCAGATGTTTCTAAGCTTCGGGAATATTTACAAAAAATTTATAATCATGATGCTCAAAAACGTTTGGCACTTGCTGATTTATCGGATCAAGAGCTGATGGTGTTGGCTGAAAATCTTCGAGGTGGCGTGCCTATGGCAACACCTGTGTTTGATGGCGCATCTGAAGCTGAAATTCAGACCATGCTTGAGCTGGCTAATTTGCCGTTAGATGGTAAAACCATGTTGATTGATGGTCAAACGGGACGAATGTTTGATAACCCAGTGACTGTAGGTTACATGTATATACTTAAGTTGAATCATTTGGTTGATGATAAAATGCATGCACGTTCAACGGGCTCGTACAGCTTGGTTACGCAACAACCTTTAGGTGGTAAAGCGCAATTTGGTGGACAACGCTTTGGTGAGATGGAGGTTTGGGCTTTAGAAGCGTATGGCGCAGCGTACACCTTGCAAGAAATGTTGACGGTGAAATCAGATGATGTTGCCGGACGAACCAAAATATATAAAAACATTGTCGATGGTGATCATCGTATGGATCCAGGTATGCCGGAATCTTTCAACGTATTATTGAAAGAAATTCGAGCCCTTGGGATTGACATTGAATTAGACCACGCTTAATTGGAGGCATCACCTTGGCTAGCATCGAACCAATGAAAAAAGCACCTATGATGAGCGACTTGCTCGGTATGCTCAAACAACAGGGTCACACAGAAGAATTTGACGTGATTCGAATTTGCCTTGCATCACCAGAGCTTATTCGTTCTTGGTCTTACGGTGAAGTAAAAAAACCTGAGACGATTAATTATCGGACCTTTAAACCCGAACGAGATGGTTTGTTTTGTGCAAAAGTTTTCGGACCAATTAAAGATTATGAATGCTTATGTGGTAAATATAAGCGTTTAAAACACCGTGGCGTGATTTGTGAAAAATGTGGTGTGGAATTAGCTTTAGCTAAGGTCCGCCGTGAGCGTATGGCGCATATTGAACTGGCAAGTCCGGTTGCGCATATTTGGTTTCTTAAATCATTACCATCGCGCATTGGTTTATTATTAGACATGACGCTTCGTGATATTGAGCGTGTCTTGTATTTTGAAGCATTTGTCGTGGTCGAACCAGGGATGACAGAACTGACACGTGGTCAGCTCTTGAGTGATGAAGCTTATTTAGAAGCCATGGAGTTATATGGTGATGAGTTTGATGCTCGCATGGGTGCAGAGGCTATTCGTGAGTTATTACGTGCAATCGATATTGATGAAGAAATTAAAGAACTTCGAGAAGAATTGCCTACGATTAATTCTGAAACAAAATCTAAGAAAGTTACCAAACGTTTAAAATTACTTGAAGCTTTTCAACAGTCAGGGAATAAACCCGAATGGATGGTGCTGGATGTGCTGCCGGTTTTACCACCAGATTTGAGGCCTTTAGTTCCTTTGGATGGTGGTCGTTTTGCTACATCTGATTTAAATGATTTGTACCGCCGCGTGATTAACCGAAATAATCGTTTGAAGCGGTTATTAGATTTAAATGCACCGGATATTATTGTTCGAAATGAAAAGCGTATGCTTCAAGAAGCCGTTGATGCGTTGCTTGATAATGGACGTCGAGGACGTGCTATTACAGGTAGTAACAAGCGACCATTGAAGTCACTTGCGGATATGATCAAAGGTAAGCAAGGCCGCTTCCGTCAAAACTTGCTGGGTAAGCGTGTCGATTATTCTGGTCGTTCAGTTATTGTTGTGGGTCCAACACTGCGGTTACATCAATGCGGGTTACCTAAAAAAATGGCGCTGGAATTATTTAAACCGTTTATTTTCAGTAAGCTTGAGTTTAAAGGCTTAGCGACAACGATTAAAGCTGCTAAAAAAATGGTCGAACGTGAAGAACCTGTTGTTTGGGACATTCTAGAAGATGTGATTCGCGAACATCCCGTGCTGTTAAACCGAGCACCTACGCTCCACCGTTTGGGGATTCAAGCATTTGAGCCCGTGCTTATCGAAGGTAAAGCAATTCAGTTGCATCCATTGGTATGTACAGCGTATAACGCCGATTTTGATGGTGACCAGATGGCTGTGCACGTGCCTTTGACCATTGAGGCTCAGCTTGAAGCGCGTTCGCTGATGATGTCAACGAATAATATTTTATCGCCAGCAAGTGGTGAGCCAATTATTGTTCCAAGTCAGGACGTTGTATTAGGTCTGTATTACTTGACGCGTGAACGCGTGAATGCGAAAGGCGAGGGGCGTGTATTCTCAAGTCCGCAGGACGTTAAGAATTTTTATGAAGAAGGTTTAGTTGATTTACATGCCAAAGTTAAAGTACGCATGCAAATTAAAGCAACGGATGATGGCCCAGAAACGATAGAGTTAGTTGAAACAACGGTAGGTCGTGCAATTTTGTCGGAAATCCTTCCTAAGGGCATGGTTTTTGATTTAATTAACAAAATCATGACCAAGAAGAATATTTCTAAAGTTTTGGATCATTGCTACCGAACCTTGGGATTAAAAGATGCTGTAATTTTTGCGGATCAGCTGATGTATACCGGCTTTCGTTATGCAACACGTGGTGGCGCGTCCATTGGGATTGAAGACATGAAAATCCCCGATGATAAACCCGCGATTATAGAACGTGCTGATAATGAAGTACGTGAAATTGAAGCTCAGTTTCGTTCGGGCTTGGTTACGAACGGTGAGCGTTATAACAAAGTTATTGATATTTGGTCGCGCACCAGTGAAATGGTTGCAAAATCAATGATGACCACCATTGCTACGGATGACGTGATGGATCGAAACGGTAAAATGGTTACACAACCGTCGTTTAATCCTATCTTTATGATGGCAGATTCAGGAGCAAGGGGTTCTGCTGCTCAGATTCGCCAGTTAGCGGGTATGCGTGGACTGATGTCAGCACCTGACGGCTCGATTATTGAAACACCGATTACCGTTAACTTCCGTGAAGGTTTGAACGTCATTCAGTACTTTATTTCTACTCACGGAGCACGAAAAGGTCTTGCTGATACCGCGCTTAAAACGGCAAACTCTGGGTATTTAACACGTCGTTTAGTTGATGTTGCACAAGATGTGGTGATTACAGAACGTGATTGTGGAACAGAAAACGGTGTCTTGATGCAGCCTTTAATTGAGGGTGGAGATATTGTTGAGCCATTGCACGAACGTGTGCTTGGTCGCGTTCTTGCTGCTGATGTTTATTTGCCGAAGCAAGATGAGCCTGTGGTTACCGCAGGGACGTTGTTGGATGAGACTTGGGTTGAGCATTTAGAGCATTTAGGTATTGACCAGGTATTGGTACGTTCTCCGATTACGTGTGATACACGCTTTGGATTATGCGCGAATTGTTATGGTCGAGATTTGGCGCGTGGCCATCTTGTTAATACGGGTGAGGCTGTCGGTATTATTGCCGCGCAATCGATTGGTGAGCCAGGAACTCAGCTGACCATGCGGACCTTCCATATTGGGGGAGCTGCTTCTCGAGCAACAGCAGAAAATAATATTCAGATCAAGACCAAAGGTAGCGCACGTTTACATAATATCAAAACAGTAACTCATGCTAACGGTAATTTGGTTGCTGTATCTCGTTCGGGTGAAGTCACCATTGCAGATGAGCATGGACGTGAACGTGAGCGTTATAAACTTCCATACGGTGCGGTAATCACGGTTAACGATGCATCACCTGTCGATGCAGGACAAGTGATCGCTACGTGGGACCCTCATACCCACCCGGTAATTTCTGAGGTAAGTGGACAGCTTAAATTTGTTGATTTACAAGAAAATATCACGATGAAACGTCAAATGGATGAGCTTACGGGTTTGAGTAGCATCGTTGTTACTGATGCCAACCAACGTAGTTCAACCGGGCGTGATTTGCGGCCGATGGTTAAATTAATAACGAACGATGGAAAAGATATTTATCTTGCGGGAACGAATGTCCCTGCGCAGTATTATTTACCTGTTGACGCAATCATTAATTTTGAAGATGGTGCTGCGGTTGGCGTCGGTGATGTTATCGCGCGTATTCCACAGGAACGTTCTAAGACACGTGATATCACCGGGGGCTTACCTCGAGTAGCTGACTTGTTTGAAGCAAGAAAACCAAAAGATTCAGCAATTATGGCTGAAGTATCCGGTGTTGTTAGCTTTGGCAAAGAAACCAAAGGAAAACGGCGCTTGGTTATCTCTGAGTCAGAGAACAAAGGGCATGAAGAGTTGATACCAAAGTGGCGACATATCTCTGTATTTGAAGGGGAGAATGTAGCGCGAGGTGAGGTGATTGCAGATGGACCACCTAATCCTCATGATATTTTGCGACTGCTCGGTATTGGTGCATTGGCAAATTATATTGTGAAAGAAGTACAAGATGTTTATCGCCTTCAAGGGGTTAAAATTAACGATAAGCATATTGAAACGATTGTTAGGCAGATGTTGCGTAAGCGGGTGATTACATTCTCCGGTGATTCAACCTTCCTGATGGGGGAGCAAGTAGAGGAAACATCGTTGTTAGAAGAAAATGATCGCATGCTTGCTCAGGGTAAAGAGCCAGCTCGAGGATTACCTATCTTATTAGGTATTACAAAAGCTTCGTTAGCAACAGAGTCATTTGTTTCTGCGGCATCATTCCAAGAAACTACACGTGTTTTAACAGAGGCTGCTGTCAGTGGTAAACGAGATGATTTGCGAGGCTTGAAAGAAAATGTCATGGTAGGGCGCTTAATTCCAGCAGGAACGGGATATGCCTATCATCAAACACGAAAATTAAAGCGTGCAAAACAGTTGGAATTAGCGTCGCAACGAGCAACAGCAAGTGACGTAGAACATGCATTGAGTGAAGCGCTGAATGCTGAAGAACGAAAAAAATAGTAAGGCGCTGCAGACTGGATTCTATTTAGGCTTGACATCAGGTTATGATCTAGCATAGAATCCGGCCTCCTTATGCAGCTGAAAATATCAAATATTACCGCTCGGAGTAAAAGAACAATGGCGACTATTAATCAGTTAGTGAGAAAGCCTCGCAAGGATGTCAAGAACAAGAGTAAGGTTCCGGCCTTGAAAGCCTGTCCACAACGTCGTGGTGTTTGTACACGCGTTTATACAACGACTCCAAAGAAGCCGAATTCGGCTATGCGTAAGGTTGCTCGTGTTCGTTTGACTAGTGGGTTTGAAGTTTCTTCTTACATTGGTGGAGAAGGACATAATTTACAAGAGCACTCCGTGGTATTAGTTCGCGGTGGTCGTGTAAAAGATTTACCAGGTGTTCGTTACCATGTGGTTCGCGGAAGCTTGGATACGTCGGGCGTGAATGATCGTAAACAAGGTCGCTCGAAGTACGGTACAAAGAGACCGAAAAATAAAAAGTAACAGAAGTTCTGAAAATTCATCTGAGACTGTAGGAACGAGATATGCCAAGAAGAAGAGAAGTACCTAAACGTGAAATTTTACCAGATCCTAAACACCATAGTGAGTTGCTGGCTAAGTTTATTAACGTATTAATGATTAGTGGGAAGAAATCCATTGCGGAAAGTGTAGTGTATGGTGCATTAGACGTAATGGAAGAACGCCTGCGTAAAGTGAAGAAAACCCATGAAGACGACGATAGTGGTCGTTCAGGCGCTAGCTCTTCATCTGTGTTGCGTAGCTTTGAGAGTGCTTTAGATAATATTCGCCCGAGTGTTGAGGTTCGTTCTCGACGCGTAGGTGGTGCGACCTATCAAGTTCCTGTTGAAGTTCGTTCGGAGCGAAGTGTAGCCTTAGGCATGCGTTGGTTAGTTAACGCGGCACGAGCACGTGGCGAGAAAGGTATGATGCTGCGTTTGGCTGGCGAGTTAATGGATGCGTTTGAAAATAAAGGCGCAGCTGTTAAAAAACGTGAAGAAACACATCGAATGGCTAAAGCAAACCAAGCTTTTGCTCATTTTAGATGGAACTAATAGAGAGGTAATAGAAGTGTCAGCTACTCCATTAGATTTATACCGAAATATTGGTATTGTTGCCCACGTTGATGCGGGAAAAACAACCACAACAGAACGTGTACTGTTCTATACAGGAACCTCTCACAAAATTGGTGAAGTTCATGATGGCGCAGCAACCATGGATTGGATGGTTCAAGAGCAAGAGCGCGGTATTACGATTACATCTGCGGCAACAACGTGTTACTGGCCAGGAATGAATGCTCAATATCCCAAGCATCGTATCAATATTATTGATACCCCTGGTCACGTTGACTTTATGATTGAAGTTGAACGTTCGTTGCGTGTTTTAGATGGCGCTGTGGTTGTATTTGACTCGGTTTCTGGTGTTGAACCTCAATCTGAAACGGTTTGGAAGCAAGCTGATAGGTACGGTGTTCCACGTATTGTATTTGTCAATAAGATGGACCGCATGGGAGCTAATTTTTTGCGTGTCGTTGGGCAAATCAAACAGCGCTTAGGTGGTTGTCCGGTTGTTGTGCAGTTGAATCTTGGTGCTGAAGAAGATTTCAAAGGCGTGATTGACCTTATTAAGATGAAAGCTATCTTTTGGGATGACGCTACGAAAGGCATGACTTTTGAGTATAAAGATATTCCGTCTGAAATGCTTGCTCAATGCGAAGCACTTCGGGTAGAGATTGTTGAGGCAGCTGCTGAAGCATCTGAGGACTTAATGGATAAATACCTCGAAGGTGAAGTGCTGACCGATGAGGAAATTCGTTTGGGTCTTAGGTTGCGGACACTTCGTAATGAAATTGTACCTGTTTTTTGCGGTTCAGCCTTTAAAAATAAAGGTGTGCAAGCTGTTTTGGATGGCGTTGTTGATTACTTACCGTCACCACTTGAAGTTCCTGCGGTTGTGGGCGTGGATGATGATGGCGAAGAAGATACGCGTGAGACATCATTGACAGCGCCTTTTTCAGCATTGGCTTTTAAAATTGCAACGGATCCATTTGTTGGTGCTCTCACCTACTTTAGAGCCTATTCAGGTGTGGTTAGAACAGGTGATACGATTTATAACCCCGTTAAAGGGAAGAAAGAGCGTATCGGGCGATTGCTTCAAATGCACGCTAACTCGCGCGAAGAAATCAAAGAAGTCCGGGCCGGTGATATTGCTGCTGCTGTAGGTCTTAAAACAGTAACAACGGGTGATACGATATGTGATCCGAAAGAAATTATTACGCTTGAGCGTATGGATTTTCCGGATCCTGTGATTGCTGTAGCGGTAGAGCCAAAGACTAAAGCTGATCAAGAAAAAATGTCATTAGCGCTTGGAAAACTTGCACAAGAAGATCCTTCGTTTCGTGTTCATACAGACGAAGAGTCCGGTCAAACCATTATTCAAGGGATGGGGGAATTACATCTTGAGATTATTGTAGACCGTATGCGTCGTGAATTTTTAGTTGAAGCAAACGTAGGTAAGCCGCAAGTTGCTTATCGCGAAAGTCTAAAAAAAGTTGTTGAGCAAGAAGGTAAGTTTGTTCGACAATCCGGTGGTCGGGGGCAGTATGGCCATGTATGGCTTCGAATTGAGCCTCAGCCAGCTGGAACAGGCTATGAATTTGTCAATGAAATTGTCGGCGGTGTGGTTCCACGGGAATACATTCCTGCTGTTGATAAAGGCATTCAAGAGCAAATGCAGAATGGTGTTATTGCGGGCTATCCGGTTGTAGACGTTAAAGTGACGATTTATGACGGTTCATATCATGATGTCGACTCCAATGAAATGGCGTTTAAAATTGCGGGCTCTATGGGCTTTAAACAGGGTGCTATTAAAGCTTCGCCTGTATTGCTTGAGCCAGTCATGAAAGTTGAAGTTGTCACCCCTGAGGAATACATGGGGGATGTTATGGGCGACATTAGCCGTCGTCGAGGTATACTTCAAGGGATGGATGACATGCCTGCAGGTCGCGTGATACGCGCAGAAGTACCGTTGGCAGAAATGTTTGGTTATTCCACCGATCTTCGGTCGGCAACGCAAGGGCGAGCAACGTATACCATGGAGTTTTCAAAATATGCAGAGACTCCGGGAAATATTGCTGAAGAAATCATTAAGAAACATACGAGCGAGTGAGGTAGTCACACATGGCAAAGGAAAAATTTGAACGCAATAAGCCGCACGTAAACGTCGGCACAATCGGTCACGTTGACCACGGTAAAACAACGTTGACTGCAGCAATTACTAAAGTTATGGCAGATATGTCTGGTCGTGGCTCAGCTGTAGCTTTTGAA
>Ga0100402_1005259_pt1 | contig 13322 bp, 13 predicted proteins | sample CryGeyme20150102_FD_80419 | JGI IMG/M metagenome (GOLD analysis project Ga0100402, IMG submission 80419) | Groundwater microbial communities from Crystal Geyser aquifers in Utah, USA - Crystal Geyser metaG 2015-0102 | ecosystem: Environmental > Aquatic > Deep subsurface > Groundwater | place...
AAAGTATCTGGGAACTCTATTGGAAACTCTATAGCTACCGTGTCGCACCAATAAGATTGATGCTGTATTCACCCTGGTTGGATGCGTTAACCGTTGTCGCGATATCAAAGCTTTTCTTTTCGCCGGCCGGCAGGTTTTTAACCTCTACCTCTCCAACCTTTATGCCCTGGCCCCTCTTGCCGAAGCTAATCGCAAGGGTAACCGATTTCAAATTTTGTTTACTGCCGTTTGTCACCGTGCCGTAAACGCGCGAAAGGCCGTAGTTGTCCGGATAATGGCCGCCTACCTCGAGGCCGAGCATGCCTTTTATGTCGTTGAGATCTTTGCTGCCCAGCGCATTTCCTCCCCCGGCATCCGGGGATTTCACGGTGCTTTCTAAAGATGAACTGCTGCAGCCTGCTGCAAGCAGAATAAACGCCAGCAGTACTAGGCTGAGCAATAGCCTGGCAAAGCTATTCTTCATGATAAAACTTCCTCCTGTTTGATGCTGTATTACGGGCAAGAACTGCCCCTTTGATTATCCGTAGCCGTTGCCATAGCACATGGTTAAAACACATGGTTATAACAGTTGCTATAACATGCTGTTATAGCAGGCTCATATTATAGATTGTTAAGATCACCTTAAAGGTAGCAGCCTGTAAGAGTACGGTCAATAAATGCATCGTAAACGTGTCGCAAATATCTCCTCTATCTCTCTTACGGATGCTTGCTGTTTCTTGCTGCGCCCATGATGAGGGATACTTTCCAGTGGCCCCCGGCATCTTTTGCCAGACCCAGCGCCCACTCTCGTTTTACGTTAAGCGGTTGGCTTACCGGTTGGCGCGTTTTGGTATCGATGTAGTAGCTGTTATCGGTGAACTTGTAGATGGCTTCAGGAACGCCAAACTGCATACCGATGACCTTCACATCAATGGTTTTGTAAACGCGCACCCGAATCTTGCCGCCGTCAAAGTCTTTTTCATATGCGGTCTGGAACTGGCGCAGCGCCCGTCCCGTTAAACCCTTCGTAAAGTCATGCGGGTTTTTGCTCTGCATCAACTTGATATCATCCAGCAGGTCTTTGGATATCTTCTCTTTTAACTTCGCACCGGTAAGTTCGTTCTTTTCGTTATGAACGTCCGGCCTGGCCGCAATGGTACCGACAGGTGGTACGCCGTTATTGGCGTTTATCATGCTTAAAAACCAGATGACTGCGGCAATCAAAATCAACGCCGTAATGATAATAGTGGTCTTGTTGTTCTTCAAATATAGATCCATCGATCTCATACCTCCTTATCAAATCTTTACGAATACACGGTTCATACCAGGTGCGGCAGAGCATCTTTTAACTCACTTATTAGCACTAAATAACGCACATTACCTCCTTCACTAGGTAAGGTCTTAAGGTCGCTCGACGCTCGAAATCGCCCGACATATTATGGGCCGCGGCTGAAATCACTCTGCGACGGTTCTATCGATCCTCCCTGGCCGAACAATGGCGATACTGTGGCATGGCGGCTATCGCTGTGGCACTTGTTGCAAAAGTCTCCATGACAGTTCGTACAGTTGCGTACCGGGTCGCCATCGCCATGACACTGTATACATACCTTTGTCTGCACCGGTATCTGAGCGTAGGCTGCCGGGCCGTGCTGGCGTATCCACTGCTGAGTTGGGCCATGTGGCGCAGGGAATTCATGACACTTGTTGCAGAAGTAACTTTTCGCAACACCGTCTACGCCCTGATGAGGAAACTCGGCCGGTTGCATGCCCGCCGGCTGCGGATGGCACTTGTCGCACAGCGCCCGGTTCGTAAAGGCGAGCTTGGCGTGACTGCCCTCTTTCCATCCCGGGGGGTGGGGCATTTCCAGCCCGTGACACCGTATGCACTCTCCCTTCCACATCGCGGGTGGATGACAGCCACGACAATTCGTCAGCGGCTGCACATCAATTCGCAAGAACCCCCGGCTTGCGGTGCGTATATTGGTATCGGCCTGGTTTGGATGACAGAGGGTGCACGAAGCGCTCGCTTTCTGGCTGTTATGGCAGTTGATACACTTATTCATGCTCATACGATCGGTTTTGTTTACAAGCGCGTGCGGTGCGCTTGCATGGCAACTGGTGCAGGACTCACCGATAGCGAGAAACTCTTTATGGCTGACGCGGATATTAAAGCGCTTTACCGTTTTTTTTGGGATGTTCCGGTGGCAGCTTAAACACGCATCGTTCGAGATTTGCGCCTGTTGGGGCTGGGCGCCCGCCCCGCTTAAATACGCCATAGCCCACCTCGCATAATCAAACTTTCCTGCGACGTAACCGGTTATGCCGGAACCTTCGTGGCATCTGATGCAGCTCATTCCTTTATGTTTTGTTGCCACGCTCTCTGTGGCCTGTTTATCTTGATGGCAGCTTGTACAGATGCCCGGTTGATCCAGATAATTGAACCCGTAGATAACGGCCGCACCTACCAATACGGTCATGACCGTCATGCTTATGAGGCGCTCTTTTGCCGCTCGGGGCTCCCGTTTTAAAACGACCTTTGGCAACTTCGGCTTCTTGTGGTCCATGATAGCCGTATAGATCAAGTATCCTGCTATTCCTAAGAAGCAAAGGATGACCAGGAGGATACCGGCCAGCAGTATGGTCTGTGCCGGGTCGGAATACGGGCTGTTGATCGTATCGGCGATGCTCTTCATGATCTTCGTGTACATCTCGCCAAGACTTATCCGTGCTGCCGTGGAAGAGTTAGTCGGATCCATTGCCCATCCCCTTCCTTAACTGTTTCAAGGCATCCTTTGGTAAGCCGGGATGGATATGTTGTGCATGGCATCGGTCGCAGCCCTGTTTCTGGTGACAGCTATAGCAGACCTTGGTGCCGCTTTTACCGACGATCCGTGGGTGCGCTTCTAAGAACGTTGCCGGGTGCGGCATCTCGATTTGGTGGCAGCTATTACAGAGCGATTCCTGATGGCATTTTAGACAGCCCTGTCTCGATTTACGGGCTTCGTCGCCATGGATGTTGAGCCACGAGTCCGGATGCGGCATGGTCACCGAGTGGCACATCAAGCAGAAATCGCTTGAATGGCAGACCTGGCAACTCTTAACATCGCCCATCCCATGCAGCTTACGCCACTCCTTGCTATGCGTGATCTGCCAGGGACCTTTAAATGTACGGTCGATTTGTCCCACATTTTCTACATGGCAAATTTTGCAGTCAGCACCGGGTCGGCCGGCGGCATGGCAACCGACGCATTTATCCATGGAGCTTATGCGCGGATTCGGTACGGCTTTTCCGTGGACTACGGTACTATGGCACTCGGTGCACGCGTAATTGGCTTTAACGATCGCTGTGTGATTGATGCGGATGTTTTTGTTGACGACGGTCTTGTTCGTATCGGCATGGCATGAGCGACAGGCGACACTCGGCACTTTCGCCACAACCGGTTGCCGGTTTAGCAGGACGGAAGGGGAGAGAACGACCATGCGCACGACATCGAGCCGTTGTCCGATAAAACTTATCGTATCGGGACGGCGGTGACAGAAATTACAGTTGAGTTTACTATGCTTGCTCTTCTGCCAGGCGTTATATTCATGTCCATGGCATAAGCCGCAGAACGACGGCTGCGATGAAAGGGCGGATATACTGTTTGCGATTACAATTACTATGCCGACTACGGCAAATACAATCGTACTTTTCTTTAAATTCATATCAGCGATCACACTAATTTGTCTGATCACCTTTCCTATATTTTGGATTGCTTATGTATACGTTGATTCTTTGTGAAAGAATGTCGCCGACTTTTTGCAGGCCTATTTCCGGGTTAGCCGGAATAGCATTTACGTATGTCGTTATTATCTTGACGGAAAATCCCTGGTAGACCCAACCGGTAAAATAACTTCCGCCATCGTTTGAGAATCCCGATGATGCGCGTTGCGTCTCGATTTGGATGTCCTTGCGGTCTTTAGGAAACCTTCCATCAAGGGTTTTCCTAATCTCTTGGGCGGCTTGCCCATCGCTGCCCTGATATGAGATCAACACGTAGCTGTTGAGCGGCATGATCTGCGTGAACTGGTCTCCTTGGGGCTGGTAAATCGCTTCCGCCGCCCGGCCGTCGCCGCCCGGAGTCTCGTGATGCGCGTTGGTATTGAAATCCTTTATATTAGATGGGACAAGGGTAAGCGGTTCGATAGTCGGTTTTGGCTTCTCAGCTCTACTTTGCTGCATGGAACCAGGCGAGTGGTGCTGTTCTAATGCGTCCTTCGTATAGACGCTCATCGCTGATGACTCCCCGACAGCGTAGAATATCGCCGTGAAAAGAGAGAGCACGATTGCCGCGGAGACAATCCCTATAACGATGTGGTCTGCCGATATTTTGTGCCTGGCTGCCGGACTTTGCATTTTCAATAAACCTCTCGCTCGTTCTTAAAACTTCACCGTCTGCTTGTTAAATGGTCAAGCTAGCAGCTCTAAAGTAATAAAGGCGCTGGTGTTTGCCAGCGCCTTTATTGAGTGCATTTCTCGTGTTACTGGGTAACACCGACATCCTCTGCGTGACACCTCAAGCAAACACTGTCGATTTGCTCCGTGGTTTTGTCGTACGCGCTGGTAATCGGGTTGCCGGACTCGTCAGTACCATACGTGAACGGTGTGTCCGTAGTGGTACCGTCAGGCATTACGTAAGATGCAATACCTGCGCCTGCCGGCATATCGCCGAGCAGTTTGGTCGAACCCTCATCACCGGAGTGCGGGAAGTCAGATTTCGCGCGCATACCCTTGTAGCCATTCGGCGTGATATGGCACTTGTTACCGCACCTGCTGGCAGTCGCCGGATACATATCCGTGACGTGGCAGCTGTAGCAATCCGGAGCGTTGTTGGCGCCTGTTCCCGCCTGCATGTAAGGTACCGGGTGGGTACGATCGACGTGTGAGTACTTACCAAACAATGTGTTGTTAGCACCCTGACCGAGATCTTTAACCGGATAACCGATGTTGAGGTTATGGCAGTCGGCACACCATACAGCGAGGTGCGCGCCATCGTTAACGCCGGTATCGGGGCCCTGCCATTGCGTCCAGAGGGTAAATACCGTGCTAGTACCCTCCTTGCCCGTCGAAGTCGTTAGGCCACCGGTGTTGCCGGAAGTCATCGTTGTCTCTGGGACAAGAACTTGCGCGAGATTTGGCGTTGTAGCACCATGGCTCGTAAAGGTCACTCCCTTGTACTGGGTCATAGCCGTATAGCTGTCGCATGAACCCGATGGAGAGTTTCTCAGGAGCATATAGCCGCTGGTATCCGAACCCGGCTTCCAGGTCAACTGGCTGCCGTTGTGTACGGAGTGGCAGGTCTGGCACTGCAGCAGGTATGGGCCTACACGCTTTAATCCGCCATGACCGCCTGTCTTAAAGATCTTGTTCTCTGCCGGGTTATAGGCACGAGCTTTAATCTGAATCGAGGAGCCATTGGCGCTTGCGATAGTTCTTACTTCTTGCCATTGCCAAACTGAGCTGTCAGGAATCTCTGGGCCGGAACCGATCGTGTGACCGTTGCTGGTGTATTTGCCAGAGGTTGAGCGATAGTACGCTGCTCTAATGCTATGGATCGCGGACCCTACATGGCAGTAATCGCACGCGCTGTCGGGGTCATCCGACCGCAATAACTCGTAGATACCGTCGGCACGGTGGACTCCGTGGCAAGTTTTACACTTATTCGAAGTCGTGGCATAGTCACCGTGTGGGCCTCTCATCGTGCCTGTACTGGTTGTTGTACCTTCGTCGGCAAAACCCTGATAATACCCTGCACCAGTCTGCGTACTGCCGTCGGCCGTTGTAACGGGGCCATCAGTATGTTGGAACTTCAAATATGAACCCTCATATTTGGAGGCGTTGCCGTTAGGGAAGGTTGTATCGTAGTTATCTTTATACGCCCAGTTCGACTGACCATCGATGCTGTTATACGTCGTATCGGTGGCGGGATTGCCATAGAATGCGCCAGCCGTAGGCGTAGCTACCGGAGTGGTAGTGACAACAGCCGGTGGCGCTGCAAAGGCGATACTTGACATACCAAGCACGAAAGCCATAGCCATTAAGATAATCAAAGCCTTTTTCATTCAATTTCACCTCCTTTCAGTTGGAGCAAAGGATTTCATCGAATGGACCGCAAAGCTTACTCCATTGCCCGGTTGTGCACGGCGTTGGCGTTAGGCTCCGGCTTAATCCTTGCGGACGCACTGTATTGAATAGCGCTTAAATAAATACTAGCCATGTTCGACCGTTGTTCTTGAGCAACTCGTTTGAAGTCGAGAGAAAAATTGGGTAGTGGATTGCAGTAGTGCTTTACAGGGCTTACTCAAATACTGTCTGCTTTTTGTTTGTTAATCTGTTTGTGCTAAGTTCTGTGCCTGTTTCTTGTGTTTATTTGGTTTTCAACCAAACAAGTAATTGCTAAGGTAAACATAGCATACGAAAACGCATTAGTAAATAGATTTACAATAATTTGTAGTGCAAATTACATAGTTACGTAATATTACTAACATGCGCCGGCATTTATTGCTTCTCCATTGCCAGTGCAGCAAGCATAAAAAAGCGCCCATCCTTATAGGCTTCCTTATGCGGGGGAATGTGCCGTATGCATGGATTGCGAATCCACAAGATCGTCATGCCGCTTTGCAGTAATGCCGTAGGCGGCTGCGATCTGCGCTACTCTACCGTTCTCAGTAAGCATCGCGATGCGCCCTTTAAGCTCTTTTGATAAGGAAATCGAGGCGGCTTCTTCTTCGGTACAACCGTGCTCCACTGTGATCTTCTTCGCCACATCGGGCGAGAACGGCCTTGTTTTTAGCAGCGCACCGAGCTTTACGCCATTTTCCTCAACGTCTTTATACTTTTCATATATCGACCCCGTTACGTATACCTTGCCGAGCTCGCTAATAATTGAGGCGGCATAGCCTTTGCTGAGGGCCTCTTCTATGAAACTCTCATCAAACACGTACCGGAACGAACGCCTACGCAGCATCCATAGGATAAGTGCGAGTAGTGGGATAAGGGCCAGTATTGGCAGACCATACCCTGAGGCCCGCTGGATTGGCGTAATAACCGGACTCGGGATCCTTAGTACCTGTACGCGGTCATTAAACTTGTCCGCTACAACAAAGGTTTCATTGCCGGTATACGCGATACCTTCCGGGTAATAAAACTGGCCTTCGTTATGGCCCCAATCGCCAACCTTGTCGAGTTGCTTACCCTTGGTATCTAAAACAGTTATCTCTCCGCCCAGGCCATCTACGACGTAGAGGATATTGTCTTTATCGATTGTCAGGCTTACGGGAAGACCGAATGTACGGAATCTGTCCGTGAGCGGGTTTTTCTTGTCGATTGGTTTGCCGAATGTCCAGAGACTCTTGCCCTCTGGCGTAAATGCCTGAATCCGGTAGTTCAAGCTGTCCGCAACGTAAATAGTTCCCTTATCATCAACCGCAATACCGGTTGGGAAATCAACTTGCCCTACCCGAGGACCGCGTGTGCCAAAATTGTTAATGAGGTTGCCTTTAACATCACCGATCATTACGCCACGCATTGTAGTCGAATAAACCCGGTTGTTCTTGATGGTGAGCGCAAGCGGAGCCGGCACGTTGATCTGCCAGATCGGCTTGTGATCTGCGTTAAATATAACGATTCTGTTTGACTGCTTGCAGGCTACGAAGACCTGGCCGTTATCCGCTACCGCTACCGCGTTCGGGTACCAGAGTTCGTATTTTTTCTGCCCCGCGTCGCCAAACTGGTCGATGAAGGTGCCGTTGCTATCAAAGATAAGTATCCTGTGTTTTTCGCTATCGGCTACGTAGATGTTGCCATTTGCATCGGTGGTAACCCCGGTGGGCCGATTAAGGCGATCTCCCTCAAACCCATAGATCGAGAACAGGCTGGTAAGCCCCTTTGGGTTGTCATCGCCCTTAACTTCCGGCGGTTTGTTCAGCAGGTTGTAAAGAAACAACATCCCAAGGAGGACCAAGCCTAAAAAGCCGACAATTGCGAGATATCGTTTTAGTGCTGAACGGTCCTGGACGTAAAAATTATCCGTTGACAAACTCATAACCTCCAAACATTATCGTTTCGCCGCGGTCGACGGTGGTGTTGCAGCTTTAGGCGCCGACCCTTTTTTGCTTGACTGAAGCTTTGCGCTAAGCCGCACCAGCTCGTCTTGTGCCTTCTTCTCATCCGGCACGAATGCGACTATATCCTTGTAGATGGTGAGGGCTTCTTGTGATTTGCCGGCCTTCTCCAACATGCTCGCATAGGAGTAGCCTATGTTTATGTCTTGCCCGGATGAATCATATGCTGCCCCATACGCCTTAATCGCATCAGGGATATTTCCTGTTGCTTCATAGGCCTGGCCTAAGTTATCGTACACTTGGCTTTGTAATTCTGCCGTCCCTTGCTCCACCATCAGCGCTTTTTTAAGCGTTGAGATTGCAGCGTCGTGCTGGTTTGTCCTGTTGTAGGCGATACCTAATGTCATGTACGCATCCATACTCTTGCGATCGAGTCTGGTCGCAACCGAGGCTTGCTCGATCGCATTGTTAAACCTGCCAACAGCTATATATGCCTTGGCCAGCGCAATCCTGGCTTTTGCGTTTCTTGGGTCGGCTTTCACAGCTTGTTCTGCATCCATGTAGGCTCTCTCGACATATGTTCTTGGAACCGCCGGTGCCTGGTGCACTACCGCAGTTTTAGCCAGCAATCCCAAGACAACGACAATACCGATCATGAGAGCCAGGATTATTGCCCTAAAGAATAAGCGAGCATAAACGTTCATTCATACCAACCTTTCCGATTGTTTTTGGCGTATACCGGTCATACTGCTTCATTGCGTTTAAATCTAGTAAGATATCACTCAACCGCTTAAGAAGGGAATACTTGCTGAAAGAACGTACTGTTTGCGTGCAGGATAATCTCTCAGCAAGGCAGTAACGAACTAGATTTTCCACGGTTGATCTTTAAGGGTTACACCACCCCAAAACTTTTCAACATCCTTGCCGTCAATCCGACCTTTTTCCTTGCCCTCGACCTGGAATTTGAACTGCTTTAAGCTGTTTGATTGCTGGGCTGTTGAAATTATTGCCATGAGAAGCAAGTCTTGAGACGACTTGTTTCCGCTAAAGTTGAGGATGTTTCTGTTGAAGTTGATAGTTACCGTGTTGTTGTCGATCCTTGTGCCGAGGACTTTGACGTTTTCAGGCATAACGGGCATGATATTGCCGTTATTCGGCTTACCCTCAAAAAGAATGTCGAGTGCCGCTTTTACTTTATCCGTTTCTCTGGGTACCTCACGGACCTCTTTGGCCAGCGCATCCTTATCCGGATAGTAAACAACGATTTGCATGTAGTTGTTGGAGGCATCGGTTTTTGGTAGGTCCGTAGGTGCAGCCAGGTAACTGGGTTCGGTCGCACACCCCGCCACAACAATTAAGAGAAGTGCGACTACCGTTAACATCGCAGTAAGATACCTCATAACCACTCCATAAACTAAACCATAAAACTTGCATTAACTGGTAATATATACCACCAGCTTGTCTCTACTATAACCAAAAAGCATCTGCTCTTCAATATACTTAGTCAAAAAATAGCGTTTTATTAATAAAAAAACAATGTTTTGATAATAGTATAACTCGGTTTCTTTAGTAAATAAACAGAGCATCTGTTGTTAGGATAGCAGGCGGATGGTACTAAAGCGCCTATTTAAGTTTCCATCGTTGGCTATTTTGGCGCACGTTGTATGGCTTGCAGACCCTGAATAATCTGGCCTACCTTGGTATCACGCGGGTTAAGGGACTGGTACTTCTTATAGTACGTTACGGCAAGCTCTTTATTCCCGAGGTTTTTATACGCCTCAGCAGTCAGCAAGTAGGCTTCTTTTGAGGTCGGGTTTACATCGCGGACGAATTCAAGCAGCCTCAGGACGTCGTCATAACGGCCTTCCGCCTCATAAGCGTTCGCCAAAAGCAGTTGGGCAAGCGGCGAGTATGGCCGTATCGCGAGCGCCTTATTGAGAGCTTCTTCGGCCGAATCAAAATACCCGGTCCCCGGTCCTTGTGTTAGAGTGGCGTATGCGTTTGCAAGATAAATCCAGTGATCCGAGTCGTTCGGCTCGAGGTCGGCGGCCGTCTCTGCGATATCTTTAGCCTTGACGAGCAGTGACGTATCATGCTTAGCGAGGCCAATATCTTGCAGGTATCGTCCGTAGAGATCGAAGTAGAGACCGTTTTTATAGAGGCGCATTGCGGTGTCAAAGCTTGCAATTGCCTGATCGGGGTTACCCGAATTCTCAAGCGTCATCGCCCGGTTAAAGTGAACATCGGCAGCATACATAGTCACGGCAAGATAGGCAGCTATAAGGAAGGTGAGTGTGGTCGCCGATGCCGCGATGATTGCGGGTACGGCCTTAACCTTGTTGGTGTGTACGAAGTAGGCCTGCGAAAGGATCGCCCCGATTATCAACCATAGCAGGGGTGTGCTGCCGATGATGCTGAGCCCAAAGGCAAGGTAGACGATGTAGCCGGCCGCCGCTGCGATAAGGCCGGCATAGACACGCTTTGTGTTCGCATCATAGTAGCGGATTGAATTTCGTGCAAAGAAAAGCGCTGCGCATATGAAGACGATAAAACATATCGCGGCGGGAATCCCAACTGTCGCGGCAAGCTGCAAAAAATAGTTGTGAGCGTTATCTGCGGTTGAGTTGCCCTGAACGATTTTCACGTAGCGCACGGTCTCATACCGTTGTGAGAGGAGATTAAACGTATCCGGCCCGAACCCTAACAGGGGGCGTTCCTCGGTTGCGCGTAGAGCGGCCTTCCATATCTCTAGCCTGCTGCCGGCGCTTCCTTCGCTAATTTGGGATGTCGAGGAGATTCGCTCAAGCAGGTTTGTGTTGTGCGCTCGCGTACCTGAATAGAAAGCTATGCTTCCAAAGGTGATGACAAAAACAGCCGCGATGACGGCGAGCTTTCGTGGGCTCAAAAGGACAAACCTGCCGACCAACAGGGCAAACACAAGTATGCCTGCAACCGCACCCAGCCAGGCGCCCCGGGTGTAGCTTGTCAGAAGGCATGCTGTAATCAGGGTAAATGCGATTCCGTAGAGCGTGCTGTCTTTCGCGCCCTCTGCATCGAGGTATGAAGCCAGTGCCGTGGGAAACGCAAGTGCTAAGAAGCCACCTAACATATCCGGGTTACCAAACGTGGAAAAGCTTCGCCATAGCTCAAACTGCTGTCCCGGCCAGGAGATAGGGTCAAAGCCCGTAAACTGGGCGAGCCCGTAGATCGAAACGACCCCGCCTACCAGTGAAAGCAACCTGCCAAGCACCTTGATTCTTTCAAATGAGGCAAAGCTTTGCAGGGCGAGGAAGTAGATGGCCGCGTAGTTGATAAAGGTCAACAGACCTTCAAAACGCCGGTATTTTCCAAGGATTGATAGAGAGGGCTGAAGTGAGAATATCGTCGATACAGTAACGAGCATTATAAAAAGGAGTAACAGTGCGTCAAGTTTGCTCCAGCGGACCCGGCGCTCCTTTTTGATGGCGACGCGAAATGCCCAGATGCCAACAAGCCCCAAGCTGATAAGGCGCAAAGCCACAAGCTTTGCGATATCAAACGTGTCCGCCGAAAGGTATGGGGTCATTACGAGTGGCAGGGCGATTACGAGCGCTAAAAGGCCGAGGTAGAGCCATCTTTCTAAACGTGCACCTACGGATAACGGTTCGATGTCATTGGTTCGCTCGCTCAAATTACTTTTTCACCAACTGTATCTAATATCTACTGTGATGATACTTAATGGCAAGGTTTTTATTGCTGCGATGTCTGAAATGCCGGGTCGGGCTTTAGGCGCTCGCTGTTCGGTTGCTTCTGTCCACGCACATGGCACCAGGCGCAAAATGTCGGACCGTGACAGTTAAAGCAGTACGCCGGTCCTTGCTTGGCGACAACATATCTATGCATGGGTATCCAGGAGCCCGGCGGGCCGATAAAGCCCTTGTGGTGGCACGAGTTACAGAAATCCTGTTGGCGGTGGCATTTCTTGCATATCTGCGGGTTTTGGCTGCCGATACCGCCGTGGTCTTGCTTGATGAACTTATCGGTGTGGGGAACCCCCACACCGTGACAGCCCCGGCAGAAGGTTTTCTGGTGACACATCAAGCATGGCTCGATGTTTTTCAAGGCGGTTTTACCGTGATCCGGTATGCGCCAGGTTCCCGTTTTGTGATTTAAATACCCATCGGATGGAACCAGGTCAAACCCTTTCTGCGGATGGCAGGTAAAGCAGCTTCCCGGCGCCAGCGCTGATTTCGAGAGCCCGTGGCAGCGGAAGCAGCCGTCCATAGTGAGGAAGGTCCGGTACTCGGGAAGGCCCGGATGTCCGGCACGGTTGTGGCACGTCGTACAGTTGATTCCCTTCTTGAGGTGGATGTTATGGTTCATCTTCAGGCCTTTGGTCGGCGTAACGATTCGCTTGGGGGTATGGCACTGCAAGCAGCCGTCGTTGTCGATTTTCTTGCTGAGCGCGCTGTCTACATTAATGGGTTGCTGATAGGAATTGGTGTAATGACGGTAGATTTCGACCGCAAGGTCCGTTTTTTGTTTGAGAAAGCCCAAGGGGCCGGTGTAATGGCAGACACCGCAATCAACCTCTGCGTGCAACGATTGTTTTTGCCAGGACTGAATAGCAGGTGAAAGCTCATGGCATGACTTGCAATACTCAGGTTGCGAAGTATACCAAAAACCATAGCCTGCGGCAGCAATTATTGCGAACCCTACAACCCCGGCGATTATTAGTAGGAGCCTCGAGCGTGGGCCATGCAAGTCCGGCAGGCTAAGGCGCGGGACCCGGATTCTTGATTTTGTATTCCGGAAATTAAACTTACGCATTTTGCTCGATTGTAACATTAGATAGGTGTCTTAACAAGCTAAAGAGTTGTCCTTGTAAAGAGTTGTCCATGCTAACATACCGCTAATGAGTGAATTGTGTGGACATAGCAAATCTCTTGGTATGACAGAAAGGGCAATTATTCTGCATAGCCGTATGACACTGCATGCAGAGCTTGCGTTTTGGCAGCGTATCACCGATTTTCCCCACATGCGGGTGTGCAGCGCCGGGATGGCATTTTATGCAGGGGATATCGGCCCGCTGTACATGGTTGCGATGGTTTATCTTGATGTCCCCGGAGCCGGATTCGATCCTATTCAAACTATGACAGCCGCCCCTTTGACATGAGCCTACCCCCGGCAATGTCGCCCCAACGGGTTTTAAATTCGCCCCTACGATACTGGCGTAAATCTCACGATAGAAGCTGATGCGA
>Ga0100402_1005262_pt1 | contig 13316 bp, 16 predicted proteins | sample CryGeyme20150102_FD_80419 | JGI IMG/M metagenome (GOLD analysis project Ga0100402, IMG submission 80419) | Groundwater microbial communities from Crystal Geyser aquifers in Utah, USA - Crystal Geyser metaG 2015-0102 | ecosystem: Environmental > Aquatic > Deep subsurface > Groundwater | place...
CAACTGCTACAGATGGTCCTCTCGAAGAAGTTGCAGCAATTGAGGACTGTGCATGTGGGAGACTACTGATCTGTATAGAGTTGTATTCCCAGTGTCCGTTATTTTATTATCGAAATGGATAATTAACACTCTCTGATTCAGCAAATGACCCGCTTAAGTCTGTAGACCAATCACTTTGCTTCCAAAATAGAGAAGCTATCACCCCACGACGAACATCTATACAAACAGTATGCTGACAGTTAAGTCTAGCATCAAAGACTTCTGAATAGGCAGGTAGTTGCCTTTGAGGAATGGAGGAAGCTGCAATAGTCTGGCTCTGGTGATTTATGACCTTTTTTTATACAATTTGTATATCTCTGAGTCAAAAGTGAATATTGGTCCTCTATTATTATTCCCTTTTATACTACTCTGTCCAAGGGATACGGTTTCTTGCAAGAGGAGGATTAATCCCACACCCTAAAGATGTGTCCATACAGATCAGAAGGCGACAAATTCGAGAGAATTCGAGATGGCTATATACTCTTAGTCAGAAGATCAGTAATTTGTTCAGTGTATGATAATCATTAATCGTAATCAGATAGGCTGTCAGGTATAATATTTAAATAAGGAATTCTTACCATGATGGAACTGTCCAAGAAGATCAGTTTTGATGTCCAGCTAACTGACGACATGAAAGGAGTGCTTGAAAGCAACCCACTGTTTGCCTCAGACAGCCTCATCGATCGTAAGTGCCTTCGTTCCATCGCGACCTCTGATCGATCAGAAGCTCTCCCAAAACTCAGCTCACACACAAATATTTCAGTATCGATAGAGTTGGAGAGCAGCGTGATGAGCTGGTTCATGCAAAAGGGAATATAGGTAGGTCATCCCTAGGCAATGTTCCAGGAGGTGACCGAAGAACACAGACATTAAATAGCAGGGTTAAAGGCCAAGATCACCAGAACGATTTCAGGCACATTAGTGCATAAAGGGAAAAGGCCCAATCTTTTTGTTTCGGTCTGACCTGTACTTGATATTATGTTTTTATTATTCTTATTTCTTTGTTAAATAGACTAGGAACAAATACCTTTATGCTCCTTCACCTTCCCCAAAAAAATATTATCATTCAGCTACCACCATCACTCAAATCAGATTGTTCTAGTTGTAAGTGCTCTTTGCTGCTGGCTTTGATTCGAAAAAGTCAAAACCTCCCTGATTTTGACTGCTTCCGGCCTGCATCGTTCCGAAGTTAGACATGTCGAATTCAAAACTAGGGTTCTTAGCTCCTCCCATTGTGGCAAACACGTCCATCTTCTCTTTCTTGAATGGGTCAGAAGGGGCCTACTGTTGAGTCTGTTGAGGCTGCTGAGGAGGATTGCTAATGCTGATGTTGGAAGGAGCATAGTTGGAAGTTTGGAACATTTGCTGGAGAGTGCTAAAGTCATTTTCGTTGGGAGTTATTTGGAATGGAGCCTGGAAAGTATTGGCTGAGGTGAAGCTAGTTTGATCGGTCGAGCTAGACAGAATGTTCTGATGATTTCCTCCGCTGTTAGTTTGGAAGAAGTTCTGCATGGTGTTAAATTCATTAGAGTTGACGTTGTTGCCTGCATTCACCTATGAAAACTGAAAATCATTCTGTTTGCTCTTGGCACTCATGAAATCGTTGAGGCTCATGTCAGTAAGAGGATTACTGACATTGGAGGCTTGCTTACCTGACTAACCCGAGTATATATTTTCCATGGTGGGAGAAGATGCCTACTGCTGGACTGGTTGCTTCTTGCTGAAGGCACTAAAATCAAAACCGCTGCCTCCTGGAGCTGAAGTAGCAAATGATATGTTGCTTGTTGCGTTGTTGTTTCCCATACCAACTCCAGTGGCAAAGCTATTGTGATTGACATCATAAATTCGTGAGGCTGAGGATGGATTGCTGACTGTACTCACTGACTACACCTCTTTTTTGGGTTACTCGCTGGCAAAGAAATCCATCTGACCTGAAGACTGACCGTCACCAACATTCATCGTTGAAAATAGATTTTGCATGGTGTTGAAGTCATCAGCTGCTGGAGCTTTAGACTTAGGAGGGCTTTAAGGGCTCGACATCTCGAAGGGTGACTCGTTGGATTGCACAGAAAAGGATGATGACTCAGCAAAATCGTTAAGTAAACTTTCTGACTACTTTTTAGGCACTTAGACTTTGCTAGGTTGCTGAGGAGCTTCATCTTCATCTTCATCAAGTAGGTTAGTTTTCTTTTTGGGTTGTTCGACTGGTTTTTCTTCGGAAGTGCTGGGTTATTATCCGAAGTAGTTGGGGAAGGATCCTCCTGAGAAGGCATTCCATCCTTCGGCTCCTCCTCCAACTTTTTCTTTTTTCTTCATGTTTCCGAATGCTCCGATGTTGAGCTGAACCTTCTGTTTGGGAGCATTGAACTGCCCAGCAGTCACCTTGATGTCCTTGACTTATTCCTCATACCTTTTGAACTCAGTATTGGTTTTGTGCTGAGTATATAGATGGGAGAAGACCTTATTATTGATTCTTAGTTCGAAGGTTTAACCTTGCTGGATGATGTTGAGAGCAAAGCCTTCAAGGGTGAAGGGGTACTGGAAAGAGACATTGGATGGGAGTTCGTTTTAGAGGAGAATTTTTCGATCGACAGTTATTTTAACTTTTCCAGAGATGAAGGAGAAATCGAGGATGATGGTGTGGTATTTGTCCTTAAGAGATATGTCCCAGGTGAACCTTTTCTTGCTACCCTTGACGTGCTTTCCCACCTCCTCCACTTCAAATCTCAAAGCCTGTATTTGCTCCATTTAAATAATATATCTCAAATCGAAATCAGATATAATCATGCTATCACCATACCTAGCCATCCTTGCACTTATAGCCACCCTCGCCACTGCACTCCCAGATCCTGTCTATACCATCCACTACCTCCGCTCATATCGCAACGATCTCCTTCAGAACAACTTCGGTTGCGGCAAGTCAGTCGTCTACGGGACCTATCTCTATCCTATTGGACCTGTAGATGCCCTTTATGCTTTGATGAGCGGACACTCTATAGGAGTTTCTGTATCTGGTTGTCAACGACCTGCAACATACATGAAGCTGTTTGGAGATGCTCAAGACTACAGCAAAATTCAACCTGCAATGTTCAGTGCGATGACCAACGCACTCAATCGAGCCAGAGGGACCGTTATTATCGACTGGAAATACATGTCAGATGGCCCAGAAAGAGAAAAGGCCTTTGGAACTCTCCAAAATTTGATCAATCACTTCAAAGGAAAAGGAATCAAACATATCCTCAAAGCGCCCGCAAGCTTCTTCTGTGCAAAGATTGGAGATAAAAGATTCATTCTTGACCAGCAAGCCGATGAGTTCATCATTGAATTGTATGGAGAAGAGCCCGGGAGATACACCACATATGACAGCATTTTTGGATAGACAGGAGCTGGATTTGAAGATGGATACAGCACTGATTGTCCCAAATTCCCCACAAGAGCAATTCTGAACAAACAGGCCCAAGGAAAGAAGGTCTATTTCGAAAAGACCCTTGACCCCACTGTACCTGGATTTGTGGGTCCTAACTGGGAGAAATTCTTACAACAAGCTGGCTAATCGGAGGCTCAGAACATTTATTTTTACGACAGCTATCCTCAGCAGATGGTAGATTTCTGATTCGTCAAATCTTATAATTTAATACTTTGTCCGACCATGGAGGAGTCCGATAGTATGCTTGTCACCACAATCCGAGAGTACATTCAGCTACCCGAGCACATCAACACTCTAAGCGACATCAAAGCCTAAGAACTGTATCGACTTTCTTTGCAAATTTTAGAGCACTTTCAAGCAGACACCTCAGAAATCAAGAACATGGCAGCCAAGCAGCAAAAATTCAGGTCTATGGCAAAACTCAATCAAACACTCCAAAGCACTCTTGAAACACAGTTTTAGCTCAACTAGCTGATGAATCCTTCACTCCCTTTTCTGAGAAAATTCATGCTGACCGTCATCAACAAATTTGGACCAGGATAGAGTCTTGAAAAGTCAAAACTGATTGGAAAAAAGACAATACAGCACGGTCGAAGTGATGAAAATCAGCAGTTGAAGCAGTGGCTGAGTGAGGAATGGATCCATTCTTCTTTGGCTCACAAACGTCCAAAATACAAGGGATGGATACTGCCAATGACGATCAACAAAAACATGCTGAAAAATAACATTAACCTGACCAGATAGCTCAACAACGCAGCACTCAAAGGAAATGTCGAAACTGCTCTCAATCAAACATGTGCCAAGCTAAATCAGAGGGTCAAATAATTCGAAGCCAATGAAGGGTTTTCCAGAAGGGAGGAAGAATAAGCCCAGATCAGACTGCAGAACATTATCAAGACTAATAAGGAGGATTGGGCAATTGCCAAAAACAAACTAAATAAACTCAAAAAGAAACTCGTTTAAGATAAGATATAGCCTGAGTCTTAGGTTCAGGCTCCTCCTCCAACTTCTGTGTTCAAGCAGGAGCTGGAGGTGGCCGAGATGGAGGCTGAGAAAAAGAAGGAGGAAGAAGAAGTCAAACCAAAATCTTAGCTCAAAGACACCTCATCTGAATCTGAGCTTAACCTCAATCCAATCGAACTGCTTAAAAGATAAGCATAAAAGAAGAGGGCAGAGTATGAAAACGAGATCCGAGCAATTTTAGAGCAGCTAAAGGAAAAGAAAGCTGCTGTTGAGCAATGGGAGCAAGAGAAGTAGAAGATTGAGCAGAAGATGATTGCAGACTAAGAAAAAACAGTCAAACTAAAGCAACAAACTATCGATCTAAAGAAGCATGTAGAAAAGAGACAAACTATATTATCGACTCTTGAGGGAGACAAAAATATCGAATAATAGGTCGAAAAGCTGTAGTAGGAAATTTCTACTTTGGAGGAACAGGCTAAGTTTGAAACCAAAAGAATAGAAAAGGAGATAAAGGAGATACAGAGTGATTCAAAATAAAAAATGGAGGTCCTTTCTGACTTAAAAATAAAATTGACCAAAATAGAGTCTGAGTATTCCAAGATTTGTGAATAGATCACAGAAAAGGAGTAACTCAAGAAAAATGTCAAGATCATGAAGTCAGGCATTTCTCGACTCTACTATCACAAAAAAATATCGGAAATGGAGCAGAGGTGGAGATAAACTGAAAAATAAACCAGAAAGATTAAGGCAAGTTTGAAATAGTTGCGAGAAAAGACTAAAATATCCTCCAACATGAGCACCAGGGTTGAAAGCTAAATTGACAATATTCTGAATGTGTAAAAGACCAGAAACGAGCCCGAAGTCAAGAGCCTTAGAGAGCTGATGAACAAATGCAGAACGGCCTACAGCAACACTCTCAACATCCTTGAAGAAGCCAACGAAGTAAAGATGCAAACTCAGTAATACGAAGTGAAGGTCCATACACTAAGCGGCAAGAACTACAAGCAAAACATTCAGAAGATCCAGGCAGCAATGGATGAGCTGAACAACGAGCTAAGGGACATGAGCCGTGCGAAGACCAAATGATGATCGGGAAAACTATCCTACTAATTTATCAGAGTTTATAATACTATGGGAAGTACACTGTGCAATGAGTCAAAAGACACATCAAAAAACGAAAATAGCAAAAAAGTACCTAAAATCGAAAAGAAGAAAAACAAAGGACCCGACATGACTGCTCTTCACAATGATTATCAGCCAGCTTTCGAATAGTGCATGCAAAACCCTGACTTCTTCAGTAAAAATAGCATTATTCAGATTAGCATTTCTCAGAAGTACCCAACTTCGCTAGCAATCTCAAACACTACTTTCCCAAAGCCACATAAAACTTTGATGCCTTTTTCGAGATGGCAATGTACCTCAGAAGGGATGAAAAAAGCTTTTCGATAAACGAACATGCTGCAGTAACCGGGCCATCCACCAACATCATTGACAGATTTCTCATAATTTCTCAGAAGCTATCTCTTGAATAGTATGACCTCAAGCATGTATCAATCGATGAACTGGATGAGATTCTGATGGACTATTTTAAAATTTTTGTGAGAGAGCCTGAAAAAGGAACTGCCTCTAAAATTCTTCAATACCTCAACCAGGAATCGAGCTCCTCTGTGAAACTCAAGCGATTCATAGATGATCTCAGAGAAGCATTTCCTAGTGCATTAAGAAGCCTCAAAGATTTCTATGCCTTGAAGTTCAAAAAGCTTGAAAAGTAGGCTTTTCTCTTGAAGAGATTTGATTCCAAAATAATAAACAATGACTCGATTCTCCTAGCCCTGAAAGTGAGCAACATGACCTCTCCGGATATCAAGTGTCTCTACAATATCGACGACTTTGGGCTTAGCTTCCACATTCTCTAGAAACAGATAGTTGGCTATTCGGGGCCTTGGGTGCTCCTGATTCACCACACAGAAAAAAACTTGTAAAAATGGCCTGATTCAGAGAGGGAGAAAAATAAAACTTCATTTTCGGAACATATCAAAACGGGCCCATCCGCGATGTACAAAGTTACCAGGGAGATTTGTCAGGTCTCATCTTCACTTTGCATCCAAAGATAAACTTCTACACGACGGATATGGGAGACGGAGATAACAAGTACTTTTGGCTGAACACTATCTCCAACGAAAGGTTCAACAAGCGTAGAGGACTCGGCTTTGGCGGAGACACAGACAAAAAGAATTTTAAGCTCTGGATTGATGAGGATATCGATAAAAGTTCTTGTCATAACGGTAAAGACTCCACTTATGGCTTTGGCAATTTAGTGAGCTACGGGACACAGACTTTGAACATCCGCAGGATGGAAATTTGGGGAGTAGGTCATAAGTACAACTTGGAAGACCAGCATAAGTATTGGAAGGAACGCGAGGAAGAGTATGTAACTTAATATTCAGGATAATGCGCAGAAGGAAGGTTGACAAACGCTAATTCGTCGAAAATAATGCCGGATTGTTCTTCGGTAGCACTATCATAACTCAGAAAAGACTTTCGAACATCGCGGTCAGGTAGTCGGCTAAATTGAGAGGCATCCTAACAAGCAAGACAAATGATTTGCCATAGGATTGCATATATTAGTTGGATATAAAACATACAGATGACATTAGATAATCACTGAGGAGAAAGCCCCGTTTGGTAATTTGAGGGTTTGTATTGAGGAGGCTGGCTTTGGTATTGAGTTTGCTGTGTGTTGTAGGGAGATTGGTAACCAGGAGCTAGACCGTAAGGACGAGGTGTATTCTGATACTGTGGTTGCTGATACTGCTGCTGGTACTGCTGTGGAGGCAGGTCTTGTGGATAGGGAGCCTGCCCAAAAGGCCCCATGTTGTTTGCATTAGGCATCATTCCTCCTCTCATCCCTCCCTCGAATTCTACTGGCACCAGTTCTCCATGATCGAGGATGTAGTACCTGTGATTTCTCCTGGTCAGGAAAGGCAAGATGACAATCATGACTATCCCGAAGATAGCAGCTTTTCTCAGTTTTCTCCTGACTTCCTCCATCAGCTGCTCCTGTTCTTCGGGTGACATACTTTGGTACTCATAGGTGTAGGATTTGAAATCGTAGTTACCTTGGCTGGCTTTGTCCCCCATTTTTCTTGAAAAACCGCTCATCAGTCTGGCAGAGTCATACTGCCTTTTGATGTTTTTGTCGGAAAGGACAGTATAGGCTTAATTGATTTCCTTGAACTTAGATTAGTAGCCTGGATGTGAGTCAGGATGGTACTGCTTGGCCAGACCGTAGTAAGCTTTTTTGATTTAGGATTAGGAGCTGTTTTTGGACACCCCCAGCGTGTCGTAGTAATTCTTGCTGGGGTCAAATTTGGGGATTTCATTATTGTAGAAGGCATATTTATTTTTGCTAAGGAGAGACCTGGCGGCAATATTGCGCATGCCATTGACTAACCCTTTTATCATCCTAATTAATAATAGTCCAAGTAATATATAAAACGATGAGAATTGCAGTCGCAAGAAAATAAAGGGTGGTTGGTTGCTGGGGAAAAAATCTATAATCGAAGGCAAAAATTTGTTTAGGGAGGTTGTTTTTAAATTTAGACAGTAACATTTCAATAGTAAGACTCCATAAGAGATATAAAATCAACGACTACTTAGGCCTCCGTTCTCGAACTCTCGGAACACTCGGTCAATGTACTGGTGATGCCTGGAAGGCAACTGCTGCTTGGCCGACGACATACGCTTCAGGAGAACCTGGATGGGCTCGGCCTTTGCATGAGCCAAACTTTACAAATAGCGGTATCTGCTGCAGGGATCCAAACATAAGTCGTCAATGATGTAGTCGTCCCTCTCGACCTCCAGGTCCCGCTTAATTTGTTTTCCCAACTCGGCGCAATCTAAAATTGAGTACTACATTAATTATTTATGAAATTACGATTAAATGCATTTAAAGGCCGCTCCCACCTCACTGCCCTCAGTCACAGTTTATCATATCATAGTCAGCTATCCACCGATCATGTCCCTCAGTATGACATATCTATCCCCCAAACCTCAACCTCGTCGATGTAGAAGTCCTCCTTCTTCGATAGAATTTATTTGTTGCCGAAGGTAACGGTCGGGGCTGTGCTACCAGAGTCCAGATCATTCTTTATGAATATGCCGTACTTGAAACCCATTCCAATGCCGATTCCCATATCCTTCTCTAAATACATGAAAAACTCATTGGCCCCTGTCCACTGGTAGACTTCAGGAACAGCACCATCCTTGAAAGTATAAATAAACATCTCTCCTCTTCCAGACTTTCCCAACCTGATGAAGTCAGTCACAAAGGCTCCAAATTTGTATCCTTTGTGCTCCTTGATGATCAAGATGGCAGGTTCGACTCCGTTGCATCTGTTGAGAAAAGTGGAGAAAGATGACCCGTCTCTTGTCGATCCATAAGCTTTGGTCCAATTATAGAGTTGATAGAGAACTGGCATTTTTTTTACAACATTACCGAACTCCTATTCTGACAGTATTTCTGATGGCTCTGAAAAACTGCCTAGCACTGCACTCGGGTTGATGATTTTCCCAGTGACTTCCTTCTCCAACACTTCTTCAGTTTTAGGTTGAATATTTTCGTGGATGATGTCAAAGAAGGGGATGTTAGTGAGTCTATTCTTCTACTCCATATCAATGGTCTCTCCTTTTTCCTCTGTTTCCTTGATGATGGTTTTGACCTTTTAAACCAGCTCTGTCCCTACTTCCGATGCCTCCTTTTAGTTGTGTGCTGAAACAATGAAAGTCATGGAGGCTATTGCTTTGTGATCTATCTTCAGCTGTTTGAGCCTCTCCTTGTATTTCTTCTCTATCTTGCTGTTGCCAACTCTGTAGAGCATAAACTGGACGACCCCCTCCTTATGTGGGTTTTAGCTATCCTCCATCAACGGGATTTCCATAAAGGCTGCATCCTGAATGTCGATAGTCTCAACGATGGCGTTGAACTTCAGCAACCTTTCAACTCCGCCCGTAAACTTTTCAACATTTTACGGGTCATCGAGAAAAGGGTTGAAGATAAGATAGTTGGAGTTGATGGTCAGGGCACCCTTTATTTTACCGTTGAGCCCCACATTGTAATACACTGTATATTTGGCGTTGATTATTTATTGACTTTTTTCATTGACAATCTGAGATATTTTCTTTTTGGCCTTAGGCGAAGGGACCAACTCCAGTTTGCCAAGATCAGTATTTTCAGGAAGTTTTATCTTCTAAATATAAACAGATGTTTACCATGCCTGGATAGATGCTTCCACTGAGACTGTTCAAGGACCTGATATTTTTTTCACTTATGTCCAGTTTGATGGCCAGTCCCGAAATCGTGTCATTTTCGTTGGTTACATATTCTATGAACTTTTCCTCTTCTTTGGGGAAGATGTCATAGTACTGAGGGTGGCTGGGAGTCAGCTCCTCCTCCTCTTGATACTCGTTCTCGGCCCACTCTTGCATTTTGGGGACATTTTCATTGAGGTCGATTTTGAAGTTGATCCTGTCATATTTTTCCTCATCGTTCATGCTGTTGGACTTGCCAAAGAGGTTGAAGATAAACATTCTTGAAATACGATCAAATTACTATTATACTTCAAACACTATTATACCTACAAAGACTGTACTTGAAATCATATAAATCAATGCTGGCCACGCTTCTGCTGCTTCTTGCCAAAAAACTATGGCATCAGCTCTTGCCAATTTGTCTCTATCTTCTCTGCCGAACGAGGAGAGCCTTCTCTGTAATGGAAAGTTCTTCTCTAGAGAATGTTCTTTCGCTCAAACTTCGGCTTCGGAGATTACTAACTCACCAGCTCAGAATGGATCCTGATGGTTGGCGACTGCTCTTTGTCACCTTCTTTGTATTCTGTTCTTACTTAGTCTTCATTCGCTTTTACTATGTTCTTTCCTTCTGCAGTTGGATGAAGATTGTGTTCAGCAGGGTCATTGGCCTCAGGGATGTTTGATCTTGGAACCTCCTCATTTGCCTCTATCCTGGCAAGCTCTTGTTGAAGCTCAGCCTCCTTCATTTGCATCTTCAATCTTTGGTTTTCCGTCTTCATTATATCAAGAGCTAATTCAAGGTCTCCTATTTTAGTTTTCATCCCTTCAAGCTCATGATTAGGGTCTTCAATGTTTCTGCTTGCTATTGGAGTCATTTTAGCTTATACCAACCGATTTTAGCTAATTTTTTAGACGATAGCCAAGCGATTGATTTATTGTTCTTTTTAGGTGATAATGGTGGTAAATTCATTCTATCTATTTTTGAACATTTCTTTTACTTCCTGAAAGCAGCCTCCTTCAGTCATTTATTCTTTCTTTCCTTGTGATCGGCTAGAGCTTGATGAATTTTCCTTCTTGGGAGCATTGTTGATAACAGCTATGTATTGCTCATTTTCAAGGATAGGTCTTCTGATCGGACTATCTGGGCTGAACTCTTCATCAAATTTTGGAGGCAAACTTGCTGTCTTTTTGAGCAACCGGTGGAGGTTTAATAGTTGCTATTTGTGGATACCAATCCAACTATCTATATTCTGCACCTCATTGTCAAGTCGGATCCTTGAAAGGTGAAGATCCTAGCTTCCATCACTATCAGCATTCCTTCTCACTGGAGAAGTCTGATTGGCAGGCTAGACCTCCTGAACCAGAGATTATATTTTCTCCATTTTTTGTGAGGTCAATTGCTCCAATTCGTCAATAAAAGATCTGTTGAGGATGGAATTGTTGATGGCTGATTCTGAAGTCATCATTCTTCTAAGCTCAGGTAAGTATCTTTTGACCTAACTTTCCAGCAAAATGCCATTGAAGCAGTCTGTCTGAACTTCATGGTCCACCATCTCTTTGTGGCTTCCTCGACTCTGAGGCCTCAGGTCTACAGATGTGATAGTATCCCTTCTGATGATGTTGTCCTAGTTGAGAGTTTTGCTTCTCACTATTTATTGAAGTTGCTCTTCAAAGGTCATTCCTGACCCTTCACTGTTGGGAGTGATACTACTGAACAGATGATTGGCTGCTTCTAATTTTCTTTGGAGACGCTAATTTTATTCCTAAACCTCTTTCTTCTGAGATTCCACAGTGATCAGTTTATTAAGCTTTGAAGTGGTATTTTTTTTGCAAATCATCAGCATAGAGTAGATTATTTCTATATCGTCCAGAACGAGTCTGATTTCTTACTCCATGTTGATGTTCTCAGGTTCCTTTCGAAGAATGGTCAGCTTCTGTCTGACTCGTTCTGTCATTTCAATCATCTGTCGAATTTTATAGTGATCGTATACTTCTGGAGGCAGCTACAGTTAATCCGATGCTTTTAGGCCCTCCTCCTTTTTATCCTCAATCTTTATCAGCTCGTTATCCCCTATCTCAATCATCTCGTTTGTGCCACTCTTCTTTCTCTACCTGCTCTAGTGGATGGAATTCTGAATTTACTACAAAGAAGGTTCTTTCTCTTGTGCAAGCTAATTTATCAGCTCGGGAATCTATACTTCTTATATGTGTTATTCGCCTGTATTTGGCTAAGCATCTTCAACTGCCTCAATGTTATCCAAAGCGGTCTGGCTGACTTCCTCTGGATTGTCGGCTACCGATGCTTACTCTTCAGGATTTTAGGCAGTGCTATCGATTCTTCTTTCAGGAGGTCTTTATTGAGCTTATTCAGGAGGAACTCTATGTCCTGGATCCTAGTCTGGTCTTTTTTCCTTTTGTTTCTCGTCTAGCTATTTCTTATTTTCAGTTCCTTTATTGGTATTTGAAGGGATGAAATCGGGTCTTTCATTTCCACTGTATGATCCTGAACTTGGGAGTCCATCATCTAAGGGAACAGCAGCTACTCCTTCAAACGCTACTGCTGTCGGGAATCCTTTGAGGTAATTGGGCAGATTGGCTTGATATAGTGCCTCATTATGGCTCACAAGAATCCTATTCTGCTGAGATAATTTTTGAATTTATTATTGAGCTTTGGCCAAGTTCATTTCCAACTGCTTGTTGATCTGCTCGAGAAAAGGAGATGATGGGTGAGGGATCCAACCTGCTGTCAGAGCGTTAAAGGGATTAGGAGCAACTTGATGATGGGCTCGATGTTCTTGCTCTTTCTTCAGATTATGAAGCTACTCTTCCAACTCATCTATCTTTGTCTCCAATATTGTAATAAATTTGTCCTTAGCTTTGATTATGTTCTTCATTTCCCTATTTTCTCTTACCAGCTCTTCACTTCCCCTTTGAGCATGCTCTTCTATAGTCGGAGGAGTAACTCGATGTCCAGGATCCCAATCTGAACGTCTTTGGGTTTCCTCTTCAGGAGGCAGTCTATGACCTGGATCAAAATCTGGTCTTCTTTGTAAATTTTATTATTCCTCCTGAGGAGGTAGTGGAGCTCGGTGCCCTGGATCAAAAGTCTCTCTTCTAGTTTCCTAAGCTTCTTCTGTATCATACTCCAGTTCATTGATAGGCGATACAATATTTTAATTGGCGTTTTAAGGCTGCTTAAATTCCCCAGTCTCCTGAACTGAATTCATTTCCTCTGCCAAGCTATGAGGCTACTCCTTCTGTTCTTCCTTTTAGTCTGAGGACATTTTTACAATTTCCTCTATCAGTTTTTTCTTATTGATGTGTGCAGGGATGAAATCAGGACGTTAGTGTTTGTTGTTGCTATCAGGTTACTCAGAGGGACCTCGATAGTCATCGACAGCGTAAGCTGCAATAGCATAGATCGTTCTGTCAAGAGGAAAACCCATCATATAGTTCGGCAAATTTGCCTGATATAAAGCCTCATTGTGACTGAGCAAAATTTTATTCTGGTAATTTAGTTCCTCGACTTGTTTGTGGGAATTTTATAGGCCATGTTCTAACAGCTTGATTGTCTGCC